>TARA_R100000329_G_scaffold21777_3_pt1 | contig 22183 bp, 30 predicted proteins | sample TARA_R100000329 | Tara Oceans TARA_R100000329 (sample SAMEA2620783) | marine metagenome | biome: marine biome (ENVO:00000447); feature: surface water layer (ENVO:00002042); material: "saline water (ENVO:00002010), including plankton (ENVO:xxxxxxxx)" | depth 5 m | reverse complement strand
AAGTACAGGTGACGACCTCAGCCTTATCACCTTAAAAGATTTAGGAATAGCGCAAAAAGTTATTGTATCTAAGTCAGAGACTATTATAATAAAAGATGAGAGTATATATAACAAAGATCAGGTAGAAGAAAGGGTGGAGCAACTTCGTGAGCAGGAGAAGTTAACTGAGGATAATGCTGAAAAAAAATTCGTACGACAGCGTATCGCTACACTAACAGGCGCTATAGGAGTCATACACGTTGGTGGGGCTACAGACCTAGAACAAAAAGAGCTATACGACCGAGTCGATGATGCTGTGCATGCAGTCAAAGCTGCACTTGATGAGGGGATACTTCCAGGAGGGGGTGTGGCACTTCGAGACATATATTACAAACATTATATCACCAAAGGCAAAGCTAGGTATGAAACGAATGACCCGGAAACTATCGCTTATCAAATAATACTAGAAGCAATATATGATCCATTCAATAAGATCAAGCTTAACGCAGGTATCAAACTAAATACACCTACAATAAAAGATCTAATGGACGAAGAGGTTGAGCAAGAGGGCATGGGTGTTAACGTTAAAACAAGTGAGAAAGGCAACATGATCGAGATGGGGATTATTGACCCCCTCAAAGTAACCAAGGAGGCACTACTAAATGCAGTAGCTGTATCGAAATCAATTTTATCAACTAACGCCATTGTTACTATGGCAAGAACCTATGAATCTAAAAATTAAATTATGAGAGAATCAAGAAAAAGGGCGGTAAAATATTTTGACGCTCGAGGCATAAACCCAAACACAAAACCTGAGATTGACAGAATACTTGATTTTAGTCCTGTTCCGACTTGGAGTCAATCCTCAGATGGTACAACTACATATCCTTGCACTATTGAGATCGAAGCTTTTCTATTTTATATGCACCTAACCGTCACTTTCACAGATGGCACTGGAAAGCTGCACGTCTTTGAGGGTGACTCTGGGGGCGTTGGTGTTGGGGACATAACAGGCGCAGGAGTTATATACTTTGGGAATTTAGAAACACTTCTGAAAGCTACTACCTTTGGCGTTGCTTTCGGAGCCGAAGACGGCGGTGTTGTACAAGTAACATGGGGAACAAGTGGTAATGCTACAGCTGCAGGAGTAGGCGAAGGGCTAGGTGCTTTTGGAGGGAGCGGTAATTGGTCATGAGAAAAATTATTATACTATTTAGTTTTATATTGTTGTCATTCACATCGACAAACAAAGAGTTTTGCGAAGGTTGGAACACAGGCTACTGCGAAGGATGGGAGTATGTACAGGGCAGATACTCTAGGTGCCCACGTGTACCTAGATGCCCAAGACCTGAGATATTCCAGAGTCAATACTACGACGGATATAACCGAGGCTTTGAGCTTGGGAAAAAACACGCAAGGGAAGAGTGAAACCGATTGGTAAAAATATAGTTATTAAAACAGTTGAAGAAGAAATCAAAACTAAGTCAGGTATACTTCTTTCGGCTGAGGACACTAATCAACTGCGGTACAAAAAAGGAGAAGTTGTTGTAGTTGGATCAGATGTTACAGTAATTAATAACGGAGATACTATTCAGTACGACAAGAGAGCTGGCTACACTATGCTAATCAAAGATGAGCCATACACTATCATCCAAGAAAAGGATGTTGTGCTTGTTTTATAAATTTATTCATCTCTATGATCATTTGTTTATAAGAGTTGTCTTTGTAAGTAATATCGCTTCTGAATAATGGGTTGGCTTCTTTTGACACAGGCATAACTTGTCCTTCAAGTTTATTATATACCGAGCGAAGCACGTTGATTGCTTTGTAAGATAATTGATATAGTGCCTTTCTCCTGCTTGAATGCTTTCTAAATATTTCTATCCAACCCTCTTTGCGTAGTCTTTGAAATCTATTTTTGTCCCATGACATTAGATAATTATATTTTTTAAAATCCCCTACACTAAAGTATTCTTCGTCATGTAAAAAGTAAAGCATTTCTAAATCCGCTTGTGATAAATTATATTTCTTTTTTACAAAATATCTTACTACCCTATAATATTTCAAGTAGTTATTTTTCGGTGTTTTTAGCCTTGGCATATGAAATAATTTTTTTTATAACTTTGTATAAATATATTGAAATATGACGAACGAGAAACAAAGAAAAGATTTAAGACATTATTTAGGCGCATTAGGAATATTTCTTTTGATAATATGCTTATTACTTTTTTTATCGTTTGTTGAAATACCACCTGTTAATAAAGATTTATTTGTTGCTATTGTAGGTACTTTAGTATCCTCACTTGGTATGGTAGTTTACACTATAGTCGGGCAACAACCTGACGAGGTAAATCAACTACAAAAAAAGAACGAATCTTTATCATCTATTAATGATCAGATGGAAACTAGGAATGATCAGTTAGAGCAAATGATTATTGAAATGCAAAAAGAAATGATCGACAAACTCACAGAACTTAAATCAAATAAAAATTAATATTATGGCTAAAGCTAAGAAAACGACAAAAAAACCTGCTGAAAAAAAAGCAGCCCCTGCGCCTAAGTTTAGAAAAATTTGGACAGGCGAGAGATATGAACAAGTAGAAATTAAATAATAAATATTATGCCAACAGTAACACTACCTAACGGAATGAAAAGAACTTTTCCACACAACGCAGTTGGAAAAGCACAAGCCCATTCATTTAAAAACATGATGAACGGAAACATGAAAAATAATCCTGGTTATGGAATGGAAAAGAAAACTAAATCAGGATATTAATGGCTAAGGGGAGAACAAAGAAAAAGGGTAACAAGATTTGTCCAGCAGGTATCGCATGGGCAAAACGCACCTTTGATACTTATCCTTCTGCCTATGCAAACATGGCAGCTAGTAAGTATTGTAAAGATCCCAACTATGCTAAAAAAAGTAAAAGATAAATATGGCACATCCACAATTAACTAAAGTAGTAAGAGAATTGAAAAAGGCATCAAGGATGCATTTGAAACAATCAAAAATTATAGATAAACATATCAAGGATATGCAAAAAATGAGTAAGAAAAAATGAAAACAACAAAAGATATTTGTCATTGTGGCAACACCCTAGATTCATCTGGTCAATGCGATGGATCTGATAACTCTTGTAAATAATTATGAGCAAGCTTAGTAGAAAACAAAGAAAGATTGCACGTGCTGCTTTTCCTTTCGATAAAATAACGGGAGCTGATTTTAAAAAACTCCGTGCTATGGGAGGTAAAAATAAAAATGGGAGAGCTCAAAAAATGGCGTGAACAAAAGTGGGTTCGTATTGGGACTGATGGTAAAATAAAAGGACCATGTGGTACTAGTAAAGATAAAAAGAATCCTGATAGATGTTTGCCTCTTGCCAAAGCACGTAGACTTTCTAAAAGACAATTAGCTGCAACTGCTCGAAAGAAAAAAAGAGAAGGCGCTACAGGTAAAACAGTTGTATCAAATACTAGAGCAGCAAAAGTAAGAAATTCATAATGGCTGATAAAAGCAAAATGAAATGTAATGTCGTTACTAAAAGCGACAGAGCTGGGAAAAAGAAAATGGTAAAAGCTTGTTCAGGTGGACAAGAAAAGCTAATACATTTCGGAGCTTCGGGTTACGGTCACAACTATAGCACTGCTGCAAGAAAATCTTTCCGTGCAAGACACAAATGTAACACTGCGACAAACAAACTTACAGCAAGATATTGGGCATGCAAAAAATTATGGTCAGGACCAGGTGGTTCAAGCAAAAGTTCACCAAAAAATAGACAAGGAAAATATTAGTATATTTGTTTAATTAAATTTTTTATTATGAAACATCAAGGTTATAACGCTCGTTTAGATGATTCTTTAGGAGCAAAGCACGGAAAAAAATCTCAATCACTAAAATCTAGACGTCACGAAAGTGAAGGGATGTCAAAAAAACTCTATGGTCACAAGTATGGTGGAGATCATTCTATGGGATACGAGAAGAGAAGCGTAAAAGATCATTTAAATAAACTAATCCGAAAGTAATGGCAATGAGAGGTCGATCCAAAAACGGTGGATTTCCTATGATTGCAAAAAAAAATCAGGGTAAGTTTACCAATTGGGTCAAAAAAAATATGCCTGGCACCTCAACTTGTAGTGCCGCATCTAAGGTTATGAGAAACAAAAATAAATATTCCAAACCTGTAGTTGCCATGGCTAATTATGCTAATAATTTCGGATGTAAAAAATAAATATGAAATCAAGAGGATTTGGAGATACCGTACATAAATTTACAACAGCTACAGGAATAAAAAAAGTAGTTGATACTGTTGCTAAGGCAACTAACACCGATTGTGGTTGTGATAGAAGACGTGATACACTCAACAGATTAATACCTTATAAATAAAATAATATGGCTTATCAAAAATTACAAGCAGGTAAAGCGTGGTCGGTATATCCAAGTGATAATACAGATATTCCAAATGTAGGAAAGGGTGGCCCAAGCGGAACAACTACAGGTACAGGAGGCGCAAATAAATACTTAGTAGATGCAGGAAGAACAGGCACTGATCCTGAAAATTTCGCTACACTGAAGTTTACTCTATCTGGAATAAAACCTGGTATGATTGTGGTAAACAGTAGCGACGGTTTACAATCAGAAGTAGTTAGAGTAGTAAGTGATACTCAAGTAGAAGTTAAAGAAGCAATATTCACAGCTTCTCCAAAAAATTATGCAATATATGGAGGAACTCAAGAAGGCGCTGTTTTGTATATAGGCGGTGCAGGAAATTTACAGGTCACTACCGTTGCAGGAGACACAGTTACATTTAATGGATTACAAGCAGGAACATTTTTTCCTGTTAATGTAGTCAAAGTATTTAGCACTAGCACAAGTGCCACTAACATTGTAGCTTTGTGGTGATAGGAATAGTAATACATATATAAATGAGCAACATAATTGCAATAGGAAATTATATAGGAGTCCAATTCCCAGGATCATCTGGACCAGGGCTTCAAAGCATAGTAACAGAATTAAGTGCACAAGTAATAACAGAAGACAGTCAAAACATAATAACAGAATAAGATGGCAGTAAAATTTTCAGAATTTACGCAAAAGAGTGATGCAACAGCATCTTCGGTAACAGAGATAGTAGGATATTTATCATCGGGGCAACTTAATGTAAGAGTTGTTCCTTCTGCTTTAGACACAACTTATACCTTTGCAACAACTAATGGTAGTAGTCCTGCATTGACTTTAGCAGGTACAAAGACAGGTGAAACAATAGCTGACACACTTGTTACATTGAGTTCACTTAATGCTGCTTCATTAACAGGTTCTGGAACAAACGCAATATCAATTGACAGTACAGCTTATGCTTTATCAGCTACAGACAACGCAGATCCTGCTCAAAATACACCTGTTGTTTTAACAGGAACAGGTGGAGGAGACTCAGGGACTGATACTATTAATATTATCGGTTCAGGAACTGTAGGTGTTACATCCTCTAGCGGTACAATAACAATTACAGGATCAAGTGGATCATCTGGTGTGACTAGCTTTACTAACACTAATGGTACATTTATATCTGCAGCAACAGCAAATTCTGCGGCTACAGGTGCGGTTACTACAGGCGTAATAGATTTATCGGCAACAGGAACACCTGATGCTACAACATTTTTAAGAGGTGATAATCAATGGGCTACGCCTGCGGGTTCCTACACGGATTGGAAACTAGAAGGTGATCAAGGTACTCAGCAATCTATCACCGATGGAAACATTACAACATTCAAAGAAAACACTACTGTAACTGTTAACAGTGTACAAGTTGGAGGTGGTATAATAACTACAGCTGCAAATACAGATAATCTGCTTTTAGATCAAAGTTCAGAAATGACTGTTACGGTTGTAAATCCTGGATCAGGAAATCAACTTTATATTGACGGAGCTTACCAAGCGTCCATAAATCTATCCCCTGGTTTTACTTACGAGTTCAATCAAGATGCAGCTTCAAATGATGGTCACCCATTAGAAATTGGAGAGGTGCTAGATGGTAGCACCCCTTATGCCACAGGAATACAATATTATGGAAGCACATCTGCCGATACCCTTACAGCTGTTTCTCAATCAGATTATTCTAACACAACTAATTTCAATAGTTATGCAACGAGGAGAGTAAGGTTAAGAATTACTCAAAACTCACCTGCCCTTTATTATTATTGCTCAATCCATTCAGGAATGGGTGGAAGCATAAGCTATGGTGGAGGCAGTGGAGCTCCAACAATAACAGTGGATTCATTTAGTATTTCCAATTCGTCCACAAACAGCATTACAGTAACCTCTTCTTCTGATCCAACAAGCAAAAATTATATTGATGTATACATAAATGGTGTGTACCAAGCTAAAGGTAATTTCAGTGCCTTGTCAGGAAAAACTTTAACACTAGCTAGTGGCAATTTTCCTAATGGCTCGACGGTAGAGGCAGTAACAACAACATAACTTTTAATCAATGGCAACAACCAAAGTAACTACTGATGTGACTGATTTGAGTGGTGATACTGGAGGTCTAACATGGGCTCAAGGAACTTCAGCACAAAGACCTGGTTCGTCATCCTCAGGTGATTTAAGAGTTAATACCGAAACAAAACGCACAGAAGTATATAACGGATCAGAATGGAAAAATCTTAAAGAGGATACTACAGGTGCCTCTATAACTGTTGACTTTTTAGTTGCCGCAGGCGGAGGCGGTGGTGGAGGTTACATTGGCGGAGGCGGTGGAGGCGGAGGTCTTAGAACTTCTTACGGCAGCACATCAGGTGGTGGTTCGTCAGCAGAAGCATCTCTAAGTCTTGTTACAGGGCAAAGTTATACTATAACTGTTGGAGCAGGCGGATCAAAAGGCTTTTCAGGTTCTGGAGCTGTAATAGCAAAAGGTTCAAATGGCGGAAATTCTACATTCCATACAGTTACCTCCCTAGGTGGAGGTGGAGGTGGAGGTAGCACAGGTAAAAACGGGGGCACAGGTGGTGGCGGTCAATATCAAGCTTCAGGTGGAACAGGAACAACTGCACAAGGTTACGCTGGGGGAAATGGTGACTCAGCTAGCACACGTTGGGGCGGTGGAGGCGGAGGCGCTACTAGTGTAGGTGCAACCTCTGGAACTTCAGGAGGAGGAACTGCTGGAGGAACAGGATTGACTTCATCAATTAGAGGTTCTTCAGCTACATACTCAACAGGTGGCAGAGGAGGTGGTAACACATTTCCTGGCGCACAAGGGGATGCTTCACCAAACACAGCAGATGGTGGACCTGGTTCATATCAAGGTCAAGGCGCAGGAAGTGGGGGTTCAGGTATAGTAATTTTAAGAACCTCTGTTGCTACTGCTACATTTAGCGCAGGAGTGACTTGCAATGGGTCTGCAGGCGGAGGAACAATTAGCGGATTTGCCGATGGCTCAGATTATGTATATCAAATAACAGCAGCAGGCGCATCAGATACAGTAACATTTTAATATGGCACATTACGCAAACATATCAAACGCAGAATTTACAATAACAGAGAGAGATCGGCTTCTTGTAGTTGACCAAGAAATTAATTCTATTTGTGAGACTAATAGAGCCACCGAAGAATATAAAAATTTAGAAATATCTTTAGAAAGTAAATACACAAGCGACACATTAGAAAATCTACAAGCCGAAGCTTTGAATCTTGAAACTTATTCGGATGATTGGTTTGCAAAACAAGAAGAAATACAAGCTGAAGAGGTGAACCTAGAAAAAGAAAGACTTGATATAATGAATCAAATGCAACTTGTTGAGTACAAAGACACTAATGATTTAGTTACTGAAAAAGAAACTTTGGAGACAACAATATCTAATGCTTTATGCAGGGTCACCAATGTCATCGTTGGAAATGATGAAATTAATTATGTTGAAGGTGACTGTAGCGAGATCGATGCAGAAATTAAATCATTAGAAGAGAGTAGAAATGGAAAATCTAAAGAAGAGATTTTAGAAATAGATCAACAAATACAACTCAAACTTGAAGAAAGGGAAAGTGTACCTAAAATAGAAGTTGATAATACTGTATATTGGGAAACGGTTTACGGCGGTGCTAAAAGAACATCTTATAATAATAACATTAGAAAAAACTTTGCAGGCGTAGGTATGATATATGATCCTGTAAGAGATGCTTTTTATGAAGAGCAACCTTATGAAAGTTGGACACTAGATGAAGATACTTGTGTATGGCAACCCCCAACACCTAAGCCTGATGATAAATATTTTTGGAAAGATGATACATCCGAGTGGGTAGATTATGTATATTACAATCCCGATAAAAATCAACCATACCCTAGTTGGACGTGGAATACAGAAACAGGTATATGGGAACCACCCGTGGAAAAGCCTATAGAGCCTTTTTACAGGTGGGATGAGGAAACACAAACATGGATTATATAAATTATGGCAACAACAAAAGTAATAGCGGACATAATAGATTTAAACAAGGCTAATACCACAAAGTCTTTCAAAATGCCATCGGGCACAGCTTTTTCAGGCACCCCTGTAGAGGGCATGCTTAGAAATGATACAAGTCAGTCTAGTCAATCATCTGCTTCTACTATGCAGTTTTATAACGGCACAGCGTGGAAAAATTTTGCCAACGTAGGTAGCTGCACTACTAGCACTCTTAATTATCCTACAGGTGTTACAGGAACGGCGTTATATGAGTTTGATGGAAACGCAAACTCCACAAGTAGCTCATCTTACGACGCTGCATCTACTGCAAATCTAACATTTAACACAAGCATAAAAAGATATGGAACGTCATCGGCTTATTTTAATGGCTCAAACACTACAATAAATTTGCCTGCTACTTCATTTCATTTTAGCACTTTTACTATTTCATGCTGGGTTTATCTTCCTACATATCCACCGAGTTCAGTATATGTAATTATGAACACATATGATTACGGTTCAGGACCAAGCAAAGGTTGGCAGCTTTATATCACAGGAGATGGTAAATTACAAGTAGATTTACATTCAGGAGATTGTGGCTCTCCATATCCTATTGACCCTTCATGTACAGTTTATACTAGGCTTACCTCTACTAATCTTATACCGCAAAACACTTGGTCTCACCTTAGTTTAGTCTGTGGAGGAACAGGTAATCCAGTTACTCTTTATATTGATGGCACACAAGAAGCAACTACAACTATGCAAGGATTAGCATATCACGCAGGTGCTACACCAAATATAGGATATAGAATTTACAGCGTTTCAGGAACAATCTATCAAGAAGCTTATTTTGGTGGATATATAGACCAGCTTAGAGGTTATAATACAGCTTTGACTGGCACACAAATACAATCGTTACAAAATGAAGTACCTTGTTAAAAGATAAATTATGGCAATCACTAAAATTACAAAAACAGAATTATTAGAACTTACATCAACTACGGGTGCAGTAAGATTACCTAGCGGCACAACAGCTGAGAGACCCTCTACTAATTTAAATGCTGGTGATTTTAGATTTAATACAGACGATAATAAACTTGAGTATTACGATGGCAGTTCTTGGTTTCAAATTAGTGATGAGAATTTACCTCCTATTCCCAGTGAAAATTTTAATACGGTTTTGTGGACAGGTAATGATGCATCACAAGCAATAACAGGGGTGGGCTTCCAGGCTGATTTTGTTTGGATAAAAAGGAGAAATTCGGCTGAATCATATGCATTGTATGATAGTGTAAGAGGTATAAACAAACAATTAGAAACTAATTCACAGAATGCGCAAGCCACAAACACAGCGCCATACGAAGGATTTACTTCTTTTGACTCTGATGGGTTTACTGTGGGTAATAATGGGGGAACTAACAGAGTTCCAAACACCTATGTCGGCTGGTGTTTAAAAGCAGGAGGAGCAGCAGTAAGCAATTCAAATGGTAGTATATCCTCATCAGTATCAGCAAATACAAAATCAGGATTTTCTATAGTATCTTACACAGGTAACGGAGTAGCAGGTGCAACAGTTGGACACGGATTAACTGCAGCACCTGATTTAGTTATAACAAAAGGAACTACAGGTTCAGCAGGTAGTACGAATTGGAATGTTTATAGTAGTACATTAGGTGCTACAAAAAAATTAATGTTAAATTCAAGCGATGGTGAAAATACAAATACTACTTGGTGGAATGATACTGCACCAACTTCAACTGTTTTTTCTTTAGGAACAACAGGTGATTCAAACTATAATTCATCAAACTACATTGCTTACTGTTTTCACAATGTCACAGGATACCAAAAAATAGGTAGTTATACAGGTAATGGTTCTGCTAATGGACCTATTGTAGAAACAGGTTTTGAACCTGCATTTTTACTAATAAAACAAACAAATACTTCAGGTAATAATTGGGTTATTTACGACAATAAAAGAGACCCTGTTAATGCTAGATATAAATATTTAAGTCCAAACAACACAGACGCTGAGGGTAGTGATAATCTACCCAATTATCCTATAGTAAATTTTTTAACTAACGGATTTCAAATAGCAGGGACAGATGGCAGGGTTAATACAAGTAGTGGAACTTACATCTACCTTGCAATAGCTGCCGATGAAGACACCACAACACCAACCCTAGCAAACAGTTTCAAAACAAATTTGTATACGGGTACAGGTGGAGCTCAGTTAACAATAGGTGGACATCTTAATGGTGCTGCACAGTTTAATGGCACATCTAGCAGGATACAGCTCAGTGGTGCACCATTTGGAGATAATAACACAATAAAATGTATAAGCGGATGGTTTAGTCTTTCTGGCGACACAAACACTACTGACCATCCTTGTCATATATATTCAGTATCTACTTCTGGAAGTCCAATACCTTGGTTTCATATTACTGTATGGACAGCTTCATACAATTATATTGCATGCACTAGAAGACAAAGCACAGGTAATGAGGCTACTGCTAAAGGCTATTTTACCCCAGGTACATTGTTGGAAGGATGGCATCATGTTGCTGTTCAGCTTGGAAGTACAGAAATAGAAATATATTTAGATGGTAGAAAATTGCCTACTGATGACTCACTTACAGGAAATGCTACAAATACCTCTTGGATTGACTATGGAAATTATTCTGGTACAGTAGTGTGTCAAATTGGAAAATCAAGAGAAAATACACCTAAATATTTCAAGGGTAGTATAGACCAAGTTAGATTTTTTAATGCTGCTTTAACATCATCACAAATTACAGAGCTTTATAATGAAACTACAGCGACAGCAAGCACATTAGATTATCCTAGTGGCGCTGGTTGCATAGCTGCATATCCATTAGATACAAACTCTAATGATTTGAGTACCAATAATTATAATGGAGTCGACACAGATATTACATATAGTGATGGACCTGGATTTGACCCAGGTTTAGTTTGGATAAAACCCAGAACCGATACAGATAATAATTTATTAACAGATCAGTTACGAGGTGTTGATGCAACTCTTTATTCCAACTCTACAGCAGCCCCGAGACTTGGGCCATTAGCGGGCAACTCCTCAGCTTCAACATCTGGTATTACAGCATTTGTAAAAGATGGATTTAAAATAGGAAGTTGGAATAATATAAATCAAAGTTCGATTGATTATGTATCATGGTCATGGAAAGGAGCTAATAATATTGGAACAATAAACACTACAGGAGATATTTCGGCAATAGTCTTTGCGAATGCGAACGCTGGATTTAGCATTGTAAAATATACAGGTAATGGTGGTAGCGGTCAATCAGTAGGACACGGTCTCTTATCTCCACCTGAAATGGTAATTTTCAAAAGAACAGATGCAATTGTAAATTGGTTCGTGTTTGTTTTAGAAAGTGGAGTTTATAAAAGATTTGAAGGTTTAAATACAACCACTGGTGCAACAAGTGTATCAAGTTTTAGTGCATCAAGCACAACGATAGCTTGGTCAGGAACAACTTCTGATTTCAATGGAAATGGTAACCAATATATTATGTATTGTTGGACTTCAATCCCAGGATATAGTAAAGTAGGCAGCTACACAGGTAATAATACCTCCAAAACTGTATATACTACAGATGATGATACCTCAGGCGGTTCGAACGGGTTTCAGCCTACATGGGTGATGATTAGAAATACAGCCAATGGTTACAGTTGGATAATTACAGATTCCACTAGGGGTAATACAGAAATACTATATGCAAATTTACAAGATCAAGAAGGTACTACATCTACAGGAATAACTTCATTTAACTCCAACGGTTTTACCGTAGGTAGTGCTGCAAGTTTCAATAATAATTTAGATACTTTCATATATTTGGCAATTAGAGAATAATAATTAAATTAAATCTTATGAACACAACAATAATTATTTTAATCGGATTAGTATCATTACTAATCATTATTAACATAGCTTCAATATGGCTAACTAAAAAAGGTCTCACTAAAGATGAGAACAACAATATGATACCCGACATACTTGAGGAAAAATTTGCTCAAATGAAAAGTGATGTTTCTAAAAGAGTTGATCGAGTGGGTCAAGAAATAAAAGATGTCACAAAAGCCATCAAAGAAGTAGGTAATCAAATTGGTGATGTACCGAGTGCTTTCAAAGGGAGTAATAGGTCAGGGAAAAAACCAAAGAAAAAATGATCTATTATACTACGACCTCTGCAGGAGATATTAAGTTTAAATATGTATTTATAGATGATAAATGTGAATGATCTTAAAATATACAGCATAAATTTTGTTGCTCTCATGACATCTCTGACGAACTTAGATGTTATCTTGAAAATAATTCTATCTCTTGTAGCTATTGGTTACACTATACATAAATGGTACATTATGCATGGAAAAAATAAGTGATCATATTTCGTATAAAGAAGCAACAAAATCTAATACAGCTTCAAGATTAGGTATAGATAATAAACCAAATTCTTATCATTTATCTAATATGTCTATCCTAGCTGATAGACTATTTGAACCTTTGAGAAAATGGGTTGGTGGTCCTATCAAAATAAATTCATTTTATAGATCTCCAGATCTAAACAAAGCAATCGGCGGTAGTTCAAGTTCGCAACATTGTCAAGGGCGAGCTGTTGATATAGATGATACTTTTGGCAACAAATCAAATGCAGAGATGTTTGCTTACATAAAAAATAATCTAGACTTCGATCAGATTATATGGGAGTTCGGTGATGATTTGAATCCTGATTGGGTGCACATGAGTTATGTTTCCGAAAGCGAAAATAGATCACGTGCTCTAAGAGCAACAAGGGAAGATGGAAAGACTAAATATACTGTTATATGAGTAAACCCAAAAAAAAGTTTGGGCAAACCACAGTGGGTAAACTTTTGAAAGCATCTGTAGGTTTAATAAATCCCACACTAGGCAGTTTGATACAAGGCGATATGTCTGTAGAACAAGTCGTTTCTTCTATTAAAAATTCAAATGCACCAGCAGAAGATAAAATACGTGCCCAAGAGATGGTTCTAGAAGCTTACGAGGCTGAGGTCGCTGACAGGGCATCAGCACGCCAAAGGGAAATGGCAGCTCTAGCATCTGGGTCAAATGATATACTTTTCAAAACAGTAGGATGGGGCATCACAATATGTTTTATTGGTGTAGTTGCAGGAGCTATTGGCTTGTGGGAAATACCTAAAGAATCACAAAGACTTTTTGATATGGGCTTTGGTGCAGTGGTTGCTGCATTTACACAAGTTATAGGGTATTATTTTGGATCCTCGGCGGGAAGTAAACAAAAAACAAATATTTTAAATAATGGCGAAGGCAATAAATTATAGATCTTACCAAAGCAAATCTAAAGTGCGTAGACCAGGTGTACACGCTAAAACAAAAACATCAGCACTAAAGTCCTCAAAAAACTACCGAAAGACATACAAAGGACAAGGGCGATAAAATATTTGTATCTTAGGGGTAAATTTAATTTAATCTAATGGATATAAGAAAAATATCTGTTGGCTCAGATTATAAATCAGGAGCCATGCACTACATCGTAGGTCAAACAATTCTTAATGGTGACTATAGCATTCATTTAATTCAGTACGATATCCAAAGTAATTCGATCAAGATATGGATTGAAAAAGATGAAGAAGTTTTATTATGGAAAGAGTTTAATGCTAATATGCCCTTTTCTTTAGAATACAATATTAACTTTTGATGAAATCACCATACACATTTATTGTTGAACCATTAGATAATAAAAGATACGTCAACACCAAAAATATAAATGGTGTTGATTTGGTAATAAATACAAGTCAAGAAAATCATCTTGCTTCAAATAGAGAAGCAGTTGTTTTGTCAACTCCCATCAAATACTCAGGGCCTATTTCTAAAGGTGATATATTATTAGTACATCACAATGTTTTTAAATTTTATTATGATATTAAAGGGAGGCAAAAAAGTTGTAAAAGTTATTTTCGAGATAATTTGTTTTTTGTTGATAATGAACAATTTTTTATGTATAAACAAAACGGTGAATGGCATAGTCATGATAGATATTGTTTTGTAGAACCTATAAAAACCAAACAATCTATTATATATAAAAACACAAAAGAAGAACCCTTAGTTGCAAAAATGGTATATACAAACAATACACTTAAAAAACAAGGTGTAATTAAAGATAGCATAGTGTCCTTCAAACCTGAAAGCGAATACCCATTTCTTGTTGATAATAGAAAATTATATCGTATGTATGATCATCAAATAACCTTACTTCTATGAAATCAGAAATGTTAAAACTGCAAATAATAAATGCAGGCAGAAAAGCTGTTGAACAACTAATTAAAGTTGCAAAAGAAGATATCATAAAACCTGATCCTGAGGATGAACTTGCGGCTGATAGACTCAAAAACGCAGCAGCCACAAAAAAACTAGCTATATTTGATGCATTTGATATATTATCTAAAATAGATCAAGAAGAACAAGAACTAAACCAAGAGGAAAAAAATATTAATGTAAATACAAAACAAGGTTTTGCAGAGCGAAGATCTAAATAAATTATATCAAAAGTTAGTAGGTTATATACCAACCGCAATCATAAAAAGAAAAAACAAAGCACGTACTTGGCTTTATGGGTATAATATTAAATATGATATTGTTATAATCTCAAAGGACGGCACATTAGGCGATATCATAAATATTAATGGATTAGTTATAGGACTGCCTTCTATACCGGATAACGTGTATAGTAGATCTAAAAGTAAAAAAGAACAATATTGGGAACGACAACCTCTAGATAAAAGTTTAAATAAAATTCAATCTATATTTCAATGGAATGAAATGTCCTCATCATTTAAAAACCGTTGGATTGATTATATTGAAAAAGAATTTGATAAAAGAGAAGAAGGGCATTGGTTTTACAATAATGGGACACCAACTTATATTAGTGGCTCACATTATATGTACTTACAATGGACTAGTATAGATGTAGGATACCCTGATTTTAGAGAAGCAAATAGAATCTTTTTTTTATTTTGGGAGGCATGTAAAGCTGACAACCGATGCTTTGGTTTAGATTATCTTAAAATAAGACGCTCAGGGTTTTCGTATATGGGTTCATCAGAATGCATTAACACAGGAACTTTGGCAAAAGATTCTAGGGTTGGTATTTTATCGAAAACAGGAGCAGATGCAAAAAAAATGTTTACTGATAAAGTTGTTCCGATTGCAAACAGATTACCTTTTTTCTTCAAGCCTATACAAGATGGTATGGATAAACCCAAAACAGAATTAGCTTTTCGTGTTCCTGCATCTAAAATAACTAAAAAAAATATGTATGACGTAGTTGATGATGAGTTGTATGGATTAGACACCACAGTTGATTGGAAAAATACAGATGAAAACTCATATGACGGAGAAAAACTATTATTGCTAGTACATGATGAAAGTGGTAAATGGATTAAGCCCAATAATATTTTAAACAATTGGAGGGTAACTAAAACGTGTTTACGTTTGGGGAGTAAAATTATAGGTAAATGCATGATGGGCTCTACATCAAATGCTCTCAGCAAAGGTGGAGAAAATTTTAAAAAACTATATGAAGATTCAAATATATCTACACGTAATGCTAACGGTCAAACAAAAAGCGGTATGTATTCTCTTTTCATTCCCATGGAATGGAATATGGAGGGTTTCATTGATAAGTATGGCATGCCTGTGTTTCATACACCTTTGGATCCTATACTTGGCGTTGATGATGAATACATATATAATGGAGCTATAGATTATTGGGAAGCTGAAGTTGAGTCTTTAAAAAAAGATCCTGATGCTCTTAATGAGTTTTACAGACAGTTTCCTCGAACCGAAAGTCATGCGTTTCGTGACGAGAGTAAAGGAAGTTTATTCAACCTTACAAAGATATATCAACAGATTGATTTCAATGATTCTTTGATTATGCCACAGCATGTTACGAGAGGTAAATTTTATTGGAAAGACGGCATCAAGGATACCGAGGTTATATGGACACCAGATTCAAACGGAAGGTTTCAAGTATCATGGACACCAAATAAACAATTAACTAACAAACCATCAAGCAGAAACGGTACTTACTATCCAAATAATGAGCATATTGGCGCTTTTGGGTGTGATAGCTATGATATATCAGGAACCGTAGGTGGAAGAGGTTCGAATGGCGCATTGCATGGGCTCACTAAATTTAATATGGATCAAGCCCCAAGCAATGAGTTTTTCTTAGAATATGTAGCAAGACCACAAACAGCAGAAATATTTTTTGAGGAGGTTTTAATGGCTTGTGTTTTTTATAGTATGCCTATTCTCGTAGAAAACAATAAACCACGTTTGCTGTATCATTTCAAAAACAGAGGCTACCGAGGTTTTTGCATGAATCGCCCTGACAGACATTTTAACAAACTTTCAAAAACAGAAAAGGAGATAGGTGGTATACCTAATTCATCAGAAGATGTAAAGCAATCACATGCTGCTGCGATAGAATCATACATAGAAAAGTATATTGGGATTGATTTAGAGGGCACTTACAGAGATCAGACTACGATTGGGTCTATGCTTTTTAACAGAACACTAGAAGAATGGGCAAGGTTCGATATCAATAATAGGACACAGTTTGATGCCACTATAAGCTCGGGTCTTGCAATAATGGCGAATCAAAAATCGTTATATTTACCTATCCAAAAACAATCAAAAATAAGTCTTAACTTTGCAAGATATAGCAACAGTGGAAATTTTAGTGAATTAGTTAAATGAAAGAAGTAAGTATAAATATTTCATCTGTAGGCTTTCCGAATCAATACGCCTCAGATGCTGAAAAAGCAACAGATGAATACGGACTTCAGATCGGGCAAGCAATACAATATGAATGGTTTCGTAAAGATTCAAGCGGTTGTAGATATTACAATCAGTGGAGAGATTTTAATAGATTAAGATTGTATGCACGGGGCGAACAATCAATAGCTAAATATAAAAACGAACTAGCTGTAGACGGTGATTTATCATATTTAAATTTAGATTGGACTCCTGTACCTATATTGCCAAAATTTGTTGATATAGTAGTCAATGGATTATCAGAACGTTTATTTAAAGTAAAGGCTTATGCTCAAGACGCATTGTCTCAAGCCAAAAGAAGTAAATACCAAGATATGGTTGAAGGACAAATGGCAGCAAAAGATGTTTTGGGCATTGTTCAAGAAAAAACGGGTTATAATCCTTTTACTATAAACCCTGAAGAATTACCACAAACAGATGAAGAACTATCACTATATCTTAATTTAAATTATAAACCTGCTATCGAAATAGCTGAAGAGGAGGCTATTGACACCATGTTTGCAGAAAACCATTACGAAGATATTAGAAAACGTATAGACTACGATCAAATGGTTGTTGGTGTAGGTATGGCAAAACACGAGTTTCTTCCTGGTGCAGGCGTAAAATTATCTTATGTTGATCCTGCTAATGTAGTATACAGTTATACCGAAGACCCATATTTTAAAGATTGTTTTTATTGGGGTGAAATAAAAACTATAGGAATAACTGAACTTATGAAGATAAATCCTGACTTGACAAATGATGATTTAGAAAAAATCGCACAATATAGCCAAAGTTGGTATGACTATTTTAATACAGCACAATATTACGAAAACGATATATTTTACAGAGATACTTGTACTCTTCTTTATTTTAATTATAAGACCACAAAAAAAATTGTTTACAAAAAGAAAAATCTTGACAGCGGAGCAACAAGGATGATAGAGAAGGATGACCAATTCAATCCTCCTGAAGAGATGATTGAAGAGGGTAACTTTGAAAAAATTGAAAAAACTATTGATGTTTGGTATGATGGTATAATGGTTATGGGGACAAACATCATCTTGAAATGGGAGCTTGCAAAAAATATGGTGCGACCAAAGTCAGCAACACAACATGCATTACCTAATTATGTAGCGGTTGCACCTAGAATGTATAAGGGAAACATTGAATCTTTGGTAAGAAGAATGATACCTTTTGCCGATTTGATTCAAATAACGCATTTAAAACTTCAGCAAGTAATAGCAAGAACTGTGCCTGACGGGGTTTATATAGATGCAGATGGATTGAATGAAGTTGACCTCGGTACAGGTGCAGCTTATAATCCTGAAGACGCATTAAGATTATATTTTCAAACAGGTAGCGTTGTTGGTAGAAGTTATACTCAAGATGGTGATTTTAATCAAGCACGTACCCCTATACAGCAATTGACATCTAACTCTGGAGCCTCGAAAACACAAATGCTTATTGCTAACTATAATCATTATTTAGACATGATTAGGGCTGTTACAGGACTAAATGAAGCTAGAGATGGGTCAACACCAAACCCTGAAGCTTTAGTTGGGGTACAGAAGTTAGCAGCTTTGAATTCAAACACCGCAACAAGACACATCCTAGACGGTGGATTATACATATATCGTACCTTAGCAGAGGCTTTGACTTATCGAATAGCTGATATACTTGAGTATTCTGATTTTAAAGACGATTTTATAAACAAAATCGGAAAGTACAATGTAAGCATCCTTCAAGAAATATCAGAACTATATATATACGACTTCGGCGTATTTATTGAGCTTTCACCTGATGAAGAACAAAAGGCTATGTTAGAGCAAAATATACAAATGGCATTGTCTAAACAAGATATTAATCTCGAAGACGCTATTGACATAAGAGAAATAAAAAACATTAAGTTAGCTAATCAACTTCTAAAAGTCAAAAGAAAATCAAAACAAGAGTTTGATCAAAAGAAAATGATGGAGGAAAAAGCGCTTAGTGCACAACAAGCAATAAAAGTTCAAGAAATAAAAGCTCAGTCTGACGCACAAAAGATATCTCTCGAAACTGAAAGTAAGTTAAAAGTTAAACAAGCAGAGATAGCGTTTGAGATTGAAAAGCAAAAAGCCGAGGCTCAACTCAAAGCCACACTTATGGAGCAAGAGTTTCAGTATAATATGCAGTTAAGAGACATGTCCGAAAATGCATTAGCTTTCCGTGAAGGTTCTAGAGAGGAAGCCAAAAAGCAAAGGATAAGTCAACAAAACACTCAACAGTCTCAACTTATAAATCAAAGAAAAAATAACTTACCTCCAAAAAACTTTGAATCTAACGAAGACACCTTAGATGGGTTTGATTTGGCAGAGTTTGAACCACGCTAAAAACGTATATTTTTTTTATTTAACTTTGTAGAAATTTAATCTAATCAAATGGAAATAAAAGTAAGAGAGCTGACTGATGTTAAAGAGAAGTCTAAACAAGAAATTGAACAAGAACTTCTTGATAAACATGAGCAGAAACAAAATACTGAAACTGAAGTTGCTGAAACAAAAAATGAATCTGTAGAAGAGACAAAAGTTGATGAAGCACAAGTTACAGAAAATGTTACAGATTCTACAGAAAATACTGTAGAGGAAAAGGTTGAAGAAACAAATCCATCTGTAGCAGAAGAATCTTCTGAATTATCAGAAGAACAAGTTCTTTCATATATTGGTAATAGATGGGGCGAAGAAGTTACTTCTTTAGATCAATTAAAGGATAAGCGAGATGCTGAAGAACCTTTATCTGAAGATGTTGCTGCTTACCTCAAATATAAAAAGGAAACAGGGCGTAATATGAGTGATTATTTAAAATTACAAAAAGATTACTCGGAGATAAGTCCTGATAATTTGTTAAGAGAATACTTAAGTATTACAGAAGAAGGTCTAGATCCTGAAGATATTGATTCACTTATGGAGGATTATGTCTATGATGAGGATGTTGACGATGAAAATGTAATTAAAAAAGTAAAATTAGCAAAGAAAAAAATGGTTGCTAAAGCCAAGAAATATTTTAATCAGGAGCAACAAAAATATAAACTACCTCTTGAGTCAAGGGAAAGTTCAGGCGCTGTTGATGAAGATTATCAAGCTTATAAGCAATACATAAGTGAAGCTAAGAGTCGAGAAGAGATAGACAAAAAAAAGTCCAACTGGTTTAAATCAGAAAGTGACAAGCTATTTTCATCCGAGTTTAAAGGTTTTAAATTCAATATAGGTGATAATGAAATTGTTTATTCTCCTGGATCTGCGGCTGAATTGAGAAAGGCTCAAGATACTCCTATGAATTTTGTTAATTCATTTTTGGATAGTAATACGGGCTTGATTAAGGATGCCGAGGGTTATCATCGTTCTTTAGCAATGGCAATGAATCCGGACAAGTTTGCCGAGTTCTTTTTTGAACAAGGTAAGGCTTATGCAACAGAAGATGTGATGCGCAAAACTAAAAATGTAGATATGAAAGAGCGTAGTGCACCTGAAGTTTCAACAAAGGGAGGGTTTCGTGTCAAATCAGTTTCACAACCTTCAAGTCGTGGACTGAAAATAAAGAGTATTAAAAAAATGTAAATTATAAAAATTAGAAATTATGCCTGGACAAGTTAAATCGATTCCAACATTTGCGTTGACCCCGAGTTCAGAAAGAACTCCTACAACGGAAAACTACATAACTAACTTTGACTTTTTGAATCAGTATCTACCTGATACTTATGAAAAAGAGTTTGAGCGTTATGGAAACAGAACTATATCTTCATTCTTACGTATGGTAGGAGCGGAGATGCCTACCAACTCTGACCTTATTAAATGGGCTGAGCAAGGTAGATTACACACCAAATACACTCAAGTAGGTAGTGCAGGAACAGCAGGAGATGATCAAGTTACTTTTCAAGTAAATGATACATTAGATCCTACTGCGGCGGAGCAAGTTATTCGAGTAGGACAAACAATAGTGGTTGTTCAAAACGATGGCTCAGGTTCTAACAAAGCTGTAGTAAGCGCTGTAAATAACGCTGCTGGTGGTAGAGGACAATTTACTGCTGACTTTTATGAAGCAGGTGGTCTTGTTACTAACGGAACTGGTGTTGGTAACTCTGATGTTACTGTATTTATTTACGGATCAGAATTTAGAAAAGGAACTGCTGGAATGGTTGGTTCACTTGAAGCTAATGATTTTATTTTCGAAAACAAACCTATTATAATCAAAGATACTTACAATGTATCAGGTTCTGATATGGCACAAATCGGTTGGGTAGAAATAACAACTGAAGATGGTGCAACTGGTTACCTATGGTATTTAAAATCTGAGCATGAAACTAGACTAAGGTTTGATGATTATTTAGAAACTGCAATGATAGAAGCTGTCCCTGCTGAGCAAAACTCAGGAGCTGCAGCAATTCTTGGAAGCTCAGGTGCAGCAGCAAATCCTGGTGCAGGATCTGATGGTATCTTCTATAGCGTACAACAAAGAGGAAATATTTGGGATGGTGGAAATCCAACCACATTAGCAGACTTTGATAATGTTATTAGTAGACTTGACAAGCAAGGTGCAATAGACGAAAATGTTTTATTTGTTGATAGACAATTTGCGTTTGATATTGACGATATGCTTGCAGCTCAAAACTCTTATGGTGCTGGTGGTACATCTTACGGTCTTTTTGACAATGACGAAGAGATGGCGCTTAATTTAGGTTTCACAGGGTTTAGGAGAGGTTATGACTTCTATAAATCAGATTGGAAATATTTAAATGACCCAACAATGAGAGGAGGTCTACCAACAGGTGCAGGATCAGGACGTATTAACGGATTATTAGTGCCTGCGGGTTCAACTAGTGTTTATGATCAAATACTTGGTAAAAACGCTAAAAGACCATTTTTACATGTTAGATAC
>TARA_R100000329_G_scaffold9963_2_pt1 | contig 22322 bp, 41 predicted proteins | sample TARA_R100000329 | Tara Oceans TARA_R100000329 (sample SAMEA2620783) | marine metagenome | biome: marine biome (ENVO:00000447); feature: surface water layer (ENVO:00002042); material: "saline water (ENVO:00002010), including plankton (ENVO:xxxxxxxx)" | depth 5 m | reverse complement strand
GTTTTCAAAAATCCAGCGCTTGATGAAATTGCGATTGAAAAAGAGGTTGCAGACTTTAAAAGCAAAGGCAAGGCAAAGCACAAAAAAAACAAAAACAAAAATGAAAGTGAGGTTCAATAATGTGTGTAGCAATAATAAAAACAAAAGGTAATAGAATAACAAGAAAAGAGCTAACGCAAGCATGGGATTGCAATCCCGATGGCGCGGGCGTAGCATGGGCAGAGCAAGGCAAACTAAAAGTAATTAAATCTTTTAATGCTGATGGTTCCATGATGGAAAGCAAGGCGTTCATTGATAAGCTTGTCAAGCTTCAAACTAAGTTCATAAATCATAATATGATAATTCACTTTAGAATAGCAACGCAAGGCTATGGATTGGATGGTTTGCCGAATGTTGAAAATTGTCATCCTTTTGCAATTCATAAGGATGTAGTTTTTGCGCACAATGGCATCATATCTGACATGCCCGATAGCAATCTGATTTCAGACACGCGATTTTTTAATCGCTTAATTCTGCGTAAGCTTCCATTTAAGTTTGAGATTGGAAACTCTGCCTTGCGCACTATGATTGAAAACTCGATTGGTTCAAGCAAGTTTGTTTTCTTGAATAGTAGCGGCGAATATGATATCGCCAATGAAGCGTTTGGCGTTTGGAAAGGCGGCAACTGGTTTTCAAATCAGATGCACTGCCGCATGGCGCAGCGCTTCAGCTTCAGAAATCAAACAACCATATTTAATGAAAGTGAGGTGTAAGGATGGGATACGCTGAAATAATAACGCTTGCATGCTATACAATAGTATTTGCAGCTGGTATCTACGACTTGATATTCCGCGACTAAGCGCAGCAACTTAGAAATCAAACAAAACGCCTAAAAACATAGTTTTTGGGCGTTTTTCTTATCTAAATATATAAAAGCCTATGTAATCGCAGAAAGTCTGATTTTGGGCTATTTTAGAGCCTTAAAGCGCACTTTCAATGCTTTGCGCTTGCTTAAAATGGCTTAAAATGGCTTAAATCAGCCAATTATGGCACTTTTAAGAGGGCGGCAAGGCAATTTCAAGTCATAGATTTTGCCGCTGATTTTCAGCCGATTAAAGCGCGCAGCTTGCAAGGCAAACAACCCGCAAAGACTATCTAATCGCCTTTCAATCAAAACGCTTTGCAAGGCTTCTTTTTTTCAACTTTTTTTTTGAACGTCAAAAAAGTTATCCACATCAAAAACCCGACTACTCAGTCGGTTTTTAAAAAACCGACTAATCAGTCGGTTCTGATTTTGTCGTCATAGAATTATTTTTTTGTCGTCATAGAAAATTTTGCCTTTCAAAAACAAGAAAAATTTTTCGAAAAATTGTTCCAAATTTTCAGTAAAAACCATTTTTTTCCAAAAAACTTATAAATGTGCATAGGTATTTTTTTTTATGATTTCTATATCATAAAATCTATAATAAAAAGTATAAAAAAATAAAAAAGTTATAGAAAAAGCTTGCATAATCCCCCCCCTATAGCTAAACTTGCTACATGAAAAAAGATTTAATAAAGTGGTTGTATGTGTATATCAGAGAGGGTGTGAGCAGTTCCTATTTTACCTCATTGTTTACTTTTTCATCTGCTCATGCCCTCAAGTTCATTAAAACCAACATTAAGAAAGTAGGGAAAAAATGAATAATGTAGATGTAGGTGGATTAAGCGTTACTTTTGGTAACTCTACAAATAAAGATAAGTATGTAATTTACTTTATCTTAAAAGGAAAAAAGAAAATGGGTTGGGTGTATCCTAAAAATAAAGAAAAAGCAAAAAAGATGTATGAAAAAATCATGGCAAATAAACCAAGGTTTATTGATGTTCATCTTACAAAGGCTAATTCCATATATACTGAACATGTTGCAACCTATTGTCCAAAAAAGTTTGTAGATAATAACAACATAATTAGAGTTAAGCAGAATAAAGAATGGAGAAAGAAATGAAAGTTCAAAAAAAATGTAGTATATGTTCTCAGCCAATTCCTAAAAGAGTAATTGGGATAAACAAAGAAACAAACGAACCTATATATTGGGATGATGGAGATAATGCAGAGCCAGTGAATAGCGGTAGATGCTGCTCTGATTGTAATTATAAAGTTGTAATACCAGCAAGATTGGGGGTAAAGTAATGGATTGGGTTAAAGAGTATGAGGAAAAGAGAGAGCAGAAAGCAATCGAACAATCAATGGGTAATAAAGACGAATACCATAGGTTAATGGATAGCGAGTGGGATAATTTTTATACCATTGATGATTTTCTTGATGAGCTGCGCAATGAAGTTAAAAGAGAGTTGGAGGCAAAGTTATGATTAAGGTAAAAGGTTTAAATACAAAAGCATTAAAAGAAATATTGCTTAAAACTGATGGAAAGATTTTTTCGGTTTCATTTATCAAACAAAATGGAGAGTTGAGAGATATGGTAGCAAGGTTGGGGGTTAAGAGCAGAGCTATTAATGCTGAAAAACCATCAAGCGCCTTGCAGAATGGCAAGCCATATATACTTGTATTCGATATGCAAAAAGATGGGTATAGGGTTGTCAATTACGAAACAATACAAAAAATTAAATTCAATAACATAATATACGAAAGGGGTGTATAGTGGTTACTACGAACGAAAAAACAAAATGGCTTTTAGATGATAATAAAGGCAAGAATGATAGGGATGTAAAAAAAGCTGACAAAAAGTTTGCTGCGAGAGCTAAAGAGTTTGCTGATTTATTTGATGATATATCAATGATTGCAAAGTCATCTAATATTAGCGCTAATATGCAAAAAATATTAAGAGAGGATTTTAATAGAGAGTTTATTTTGCAAATGTTAGTTGCTACATATATTCTTGGCGCAGTTAGAGGAATAAATCAGTCCTACTTAACAATGTCTGGAAAATATGATAATAATCAATTTAACAAGGATTTAGATGCTTTAAACAAAGAGCTTGGCATAGACGAGCCTTGTGTAAAGGCAGTTGAAGTTGATAGCAAGGCAAATGCAAATGAGGAGCGTAGCACATGATTTATCCTATAGAAAGTGTTAGTGGCGAAATGATAGAAAACGACTTAGAATATACCGATAGAGTTATGGAACACTATAAATTAAATAACGAGCTAAAGTCAAAAGACGAAGCAAGGCAACAAGCTATTTCTTGTAGCAAAAAAGCAGTTAAGGAGGGCATGTGCTTTATTGAGTTTTTTATTTTGTGTGAACATTTTATAAAAACTGGAGAACGCTTTGGGTTATCAAAGGAATTTAGTGATAATAATATTATTGGCTTTAGTGAGGATGATATAAAAATAATAAAAGGAGAATGGTAATGGGTAAGATGTCAGAATTAGCAGCACAAAAAGAAGTAATTGATGAAATAAATGAAATAGATTTTAAGCCTCTTGATATTCCCGAAACGAATGTTAGGAGCGCAATATCAAACTGGAAAAAAACAATGTTATCTTTAGTTGCATCGGCTCTTGAAACTTATAAGGTTAATTCAACAAAACCTATAATGAATAGTGAGGTAGCAGTTCTAAAAATATCATTTATTGAAAGTGATGGGGAAACTGAACCGCACTATGATGTAGATGATTTAAGACAACAAATGCAAGCAGTTCTTGATGAGTTAGAAAATATGCAGCAAGGCATAACTGATGGGTGGAATGAAAAACAACAAGATTATGCTATGGATAGTGAATGCTAAGGAGGAAAAATGAAAATGTATAATGTATATTTAAAAAAGTGTTCAGACTTAAATGCTTATGAGGATGAATATATGGCAACAACAAATAGCCCTAATAAGTTTATAGACACTTTTAATGATGATAGAGATGATGATGAAAGGTTACCTAATTCAGAGTTTGTAGTGAAAGAAATAAATAAGGTTATATACGAGGAGGAAAAATGATAGTAAAAGAAATGACTAAAGAAAGAGTTGCTGAAATTAACAAGCTTGTCAATCATTTAAACAATGATGAGCTTATGTTTTTAGTTGGGCAATCAATAGAAAGGTTTGCTATCTTTGATTTTAAATCAAAAGTATATATTGATATAGATAGTCTTTTTATGAGTGGCACAAAAATAATTTTTGGAATAAACGAGGATGATAATAAGGAGGCAGAAAGTGGAATTTGATGCGTTAGTATATATTTTTGCTTTTATAATTTTCATCGCAATAATGGCTCAAGGAGGATAATGTGGCTAAAAAAATAATAATCAATTCAAATGGAACAATAAATAGTCAAGGTAGAAAAAAGAGTTTAAGCTCTAAAACAAACAATGTGTTTGAACACTTGAAAAAACATGGAAGTATTACGACTTGGGAGGCAATAGAAAGATATAGGGCAACAAGGTTGAGCGCTATCATATATAACTTGAGAGCGCAAGGTATGAACATTTCTTCTATTACCAAAAAAGGCAAGGATGGGGTTTATGTTGAATATCGCTGGTTAAAACATTCAGATAATTCTGCTTGGTTTAAATTTAACCTATAATAAAAAAACAACATGGTAAAAAATCCTTACAAAAAACTATATTACGAAAATCTTAGTCGCGCTCTTGACGAGATTGAAAAAGATAATAGAGGCTCATCTAAAAAAACACAAGAACAACGTCGCGGTTGTAATTGTAACTTATCTTTTTCATCCTTTGATTTCGCTAAGGGCGCACTAAGAAAAGCAAGGCAGTTTCTACTTCTCTTTTGGTCTGGGAAGTTTTTGCCTTGCAAGTTTATATGTTTTATACGTAAACTTATAAAAAAACTATGGAGAATAAAGAACAAACCAAATTAGTTCTTAATTTAAGGGATAAGGAGGAGTGCGATTATATCTTGTATAGCTTAAGAAAGCTGCCCGAATGGACACAAAATGTTAATGAGTTTAAACTAAACAACATAATCGCTCAAGTTTCTATAATAAAGGAAAGTTTATCAAAGAGATATTAATTGCTGCTCAGACTTTTCTTACTTACCTCATATACCCACTTAGTTATATCGCGTCTGAGTAGCAAAATATTGAAAGGCATTGAAAGGAAAAAAATGACAAAAGAAAAAAAGAAAGTCGGAATACAAATAGATTTAAATACTTACAATTTATTAAAAATTGAAAGCGGAAAACAATATAGAACAATAACCTCTTTAGTTCGCAAGGTATTAAATGAATATCTGGAACAAAAAGGTTATTCTTTTATTAATCGAAACGATGAAAAACAAGCCGAACCTTATATCAAATAATAAATTAAAATGCGATATAGGGGCATTCTCGTGCCTTGTTTTTTTTCAAAAAACGCAAAAATGCGTGAAAGTGGGTTATAATGACTAAAGAACAAATAATGGAACAATATGAATTAGATAGTTCTCATTTTTGGAACCACAAACAAACTGGAAAACAAATCATATCATTTGAGGGAATAGAAAAAATGATTGATTACCATAACATCACGTTTGAGGTTCCTACTCAAAACTATTCTAAAGTAGATGGAGAGGTTGCCTTGCTAATAAAGGGGGAAATGATTGATGATACCTTTGCTGCTTCAGATGAAACAAGATATGCTAAAGTAAGCGCTTGGAGTTTCGGGGAGGCAAATGACAAAAATTGCTACATTGATTATAAGTGGGCAATGGCTGAAAAAAGAGGAAAGGGTAGAGTTGTCATGAAGCTTCTTGGTTTTTATGGAGGTAATAGTGGGTTCTATTCAGATGTTGAGATGGAAATTCAAGGCGAAGTAATGAAAAATGCTGACTTTGGATTATAGTTTGCAAGGCAAAACTTGCAAGACCAGATATCGTTATTTAAATGCCTCCCTAATTAAAGAGAGGCATTGAAAGGAGTGAACAATGAAGTTCAAGATACTAAAAGATACTGATTTTGATTATGATATTAAAGACAAAAATATGATTACTTACTCAAAATGGATAAGATTGAGGAAAGTTGTCGGAGAAAATCCAAAGAGAATGACATTCAATCCTTTGGAGGTTGAGTTGCAAAAATGCTATGAACACTGGTTAAGAGAAAGGCGTATATGGCTCTTTGAAAGGGTTTACTTTCCTTTTGCTATAGCAGCGTTTTTTATATTTTTAATTTATGGCATAACGACTGGGGGAGTTCAATGAACAATTTTGAGGAATTAGATGTTTCTTGGGGAAGTCCAAATGATTTTTGGAAAAAGTCAGAAGCAGAGAGATATAAATATTTTAAAAATGCGAGCATACATTACTTTGCCTTGTTAAGTGAGTTAGAGGATGATAAAAAATGGGAAAGAAAGGCAAGGTGGGCGAAAGACATTTTCACAAACATAATGTTTTTTTTAGTTTTTTTAATGACAACCAAAGAGGAGCAATTAGATAATATTGCTATCTCTTGGATAGAAAGGTTTAAAGCAGAAATAGCTGAAAAACCAGAGCTGTTCCTTGATTATAACAAGCAAGGCATTGCTTAAAGTTAGCAGCTGTTGTAGTTATACGAGAAATATGAGGAGATGCTATTATGAATGGCAGTGGGTGGATTAAAATACATAGAAATATTCATAATCATTGGATATTCCAAAGAGATGATTACTTTAAAGCTTGGGTATTATTATTAATAAAGGCAAATCATAAAGACTTTAAAACACTGGTTTCAGACAAAATTCCAGAGGTTGTAGTTGTGAAAAGGGGAGAAGTTGTTACCTCTTTGAAAAAACTTGGATTAGAGCTTAAGTGGAGTTCATCAAAAGTTAAAAGGTTCTTAAATAAATTAGAAAAAGATGAAATGATATGCCTTGCAAATGAAAAAAGATGGACACACTTAACTATCAATAACTACGAGGTTTACCAGTATGTGCGACACGCTGACGAAACGCAGACGAATGAGAAGCGAAACGCGAGCGAATACAATCAAATAAAGAATAAGAATGATAAGAATAAAAAGAATTTATCACAAAAAGAGCAGTTGCAAGGCATTCGAGATAACCTGTCAGGTTTAAAAGTTAAGTTTCCTAATGCAAATGTTGAATTAGAATTTGAAAGAATGTGTGATTGGTTAAAGGCAAATGGGAAAAGGTATAAAAATTATCAAGCTTTTTTCAATAATTGGCTGAGAAAATCAAACCAAGAAAACCAAAAAGATGAGGAAGTTCTATATACTTATAAATGTGAGGTGTGCAAAAAAGTAAAAGATAAAAGCCCTTATAAAGATTTATATTCTTTTTGCTGCGACAAACAAATTAAACCAACAATATAAAGGAACCCCCCCCTTATGAAAAAAGACGAACAAAAAAAGACAACATGGAGTGTTAAAGTTGAGGGAAAGCTAAACCCTAACAATATTATATTTAGAGATAAAAAATATAAAGAGTTAGTTGATAGCCTTAAAGATTATAATAAAAGCTTAATAAAAAGATGAATATAATTAAAGATTATAACAATAGGCTTTTTGATAATGAAGTTGCAGATACCTATGGTGTGTTTGTTCATAAACTTGGAGGTTATCAAAAATACTACGAATGGAAAACAGAAATATCAAAACCAAAAAAAATGCAAGGCAGAAATGAGTTATGTGCATGCGGGTCAGGTAAAAAATTTAAAAAGTGTTGTTTAGCTGGAGGAAAGAAATGACAGAATATAAAGACAAAGATATAAACTCTATGATATTATATTTAAGAATAAACAGAGTTGCAGAAATGCAGTATGTAGATAACAGAAAAGACAAGTTCTTTGATTATATGAGCGACAAATGGATAACAAGAGATGATGTTATAAAGCTTGCATTAAAACATAAATGGAAAGAAAACTGGAGGACATAATGATAAATTCACAAAAGAAAGGCAAAAGAGCAGAGCTTGAAGTAGCCAAGTTAATCAATAAGTATTTAGGAACAAACGTTAGACGAACGCCATCATCAGGCGGGCTTTCAATAAAGGGCGACATCATTGATATCAATCCTGAAAGTGCTGCTTTTTTATATCACTTTGAAGTAAAGAATACTAAGAAGTTATCTATTCCTAAATGGTGGGAGCAAATATATGGCGATTGTCCAAGAGGAAAAATTCCTATGAATGTTTTTAAAATGAATGGTAAGTTCTATGGTATGTTAGAGTTCACAGATATTTTAGATTTGTTGAGAGAAAAACAAGACTTAGAAACATCAGTAAGGGAGCAAAGCGATGAGATTGTTCAGTTGAACAATACGTTATAAAACAATATGTTAGAATATGAAAACCAAATAATAGTTTGTCCAATATGTAATTCGTCAAATGTAAAAAAATGTGGATTTCATCATAATAAAACCACTGAAAGTAAACAGCGTTATAAATGTAATTCTTGTGGCTATAAAACAATAGACATGATGATGCTTGATAAAGAAGTTGTAACAGAAAATGTTAAACTTGGTAAGAAAGTTCAAAAAGCACAAGATAGAAACAGAATTGCAAATAAGTCTTTTAGAGAATTTGCAAGGCTTGATAACTCTTTAGCGGAATATTCTAAACATCTTATCAGGATATTCCAAGAAGTTCCTATTCCTAAATTTGAAAAGATTGACACAGAAAATTCTACTGGCACTGGATTAATACAAATATCTGATACACACTTTAATGAGCTTGTTGATATGGAAAGTAATAAATATGATTTTGAAATAGCCTCAAAAAGATTAAAAACATTTATTCGCAAGGCAAAGAAGTATTTTCATGCCCTGGGAATTAAAAAAGTATTTATAGGTATCACTGGAGATTTAATGAATAGTGATAGGAGATTAGATGAATTGTTATCTATGGCAGCAAATAGAGCAAATGCTACATTTATTGGCGTTGAAATTTTAAAACAAGCTATAGAGGATGTTAGAAAAGATTTTGAAGTAACTATTGGTTGTGTGAGTGGAAATGAAAGTAGAGCAGGACAGGAAATAGGTTGGAGTGAAATTGTTGCTTCTGATAATTATGATAATACAATATTTAATATTTTGTATTATATATTTAAAGATAGAACAGACATTGAATTTATACAGATGAAAAACTCTCTTGAATTAGTTGTTGATATAGAGGGGCATAATGTTTTACATGGGCATTCAGTAAAAGGAAAGGTAGAAACATCAGTTTCTCAGATTAAAGGGAGGTATGCAGCGCAAGGCATACAGCTTCACTACCTAATCTTCGGACATATTCATTCAGCAAGAATAGGAGATACTTATGGTAGAAGTTCATCTTTAGTTGGAGCAAATGCTTATTCAGAAAAAGCGCTAAACTTAGAAAGTCGTGCCTCTCAAAATATTTATATTTTTTATAAAGATGGAAACAGAGATGGAGTGAAAATTGATTTACAAAACTATGACGATAAAGGGTATAATATTACTAAAGAATTAGAAGCTTATAATGCAAAGTCGTCAAGTAAGATGTCGCAAGGCAAAGTAATCTTCCAAGTTGTGAAGATATAAAAAAAGAAATTATGGATTTCTTATAAATTGGGGCGGGGAGAAATATTAAAATTTAGAAACGAAAGGAAAACCCTTTTTACGTTTTTAATAGATTAATGTTTGCAAATAGGTTGGCTACTTAGCCCCCCCCCACAATAAAAAGGAGAGAAAAAATGGCTAAAAAAGAGTTTGTAATAGAAGAGGGCAGAGGTTTTTTGTTTAAAAATAACTTTAAAACAAAAGAAAACCAGCCTGATTATACTGGAAACGCTACAGTGGATGGAAAGAAAAAAAAGGTAAGCCTTTGGAAGAAAACAACAAGAAAGGGCGACCCTATGTTATCAATTACTATAGCAGACCCTGTAAAGAAAGAAGAAGTAAATAGCGATGACTTGCCTTTCTGATAAGCAAAAAGCAAAATTAGAAAACAACGAACGAATACTTAACCTTATAAAAGAAAGGCTTGATAAAGGAGCCGAACAATATGGTAAAAATGTTCCTATTGATGGCTCAAGGGATAACCTAAAAGAAGCTTTAGATGAGGTATTGGATTTATGCGTTTATTTAAGCGCAACACTTCTTGAGCTGCATGATGTATATAAAAATAAAAAATAGTTGATTTTAAGGCTATTTTCGCGCGTTTTAAGACACTTCTTGTATTAAACCAATAGTAGTAGAGTATATATTGTATGCTGTTTGTGTAAAAGTTAGCTCTTCTTCCTTAAATCTAACATTATAAAATGTAGTTCCACTATCGGGAGAAAAATAAAATGATGTCTTTCTGCCTTTCACAGCATTCCACAAAGCCTCTAATATATCTCTATCAGCAGAAATAAGGTTTGTATATCTTAATTCCCACGCTAACTGTTTTCCATATCTTTCATTTGTATATATTTTCCCTCCATAAGCCTGCGTTACAGTAATTCCTTTATAATCTGTATTAAAATCAACGTTCATATCTGGATTTCTTGATGGAGAATAAGTTGGGCTTGTATCTTCAAATATAGAAACATTATCATTGTGAGTTCCAACACTTGTTCCATTAACAGCTCTAACAACAGTAAGTGTATTACTGCTTATGCTTGAAATGTGCATTTCTTCACTATTCATTTTTATATTTTGTCCTGCTGTAAAATCTGTTCCATCATCAACTACAACTGATGTAACACTTGTATTGTTTGCTAAATTCCCGACCATATTTAAATCAGATGTGCTGTCGGTAGCTGGAGTGCTTTCTGTTCTAAATCTTACTCCTGTTAATGCTGCCATATTTCCTCCTATAATACTTCATAGGCAGATACACTAATCTTACCCATAGTTTTTGTTGTTGATGTTACAATAAAATATAGCCCTGCCCAATAATCATTTGTATAAGAATTTGGCGTATAACCAAAAGGTCTATGACTTAAATTTGTTCCATCAAATTGTATGTAATCACCAACCTCTATATTATAAAAAGCAGGATTGACTATTTCAAATGAAACTTTAATTTTTAAATCTCCAAGAATGTTGTTGTAATGTTTTTGATAAAAATTACTTAAAGTTCCAACAGCATCTATTTCATTCTTTATTTCTTTAATATTCTCTGTTGTCATATTATATAAAGTTCTAATCGTGCTATTATCATAACTGTTTTCATTTAAATACTTACTGCTTTCAGCAGGATTTCTGTTATAGTTTATTTTCCATTTAGTTACAAGTTCTTGTAAAGGTAAATGTGAAATTTGGAATTGAGCTATATCTTGTTTTGTTAATTTTGAATGAGGAAACATTACTTTATAAATAACGCTATCTTCTGCCCAGCTTCTATTAACATTTGATGGAGGCAAATCTCTATCGCAGTTTTCAAAGGTAGCATCTGCACCTGTTATAGACGCATCACTACTAAATACTTTTATAAACTCATAATTGTCTATGCCTCCTGATGAATTTTTTAAAGCTATTATATCTCCATTTGCTAAAGTTTCACTTCCATGAGTATAGTCTATTCCAAAAGCTACATCATCTCCATCAACTCCTGAACCTCCTGATGTTTGTAATGTTCCTATTTGTAATAAATATGGCTGAACAGTAGAGGCAGTTGTGCTTACAGGTAAATATGTTCCAGCTTGCATATAATCAAATGTTCCATCGTTTTTATATCTCATTATAAATCCGCCAAAATGTTGAAGCTTCTCTAATATGTCCTCTAATTTTTCTGATTTATTTAACCACCAATTCATTTGTCCTCTTAATAAAGGAGTTGCTGCAACACCTGTTACCCCTGCATTCATATAATTAAATATTGCTGTATAATTATCGCTTTCATTAGATGAGGTAAATGTTGTTGGCATAAATGTTTCACAAATATATCTATGTGCTGCAATAGGGGTTTTAATCAATTCACTATTAATTGATAACCCATCTTGCGCTGAATATAGCTCTGTAACAGAATTAGCAATTTCAGCATCTGATTGACGAGTTCCCTCGGTTTGTTCTATTGCGGTCCAAACTTGGAAATAACATTTTGCAGTTCCTGAAAGATTAAAAGTTCCACTCCCTGTAAAAATTACTTTTACTGTTATTTTATCAGGAAGTTGTCCATTGTTTGCTGTTATTTCAAATGTTGATGTATCATACCCTGCTGTAGTTGTTGTTTCGTGATATATATATTTATTTGCATCCATATCAGTTGAACCAGAGCCTCCTGTGTATGAAGTTCCTGAAACAGTATAACTGTCCATTAAATAATCTGAAACACTTGCGGATGGACTTCCTGCATCCATATCCCAAAATACATCAATCTTTGTTTCAACCTTTGTAAAAGATGTTGAAAATGATGCACTTATATTTGAATAATCTATTTTAAAACTAATGCTTTTTGGGCTATGACTTGCTCTACCAATATCTGTTACATCAAAAGAATATTGAACACTTGAACCAATAGTAGCATTTGTAACTGAAAATGTTGCGGTTTCTTTATCACTACTTATTGTTACCCCACTTGAACCATTTGACAACCCAGTTCTTGTCTGCCAATACTTTTTTAAATCTGCATTTGTTTTTCTACCATATATTGTAGAGCTACCATCTTTTGCATCAATAGCAGTTCCGCTTTCAGATGTTCCAAAGAAATCCATCTTTGCCATATTTTGAGAGCCAGTTTTTCTATATACATTTCCCTCGTTCCAATGTAAAAACCCACTACTTACACTACTGCCTTGCTCATGAGCCACTGTAAAAACCTGTCCTCCATCTACCTTTTCAACTTCAACTGGATGTGTTTTTACAGAAGTATCTCCTAAATCTGAACCAGTTAAGCTAAATACTCCTGAGGCATAATCTCCAAATACCAATGGAACATAATTTCCATTTTTTGTTTCTGTTATTGGAGCGTTCATATTTTCAAAAGGGCGAAGCGAGCTAATTTGAAGTGTTATTTTATTTTCAGACATTTGAACAGCTCTAAGTCGCCCTTGATATATTAATAAACAATTATCTATGGTATCATTATCATCTAATTGTGAAAATATTTTTACATCTCTATTAATATATTCTCTTGCGCTGTATAATAAATCATCTGACAGCAAACCTCCGCTTCCATCATCGTCTGCGCAGCTTATACTAACATTAGATAATGAAGCTGTTGATTTTGTTAAATCAATACTTTCTTTAATCTTTGGAATATTTGTTATAACACCCTTATAAGCAACAGAGCTTACTGTTGTATCTACTACAGATAAATATAAACCAGGAGTAGTAGTGCTTGTTTCGTTAAAGAGTTGAACAAGATAGTTCTCTTGCATGTGTTGTCCAATAGACGATGAGTAATTTGCAGGTAGAGTAAGCATTATGCGAGATTTAGTTTAGTTGCTTCTTTAATTTTTGGGATAATAACATCAACAATAGTTTCATCCACTAATGGAGCAGATATGTTTACTGTTATATTTTGACCTCCGCCAGAGCTTTGAGATTTTGCTTTTGCCCCTAAAGGTTGAATAGTAACTCTTTCAGCGCCCTCTTCTCCTACTAAAATATTTCTTGGACCCGATGTAATAAAACTACCTCCTAAACCAAACCTTGGAGCAGGTTGAGCAGAAATAGCAGCTATTTGAGCAGCTCCTAATGCTGCTACCAACCCACCAATAATATGACTTGCTGGATAACTATAATCTTTTAATGCTCTTGATACACCAGCAGCAGTGTTCATTGCAGCACTTGCTATGTTTCCTGCTTTCTCCATTTTAAACGCTCTTTTTCTTTCTTGTTTAAACTTGCGAGCAATATTGTTTTCCATTATTTCCCTTTGCTCTTGAGTAGCGTTTTCATACTCTCTTGTAGTTTTTAGAGCTTCTAACTCTCTGTTCATTCTCTGTTCGGTTAAATCTCCATAAGCTGCGCTAAATCCCATATAAGCATCAAGAGCTTGCCCAGCTTGAGCTTCAAATATCTCAAATGGACTTTCTTGTTCTTTTAACTCTTTTAGTTTTTCTTTCATGTCTGCATAAACTTCAGCGAGGTCGGCACCACTTGCTATAGCCATACCAAAAGCGGCTATCATATCAGACGTTACATTTTCTAAATCATAGTGCGCCTCAATTAAATCATCTATTGTGAGGTTTTCATCTTCCAACATTTCTATAAAGTCTGGCAACTCTACACCTAAACTGCTCATTTGTTTTTCAAGCTCAATTAGGTTTTTTATTCTCTTTTGGTTCTTTTCTGAGTTGTCCTCTAATAAAGAGTTTTGAACAGCAATATTTTTATCTGTTTCTTTGTTTGCTTGAGCTATGGCTTCGTCTATTTTTTCCCACTTTTCCATCTCGTCATTTATTTCTTTTTGCTTATCTATATGTTCACGAAGTTTAATTAGATAGTTTTCATAGGCAATTTTCTTATCAACAAACGCTTTTACTTCATCTCTACTGCTTTCTCTTTTGTCTGCATCTAACTTTAGAAGCTCTTGAGTAATCATTAAATCTCTTTTCTTTTGCTGGAATTTTTCAATTTCTGCTTCAGTCAGTTGCAACACAAGAGCGTTTTCTAAATTTATATTTGCTATCTTTAGCTCATTGGAAATTTTCATCTGTTTGTTTTGTTTTTCAAGTTCAGATGTAACGCTTTGTAAGCCCACTTCAGTATCTGAAAGAAGCCCTTTCATTTTTGAATAAGCTTTCTTTTTCTCCCAAGCTAAATCCAGTTCTTTCGACTGACTTAAATTATACTTATAAATCTCTTTCGATACTCCCGCTACAATCAGTGCATAGGCAGCAAATGCTGGATTAAGTATAGATTTTAAAACTATTGACCTTTTTTCTAATACAATAACAGCTTTCATCACAGCTTTATACATCACAAAAGCTGCTAATAAATCAACAACTGTCAGTGCCATTGCTCTTAACTCTGCTTTGTTTTCTGCAAGGCTTTCAAATAACTCGGTCATGTTTTGTGTAAATTCAATAGTTGATGGAGCTAAAAGTTCGCCTATAGCTTCAGCTAAATCTGAAGCTGCATTTTTCATTGCCTGCATAGAACCCTCTACAGTTTTACGCATTTCCTCATTCAACTCTCCAAATTGAGTATCTGCAGCGTCTAAAATAATATTTTGTGCTTCTTGTAATCTATTTTGCTCTACAAGGTTTTTAATCATTTCTTTTTGTGTTCCACTAAAAGTAAAACCTGAACGACTTAATGCACCTAATTGTCCAGCAGGGTCTTGTAATGCCTTTCCTAATTGCAAGGCACTACTTTTTAATTGTTCAAAAGTAGGAATGCCTCCAGAAATAGATATTGCCATATTGTTGGCTGCAACCATTGTTCTTTCAAAAGCTTGTCCTCTTATATTTGTAAAGGTTAGTAAGATAGAAGCCATTTTATTATTTAGCTCATCGCCAACAATACCAGTTTTTTGCATTCTTTCAGTTAATTTCTGTATCTGTTCAGAAGTTCTACCTACAACTGCTCCAGTTGAAGCTAATGCTGCATCTATTCTTGCTTCAGAGCTTTCTTGTTCGGCATAAGCTTTTGTAAGCCTACCTACAGTCATTGTATATAAACCTACAGCAAAAGTAGCTAATAATATTCTTGAACGAAGAACTGAAAAAGTTGTAGAGCTTGCAACTGTTGCTGCAGTCATATTTCTCTGATTTCTCATGGCAAGCGTTCCAGTTGCAATTTGCTTCTTTTGAGCGCTTTCAGTTAAGCCTATAGAAGTGCCTAATTGTTTTTGAGAACCAGCTAATTGTGTTGTAGATACGCTTAAGGCTTGAATAGCTGCTATAAGCTGCTTTTCGCCTTTAGGTCTAAACTCAATAGTTATATTATTACTGCCTACTTTGCTTTTCGCCATCTTTTTCCTGCTGCTTTTGAATTATTCCTTTTATATAAAAACTTTTATCTATCCATTTTTTTGGATGTTTACCATAATGCCCCTCATAAGCTGGAACATTAAACTGGCTACAATAAGAATACTTATTAATATCTTGTTGCGCACTAACAGAATATAAAAATCTTTTACAAGCAAAAAAAGGCAGTTGTCCAAAAATAGCTTCTGCTATATTGAAACTCTTGCCTTTTTCTATATTTACTTGCTTAACTTCAGCAATTAGTTTGTCTATTATGCCTTGCACATCCTCATCCTTTGTAAATGTTAAATAGGGATATTTACCATCTATTTTAAGAGGAACCTGTGCTTCATAAGGATATTGCTTATAAACACAGCCCTCACAACCGCCTATACACTCTGGACTACGATAACTAAGCAATACATTATACTCAAGGGTATAGGCTTCTACTCCCCCAGATTTTGATGCTCTCTAATTTTGACAACTAATTTATTTTTGTCATCCTCAGACAACGACTTAATAAGTTTATCATCTGCACCCTTAACACCTTTTCTAATCCAAGCTGTTCTGGCTGCTGACATATTCTTTATCATGTTGTTGCCATCGTTATCCTGTAAAACTACAGGAATGTCGTTGCAGAAATCAATGTCGTCAACAGACATTTCTAATAGTTCAACTTCTTTTCCTGAAGCTAACTTAAACTTCTCTTTTGCCATCTTATCTCCTTATTTAGCTTTGAGGTCTTACTTTAATAAGATTTCCTGATAGTTTATCAATCATCTTTAATGTAAGACTTAATTTCAAATAATCGCCCTCGTCAAAAGCACACTCTGTTATAACACATGCTGTCATATCAAACCCTAAATCATCTGCACTTGCAAATGTTCCATTGTTTGAAAGAAATAAACCATTTGATGTAACAGGAGTTAGCTCTTTAGCGCTTTGAAAAAACTGGTCGGTATTATCATCATACTTAACAACACATGCTGATGTAATATCTAAGTTAGGAATACCTCTTAAGTATTTTTCAGGAGTTCCCTCAAAACCACTTTTAGTTTTATTTCCTAAGAACGCAACTGGATTTTCAATACTTAATTCCCAACTGTCAAGAATACAATCAGCTCCAGCAACTTTTTTAACCTCTGTAAAGGTTGAAAGGTATTTATAGTTTGTAGTAAAATCTGTAAAACCAGTTACTTTAGCTGCTCCAGCTAAGGATATTGTTTGTCTTGTTTGTGCTGTTAATTCAAAATTAATTCTACCGCCATTCTCTTGTGAGTTAGCTGATAGTTTTAAACTTGTTATTACACATCCAGGAATTGAGTATGAATTACCAGTAGCTGATGTGTCAGCATCTGCAAGTCCATTAATATGAAAACAAATTGTATTGTGCGCTCCACTTGATGTGTCGCCCTCTCCAAATGCAGCATGTTCATATCCTGATGCTAATGTGATAAAGTTTGAAGAAACTTCAACACCAAGAGCATTTTCAAGTAAAATTTTAGCGAGGTCATTTGTCCATACGCCTGAAACGCTAAATTCATGAACAGCACCCTCTTCATGTGATAGTAAATCATTTTGATTTACAACTCTACCTGTAGTTCCGCTTCTTTGCTCAATTACTCTTAAGTCATTAAAGGTAGGCATACTAATGCTTTCTGTTTCAATGGCAACATAATCTGAACCTGTGCCATTTGCAGTTCCAACAGTTGTTTCTTCAGCAACCAAGACCTGATATTCCTTAGGATTGTGAGCGCTTGTATTAATAGCCATTAGTCATTCTCCTTTTTGATTGTTTTCTTTGGTTTTTCTTCTGCTTCAACTACCTTACCAATTAAACATCTTGGCATAACTTCTAATGATACTTTCTTGCCATCCAAAAGGTCTTTTTTAAGTTTTTGGTCTATTGCTGTAAGCTTATGTGAACCAATATTTTCTTTGAGTATATATTTCATGTTATTTTCCCTTAATTTAAAATTACTAATTTTTTATTGTTCGCAGTAGTGAAATATTTTCCATCACTATCAAGAAGAAATCCATACAACGAATAATTTAGTGGTATTTTAACGCTATAATTTATTCTTGAAAGTAGCAAATTATCAACAAATACTTCATCATCTTCTTTTATATTAAATTCAATTTCTTCTACTCTGCCATCAAAATAATTGTTTCCATCTCTTCTGTTCTCATAAAGAACCTGCTCAAGCCTATTAGTTTCATCTCTTAATTTTTCAAGAGATTTTAAATTAGACGACTTAATATTAAAATATAAAGAAACAGTCATTTCTACTTTATTCAATAACATCTTAGGTTTACTATCCTCATCTGTTATTTCTCTTATAAATATTCTTATGTGAGAATTTTTTGTTTTTTTATAAGCATCTCCAATATAGACTGGGAAAGAACCAGAATACTCAGTGCTTAAAATGTTCTTAAACTTTGTAAGAACTCTATCAAATGCGTAGTTTGTATAACTATAAGCCATATTAACCTTTTAATTTTGAGAATGTAATTTGAAAGGTAGCTGATTGTAAACCATTAACATCTATCTCATCATCTACAAACTCATTCAGTGTAATTGAATTTATTTTTAAATTTAAATTATTTTTATCTTTCTCTACTGTTTGTTGGTAGGCAAGTAAAAACTGCTCTATTCTGTGCATAGTGTTAAAAAACTCCTTATAAGAAAGGTCGTTCTTTGCTTTTAAAATATAATAAAGTTTTATTTCTAATGAATATAAATTAAGAAACCTTGTATCATTTATTTCGTTAAAAGACTGCTCAAGAGAACCAATCCTAATTGATACATTTCCGCTTCTTTTATAATTTTCTGATATATATACTTTTGCGGCTCCGCCAAATTCTCCTCTAAGGTTATTTGAAAAAATATCTACTATTTCTTCAGAGTATAACTTTTCGTAGGAGGTAGGCATTACTTAAATATGTTATAATTAACTCTTTTATTATTTCTTCTTGTGAGCTTTACACTTCTGACACCAGCGTTGTCTGTGTGTTCATGTTTGCCCATTACCTCTATTTCCCACTCATCATTAAGTGTAGCAGATGAATTGTCTGCTGAACCTTGAAATCTTATTTCTAATCCACTAACACAAGCCTGATAATCTCCATTAACTGTTTGAGCATCAACAACTAATTTGTTTTTTAATCCATCACTATCTTTAGCCCATACAGAATATTTAGAAGTTCCTATTACTCCTGCTGTTGTAATTTTAACTTTAACTCTGTCGTAAGTGCCAGAGTAATCTCCTCTTGTATCTACTATGTTTAATGCTCCACTTACAGAAACTTTTGAAACATTGCCTTGCGACATATCTCCTGAAGTTTGAAATCCAAGCTTAACAATCCCTTGATTTAAGTCTTGTATGTTATTATCTGCCTCTTCATCCATTGCTTGAGCAATTTCACTTTCTGGCTCATAAGCTTTTATCATAAAGCTTGCAGCAAGCAAGGCAACAGTTCTTTTTATAAAATAATCATAACTTCCATCTTTGAGTGTAAACATTTCTTTTGGAAGAGTAGCATCTACTTTAGATTTAAAAAATGCGCTTGCATTTGAAATCATCCTTGTTTTAAATGTTGCGTTATCTTCTCCAGCTTCCATTAACATATTAACTGGACTTGTAGAGCTATTATAATAATAAACAACATCTGAAGTGCTGTTATAATACCATTCCCCATTTGCATCAACAGCTGTTTTAGAAGATTGCGCTGAACTTAAATTCTCTCCATCTGCAAAAAGTTGTGTAACTAAACCGCAATTTTCTGCTTTATATCTACTCCCGCTATCTGTTACCCAACCATGAATGATAGCTTTGCTATCAAATTCATCTATATTTGGATAAATATCGTATAAATCTCTTTCTGTTATATAATCAGCCATTTTCTAATGTTTCCAAGGTTCTGAGCCACCAACCATAATAAAATCGTTTTTGTTCAGGTTTATGCTCTACTAATTTACTATAAAAATCTACTCTATAAGCAGCAAATCTTTTTGGACTTAATCTTTTAGCAGCACTAATCGTCTTTGGTCCAAGAACGCCATCAATTTCTAATGGAACTACTGCTTGAGAATTTATGGCTTCTTGTAATATTTTAGTAGCTCTTTTTTGTCCAGTGTTAATTACGCAGTCAAAAAAAGGATATCTAAGATTGTATGGAAGCTTATGAACTTTAGCTGGAACCCAGTAGTCCTCATAATAAATTTCTTTAGCTTTTTCTAAAGTAAGATATTCAATATTTAAATGAGGATAAAACCTTTTTGCAATACCATATTTAGTTTCTCCTCCCATATCAAGGGCGTCATTATTATAGCCGCCCTCGTTATGTATTACTTTATCAATTATTTTATCTACGTCTTTGTCAAGCATTTCGCTTCCCTCCAACGAGATAAAAATTAAAAGCAGTAAAATTCGCTTCATTCATAAATGTATTAATTTTTTTCATTAATATCATCCAAAGCTTTTAAATATCCTTGCTGCTTTACAATTTCAGTTTGAACTTCTGCCAGACGACCATTTAGTTCCTGTATATTTCCCTGCAGTTTCTGAATACTTCCCTGTAATTCATTGTATTGTTCTACAAGTGTTTCCATTTTATCTGCAGCGCTTTTTTTAAGGTCTTTTTCTTTAGCCATGCTCTCTCCTTTTATTTTATTTTTTCTTTCTTATATTTGGTAGTTTACATTCGCAATCTTTACCCCATTTGCACCATGCTAAATGAAGTCCAAATCCAAAACCTAAACCTAATAAAAATCCTATCATAATATCCCCCTAATAAATTAACCAGTTAAAACCAGTTTTTGCTTCGTATGATTGTATATCATACATGTTTAAGTATCTTGCTTCAAGAAATATACCAAACTTATCTGTTAATCTCCAGCCATATACAAGCCCTAAATCATAGTCTAATTTTTCTTTAGCTACATCATAGTTAAATGAATAGTCGCTTATTCCCTCATTAAAAGGGTAAGCTGTTAGCCAGAAATGGAACCAATTTTTTGGGTTGTATTTATAATAATCTGCGCCTACTGATAACGCCACTTCTTGCTGCCAACCCAAATCCTTTGCATATTCTTCATTATATTCTTGAACAAGTTGTCCATATACTTGAGTATAAAATTCCTCGTCTGTTGTTGCTACAAGGTTTCCATTCTCATCCCACCATAACCAATCATAAAACTCATATCCATATTGAGTAAATTGTTGCGCCCATTCATCTGTATATCCTTTATCATAAGCAAATAACCAGAATGGAATAAACTCACTTGTATCTATGCCTTGTTCATCCCACCATAAATCAATAGGTCTAAAATCAAGATATGCTGGATGGCTTCTACCTGCTATACCAAGAGATAAAGCAAGATTACCAAAGTCTTTCTTATACCTCATGTCTAATCCTGCAAACTCTAAATCTTCCAAACCTCTATAGTCGTAATTAGCTTTTACCAAGAAGTTTGTTCCTAAATACCTTAACATAAATTCTTGTTCTGTAAAGCTTTCTTCAAACTCTTTATGGTCTGAATACTCTAATACATATTCCCATCCTGTAAGTATATTTCCTACTGCAACACTTTCATTTATAGGCGCTTCTTCTCCGCTATACCATACCTCAGGTTTATTTTCATAACCAAATCGCGCTAATTTTCTAATACCGAAAGTCATAACAGAATGGTCATCTAACTCTTCTTGTAACTCTTGTAACTGTCCACCAGTAACTTGAAATGTTTGTTCTTTTGTAACTGGACTACTTAAGCTATAAGCACCATAAATAGTGCTAAACTTAAAGAAATCTTGTGCATATAAACTCCCTGCTAATAATAAACTTAATAATAGTTTTCTCATGAAAACCTCCTTAACATAATTTTATCAATTTCTTTTTTAATTAACTTGATTATCTCTCCCTCATCTAACTGGAATGATAACCCTGCTTCAAATCTGCGAATTTCTTTACCATTTTCAAACATAATAATAGTAGGAACTGATTGAATTTTCCATTCACTTGCTATAATAGCTCCATATTCTTTATTGTCTATGCTGGCATTAAACCAAACACAATTTTTCATTTTTCCTAAATCAATAGATGCTCTTTTATTCCAATCTGCATTAATTTGAACAACAACACATGTGTTTTGACTTAAAAACTGAATTTCTTGTAAGTTTTTAAGGGTTGATTGCCCATATAAGCAAGACGATGATAAAAACAATCCAACAACCAATAAGCATTGTTTTAAGTATTTTTTCGTCATAATGTTTCCTCACTTTTGCATCAACATGCGCTCAATGCTTTTAACATCTTCACGCATCTCTTTTTGTGTTTCCTTGACTTCAGAAACATCTTTTTGCGTTTCTATAATAGTATTTCTAATCATTTGGTCTTTTAAGTCATACTCAGTTCTACCTATTTCTGGCTCAGGTAGTTGTTTAGCTTCTTCAATATCTGCCTGAAGTGTAAACCACATACCAATAACCATACCAAGAGTAACAACTACACTTATGATTGTTTCTATTTTTAAAGTTAGTTTTGTGTCTTTTCCTACTTCCATAATATCCTCTATTGTCCTGGTCCACCGCCGCCACCGCCACTATCTTGTGG
>TARA_R100000329_G_scaffold2856_3_pt1 | contig 22545 bp, 18 predicted proteins | sample TARA_R100000329 | Tara Oceans TARA_R100000329 (sample SAMEA2620783) | marine metagenome | biome: marine biome (ENVO:00000447); feature: surface water layer (ENVO:00002042); material: "saline water (ENVO:00002010), including plankton (ENVO:xxxxxxxx)" | depth 5 m | reverse complement strand
CAAGCCACCCTCACGGACTTCAGATACCTAAGAAATATTTGGAAGACTAATACAGAAGAAGAATCTTTATTGGGTGTTAGCCTGACAGGTATTTTAGATAACCCACTATTAACTCTTGAGAACGAGGATCTTGATCTACTGCTTGAGGATCTACGTGATGTTGCTATTGCAACCAACAAAGAGTGGGCAGAACGTCTAGGTATTCCACAGAGCACAGCGATTACTTGCGTCAAGCCTAGCGGCACAGTATCTCAGCTAGTTGATTCTGCCTCTGGGATTCATGGGCGATATGCACCTTACTACATTCGCCGTGTCAGGGCTGATATGCGTGACCCACTTTGCAAGGTCTTAGAAGACGCTGGAGTGCCTTGTGAGATGGATAACTTCTCACCCAGTACCAAGGTATTCTCCTTCCCGAAACAAGCCCCAGAGGGCGCTGTGTTCGCTTCTGAGCAGTCTGGGATGGAACAGCTAGAGTTGTGGGCCAAGTATCAGGAGCACTGGTGTGAGCACAAGCCCAGCATCACTGTGTACTATCGGGACTGTGAGTTCCTTGAGATTGGTAACTGGGTGTACAACAACTTTGATTCTATTTCTGGCATCTCTTTCTTGCCGTATGACGAGCACAGCTATGCACAGGCTCCATACGAGCAGATATCTGAAGAAGAATATAATGAGATGGTAAAAGATTTTCCAACAGAGTTTGATTGGAATCTTAATGAGGAAGATGACTTCACGGAAGGAGCACAAACCTTGGCTTGTGTCGGTAACTCATGCGAGTTATAGCGCCTAAAGACGCAACAATTATTGGGTTTCGTATCATCATAGACTCAGATGGTGTTCTTATGACAGAACAAACAGAGTTACCGGATGAACATATCTCTACGGTTTTTAGAGAGGAGGGCAGTCAAGTATTAGTTCGTGCGGCGATTCGGTCTTTTAAAGAAATCGCGGGTGATATGCACTCTCAAATTGAAACAGAGATTGATGCAATTAACAGGGCTTGCTAGTAGCCATAGCATTTTGAATTAGTCCACCGTTACTAGCTCTATGGCGAGCAGTTTTCTTTGCAATCTTTTTAGGTTGCTTTGAAAATTGCTTGCCCTTTTTTTTGTCTTCTCTTTTCTTTCTAGAAGTCGCGGCGTACTCTGCTGAAGATAAAGATTCTCTAGCACTCTTAGGAAGATAACGCTCACCTGTAGCCTTTGGGCCTTGCGTAGAAGGCTTACCAGATTTAGTTCCCCAATCTTCTTTTGTCCAATCTGCTAGAGACTTTTGAGATTTTTTAAGTGCCATTGTGTTTGTCCTCAGTCGTTTTCCAACTGTAATAAAAAGTAGTTAGTCCAGTAACTATGGGCAAAGCCATAATGCAAAATATAAAAAATATATCCATCAGGCCTTTTTATGTTGTCGGCGTATAGCTTCTTTGCCTCTACGAGCTATCTCAGCTTGTGCTGTTTTACCAGCTACCTTGGCTCGTTGTTCTAGTACAGTTAGTATTTGTATTTTTCTAGCAAAAGGCTTGTTAATATTTTTAACGCGCCTTACGGTATCTCTTGCGTCTTTTTGAGTCGCATATGCAATAGGCACAGTGTCCTTTGGATTTTCATCCGTGTACAAACGCCTATCAGAGCCTTTAGGTTTTTTACCTGTTCCTACCTTGGGGTCTTTTTTTCTTTTCATTTTTTCCTGCCTTAGAAAGTGCGATAGCTACTGCTTGCTTTTGAGGTTTGCCCTCTTTACGTAGCTTACGAATGTTTTGTGATACCGTCTTTTGGCTCTTACCTTTTTTAAGCGGCACTATCTGTAGCCCCCACCTTTAGCTTTATATTGCTTGGCTAACATCTGGGCTTTACGCCCACTCCATTGACCGGGAGCACCGCCTTTACCGCCTGCCTTAATCTTGTTAAAAAGATTCTTACGCATGGTGGGCTTAGTATAGTTGCCTGCCTCGTTGACACGACTCTTGCCGCCTTTGTTATAGGCCTGTCGTTCTAGATCAAATATACTCTTCATCGTCTACGCTCCATAAAATGACTGCCAAGATTACGGTCAATGTCACTGGCTAAGTCGTAGCTCATGGTTTCTGAAAAGCCTTTAAATTTATCAAGGACTTTCTTCCACCACTCTTTAATTTTATTAATAACTTCCATTCTAATCTCCCGGCGGGAACGCCAATAGTTTTTCGTTTGAAATTATCCAAGCCTTTGGGATAGCTATCTCTGCATCTCCCTGCACGACTTGACCATCTTCTAATAATATGTGTGGGCAAATGATAATAAGATCATCGTCCTCGTGTATGATGACGCCTGATGACACAGCTATAGCCGCTGTAATCTGTTTGAGTTCACTAAGATCTCTCCAGCCTGTGTTAGAACCGCCAGAGGCATCGTGCCAAACTATTTTATGGAGTGTGATCATATTTGACATACGGTGGACAAGTACCTAAAATGTGTATATAGAAAGTATAACGCTTTTCTGATTCAGGGTTGTGATATTCTTTGTAGATACACGCCTTTGCTGGTGTCACTGTTCGCCCAACATAAATGGCTGTCCCGCCTTCTAAGACAAGATACAGCCATATCGTTACCACTTCACCTTATTAGCCCAATACGCCGCAGACATTTTGCCTTTTCTGATGTTACGACCATGACGAGCCTTAAAACTTTTCCTCTTGGCCTTCATACGCTTGGACTCCCCAGCCTTTGGCTTGCCAGCAGTCTTAGCACCTTGCTGACCAAAACGAATAATCTTTTCTTTGCCGCCCTCACAGGCCTTAACAATGTGAGATTTCTTAGGATGGTTAGGTGTGCGTCGAGGCTTGTTGCAGGCCATCTTTTTCTTGTCTACTTTACCGCCTTTAGACCTTTCCATACGCCTTTCTTGAGAAGACGGTAAAGTTCCTTTAGGGGTTATTTGCTGTTTGGTGTCTGGTGTACTGCCAGCGCCACTTACAATATTTTCAAGATTTGGAAAAGGTTTAGTTTCTGAGCCTTCAGATGTTATAGTTGATGGATCAAGCTCTGTTGACTCAACATTAGGCGTAAAAGGTTCTGGCCTTATATCTGCCCCTAAATCTGGAGCTTGTTGACTCCTTCCCCCTCCAATTTCAGGGCGAAACTTATTGACGGCTGTGTCAAACGGGAACGGAAGTGCCGCCTGAATCCCCAATCCTACAGCCGTATCAACTAGCTTTTCACCAAAGTTTTGCGTGTCAGGCGCAAAAGTTTTGGTAAAGCTACTACCATTAAATTCATACAGCGAACCGTCATCAAGCTGAAGGGTTTGTGGTATACCATACTTTTCCATCAAAGCTTGTTGCGTATCACCGTACACAATGTCAGCGTAGGACGCTCTGTAAGCATCTGTCTGTAATCCTCTAAGGCCTTGTCCTGCCTCCTTTGCTCCTCCTGCGGTTCTCAAGCCGCCTGCATCTTCAACGACTTGCATTTTTGCTTGCCTACCATCAACAAAAGCATCTAAGCCTGTTTTAAGCTCTCCTGCATCAATTAGATCTTGGCGCTCAGTTAGATAACCCCAGTATTGATCCCAATCTACTTGACTAGATAATGTGGTCATTCCCTTATCGGCATCAAAAGCTTGACGAATTTCTGCTTCAGTAAAGTAACCACCTCTGCTTTGATTACCAAACAACCTACGATATCTATCATCGTTTGTTCCGGTTGAACCAAATGTGTTTGCCCCTTCAAGAGAAGGAACCCAATAATATAGGCGCTCTCCATCGTCATTATATTTTGGCCCTAGCGGAACTTCATTTTTACGTGTGCTTGTAAATTGAAGTCCTCCTGCCTGTGCAGTAAGGCGTCTTGTAAGCCCTCCCTCTGCTTGACCAAACCTATTTATAAGATTTTCAGATACAAGCTGTCTAAATATTTCGGGGTTTCCTTTCGCCATGTCATATAACTCAAAGCCTATAGAGTTATTTTTTCTGTCTACAGTGGCTCCGTGAGGCCCAGTATCCCCAAAAACCTGTTGAATATATTCTTTACCCTGCAAACCGGCTCTGGCTTTCGACGAATCGCCTGCCATTTCAGCCAATAGCATATGATTAGCGGCGTTAAATACATCTCCAGCCATCATACGCCCATCTTCAACCTTTACCCTTTCTCTTTCGGGCAAAGAGCCCTCATCAACAAGACGATTTACAAGACTCATAGCTTTTGCTTCGTTTTGTCGTAGCTCTTTAGGACCAATATCAAAAAACTCTTGTGCCGCCTTTTCCATTAAACGAGAAACAGATCCGTATAGCCCTCCTTGGTTATACATAAAGTCTTTACGCTCTCCACGTACAGCATTCTTAACAAGGACTAGAGGGCCAACTTGAATAGCCTCCTCACCAGCTATGATAGGATCGCCTGTAGCTCTGTCAAAGAAATAAGAATGTCTGTCAGGGTTAAAACCTACTTGAGTCCACTCAGGATCATTCAAAGCTTTTTGAGCTAGGCGGTAGTTCTCTTCGTCCGTTCTGTTTATAAGGTTACCGCCTATACGAGCAAACGGGGTCTTAGCCCCTCCCTCCATAACTTTTTTAGCTTTTGCTTCCTTAGCTGGTGTTGGCATGAGATCTACATTACGGATAGATGCTGTAGCCCTGTGTGAAGATGTTCCTTTTGGTTCAACATGAAGAGTCGGAACCCATGTGTCATGCCTTGTGTAAGCAGGAATATCTAATCTAAGCCCAACCTTTTGTCCGTCAGGAATTTCAAGATTAATCTTTTCTTTTTGCCTCTTGGCAAGAGCATACTCCATCTCATCATATGTAGCGGGTCTTGGAACTTCTTCATAAGGCCTTAGCGTGTCATCAGATAACGGTTCGCCCTTAGACCTCTGTAGAACAGGCTTTGCCTTTGGAGCCGTTTCTTCAGCCACATCTTCTGCCAAGAACTTAGCAATCTTTTTAGCTATCGCACTACCACCCGCAACAAAGCCCATACGGTCTTCTTCGTCTATGAAAGCCTCTCCAGCTTGTTCGTTGTAGGGGCGTCCTGTCATCTTATCTATGCGCTCATCAGGCTCTACAGGGACTTGAGGGACGTTGTAGACTTCCCCACCCTTAGCCATGTCTTCACGCAATTCATCAAACTCTAGATTAGGAACAGGCCCACCAAACCTTGGATCAGGAGATTGGAAATACTTAGCGTCTTCTGGTAGCTTCATCAATCTTGTGTGATTAAAGGCATTCTCCATTCCAAGTATTTTATTTCTAAGCTCTATGAATGTCTCCTCTTCCATGTTGGGATGTTTTCTTGCCATTTGATATTCATTCTTATCAAAGTATTCATAAAAATAAGCTCTATTTTCATACAGGGCTTCGCGCTGTGCTATTGGAATGTTTGCTTCTCTTAGAACTTTTTCAACCCCAGCCGTGCCTATAAAGACTCTGGCGGCGTTTACAACCTCAAATAAATCTTGTTGGTCTTTGTACTCTGCCTGCATATTCTTTTCAAGATCTTTTACTGTTTCTTCCATGTCTACGCCAAAAGTAGGAGTTTGTTTTCTTCTCCTTCCGTTCTTTCTTTTGTAATCCATTACGTGATAGTAAAGAGCTTGATCAGGCCTGAAAGGGGTCTGAGTAAGCCCCATAGCTCGTCGTAATTCTAAATCAAAGTTATACTTTTCATAGCCAAAAGGCTCTCGCGTATTTAAATCTTCATCAACTATTGCCGCTCGTGTAACCTTAAACCCGCTATCAAAAATACCGGGGTTAAAAGAATTTAATAAATGAAGAACCTCCTGACTCCTTTTATAAACAAAATCATCATCTGCGTCATACAACCGCTCTCCTGATGGAGTACGGCCTCCTGTACTGACTGCTCCTACTATATCCGTAATCGCTTCTGTCAATATAGATTTTTCTGCATACGGAGCCGCAAGCGCAACAAGCGCCTCTTTTGTAGCTTCTTGTAAAACTTGATCTAACTCACGACCCTTTAATTCACCTGATACAATTTCATTATAAAATCTTTGTACAGGTTCTTTTAAAGTATTCTTGGCATCAATAAAACGAATGTCGGTGTAGTGAATCTGACCATCTTTTACAGAGTATATTCTAGAGGCCTGTGACCACGGCGTTCTTGTTAGAATTTTTGCCGCCTCCTCTTCTTCTTCATTAAACCCTACCAATCTTGCAGAGGCGTCTGACCCAATTTCCCACGCCGTTGGAACAGCAATATAAAATGCTAGTCGTTGAGCGCCCCGCCTAGCCATAACAGCGTTACCAGACGTTAGCTCTTCAGAAGCCATTTTTACATTGTGTAGACCCGTCCTAACAATTTCACTTGCAAAAGCTGGAAAGTTTCCTAGAGGACCATAACGTAAATCTTTAGTTCCCGGTGGAATCAAGTCATAGTTTGGTAGCCCGTTACGGACTTTAAGAGCCGCTTGTTCTTTTAAAACCTCTAGTGACTCATCTGGATATGCTTTTTTTAGAACATCTAGCTCATAAAAATAAGCATTCATTTTAAAATAATCATCACCAGCAACATAAGCATCCTCAAAAGGCTTACCAGCTTTTGCAAGAGCACTAATTACCCCATCTTTTGTGATCTTATCTTGATCAATTTTACCAATAGCCTGTATAAGCTTTCTGAATTCATTAACTCGTAAGTTAGTGTTTACAACGCCTAGACCCAAAAGTTCTTCATATATTTTATCTGTTTCAGCATCACCACCAGTTTTTATATTATTATATATTAGTTTTAAGCCATCACTAACACGCCACGGAGGTACGCCCGTAGCTAAAGCAACCTCTGCCGCCCCATAAATATTTCTAAGTTGTGTTGCTGGTCGATAGACGGTGACTGCTTTTTGTGTTTGGCCCTTTGCCGCACCCCAAAGCCTTAGTGCTCTAGCCGTTTCAGTACCAAAAAATTTACCTTTTCTTCCTTCAAGAAACATTGCAAAGTCATCTTGACGGCCTTCTAGAGCCAAGCCCACTTCTCGTGTAGTAAATTTTTCATGCAACACACTGCCGGGAATATTTAATTTATAATCATATCCTGCTTTTCGTCTGTCAAAAATGTATTTACCGCCAGCTATATCATACATTTTAGAATTAAACTTATTATTTTCTAATAGTCTAGCCATTCTAGAAACTGTTAGTACTACATTTTCAGAGGGGTTTTCAATCTCACCCAAAAACTCTCGCAGTTCTGGCGTAAGTTTTTTACGCCCAAGCAAGATGTTTTTTGTTTCTTTAGTTAAGGCTCCCCAAGACTGTATAAACCCACCTCTATTCTCCTTTAAAGATAGCAACAAATCATCAACCTCTGTTCGTGCGGCTTCATAAGCTTCATCAGGGTCCATTCCACCCTTAATCTTTAGCTTTTGAAGTTGATTGACAACGTATTGAGTAGAAGATTCGCTGGGCTTAAATCCAGTGTCTTCAAAAAGCCTATAAGACCTATTTAAGTATTTACCTGTGTTATCAAGAATGACTTGTCTTAAAGCCTCATCAGGTATTGAAGAGTTGATAAGTCTATTAGATAATTTATCTATTAGTGCTCTAGCTTCTATAACAGGTTGAGCGACTTCAACAGGTAGCCCTAGTTGCCTTGCCTGCTCTTCTATCGTGTCACCCTTCTTAAACGTAACTTTGCCTGTTAAGGCTTCTTTAACTTTGTCCCTATATTGTTGTTGGTTGGCTTTAATCTTTTGTCGGTCAAATGTCAATATAGTTTTATCAGCCACATTGCTCAAGGCTGTTTCTAAACGACCTGAAATATTTTCAGCTTCTTTAATTAACTGCCGCGTAGCATATTCTTTCTGCCTAACGGCGTTGAAAGCTACGGGAGTAAAATAGCCGCGTGAAGTAAGCCACTTAGAAACAAACTTACTAAAGCCTGCTCTTTGAGATTCAACCTGTGCCAACCCTTCAGCCGTTTCTTGACCAACCCCTTTACCATACAAAAGCTCATTAACAATTGGACGATGTGTATTAGAGCTAGACAGCACCAAGTTTTCTTTAGCCTCTGCAAGATACTCCATTGTTAATTTAGCTTGGGTTTTGGGATCTTTATTTACAAGATTTTTTATGGCAGATGCTCCCACACCTACCGACTTTAGTAAAAACTCTAAAGCCCCAGAAACAGCAAAGCCCTCTAGAGTCAGCTTTAGTCGTTGCTCTAGCTCATCGTCAGCCTCGTCTATAGAGAAAAAATCTACTAGGTCTTGTACATTTTCTCCTAGCTGTATAAGTTCTTGTTCTTCTAAATCTGAAAATGCTCCAGAAATAGTTTCGCCTGCTGGGTTGCCTGTGTATAATAAATTTTCTGTGAGTGCAAGCGTAGAAGCTCCTGCCAAAACATCTCTAAAGAGCGGTGTGCCTCTACTTAATGAAGATGCCCACGCTCTTGCGGCACTTCTTATTGGCCCACCCGTTGCTATATATGTTCCTACAGTAGCCGCTACTCCCCCTAGCGTTTCTGGTGTTCTGATAGCGCCTTCTTCTGTAAGAAAAGACTCTGATTCAATTGGGGGTATATCTTCTCCAGAAGGCGTTTTGTTATACAAAAACTCTTCGTTATTTTTTATAGCTGTTATTTGATCTTGAAAGCCCAGCCCAGTAAATCTGGTATCAGCACTTGCAACAGAGGCTACCCCATCAGCGACTTTTCTTTTTAATTTATTAACAAGCTCATCAGACACCAACTTATCGTCATCTTCAATACCTAATGCGTCACCCAATAGGCCCATGTTTTGATAAGATAGATTGACAATATCTTGCCCTAGCCCCAGAGCACCAATAAACGGACGCGCCATAGCCCCCGCAACCTCATCACGAACCGTAGCGGGTTTACGTTCAGGCGTAATAACAGCAGGCACTTTGTCTTCGGCTACTTCATCATCTCTTCCTAAAAGAGTTTCTAAAGCTCTTAGCCGTAGTTGCTCATTAGCCAGTTGTAATATTTCTTCTTCAGTTTTTTGGCCTTCGTAAGTGACCGTAATTTCTTCGCCTGAAGGAGTTTCTACAGTTGCTGTTCCCATTTACTGGTCAATTCCTGTAATTGTTAGTCCTGCTTCCTTTAAGAATGGGGTCAGTGTGGTTGTTAAAAGAGTTGATAGTGCCGTGACTGCTTCTTCATGCTCTTTCCTTTCTTCTTCACTTTCACCACCAGAAAGGCCCATTCTCAACTCCGGGCTTCTCTGGAACATTTGCTCTACCTGTGTACTGGCAAGGGCTGTAACAATAGCCCTTACTAGGTCATTAGTTTCTTTTGTTTTATCAGTTACAGGAAAGTTAGATGCGTTGTTGACAGTTTGTATAAGCGCCATTTGTGCTCGTCGCAAATCTTCAACAGTAGGGTTGTCAAAATTAGGCATCTGACTACCAGTAATGTCACCAGCATCATTTTTCTGAGTGCCTATCAATGCCTGCATAAAGACTTTATTGCCTGCCGAATCAGCAGGAAATACAGTATTGGCTATGCCTATTATTTGATCAAAACTATCTTTCCTAACTAAATCCATCATTGTTGTATTATTAAAATCAAGTGGCTCAAAAGTTACAGTCGGCTCACCGTTGGCATCGGTTACTGTTTTTACTTGCACAGTTTCTGTTTTACCTCTAAAAGAAATATTCTGTAAAGATCTAGTTGTTTTACCTGTAGGAGCGGCTTCAAAATCTCTTTGAAACTGTTCTCCAAGTGTTTTAGCTTTTGCTGTCGCAGTACCAAAGTCTATAGAATAAACTAGATTTCTAGTTTCTTTAAATGCTTCCATAGCCTCATTAATGGCTACGGCTCTTTCGCCTTCCGTGAAACCATCACTAGGATCAACAGGCTGATTAAAATCTGAGAAAGCCGCCATAGCCTCTATTTCCGCATCCTCTCTGGTTTTTCCTGTCAGGAGGTTTTTTGCCGCAGAGGAAATATAGTTAGTTATGGTTTCTGGCCTTGCTCTACGAGAAGCGAGATCCACTAGATTTTCGTAGCTTCCTTCTGTGGGGGGCTCTGCATTTATGAGTTGTCCAAGTGCTTTACGTCTTTCTACAAGTTGGTCTGCAATAAAGCCTGCTCTTTGTCGAACCAAGGCATCAAAGGCTCTTGTGTCGCTAGAAAGAAATTGACCGTCTTTTGTTTTTGTTGTTTTCAGAGTTGCCTGTAGTTGTGGCTTTATTAACTCCATGTAATAGTCTCTTTCAGATTTAGTTCCAATAGCCGTAGTTTCTAAGTTATAAGCTTTAGTATTCTCATCAGCCATTCTAGCCACTTGCATAGCAGATAAAGCTGGGCCTTTCTGCATATAGTTTTCTAATCTTTCAGCTAAAATATTATTAGTAACATTTGTTGCAAACTTTAGACCTACAGGTACTAACGACTTTAAAAAATCTCTTGTATTAAAACCACCACCGCGCCTCGCCCGTTCTTCATTTGCGATACGCTGTGCCATTAATTTATCAAAAGTTTTAGAAATTCCTTCAGCCATTATTCTTCACCTTCTCTTTCAGGAGCCATTAAAAGACTTCCAGTATTAGGAGGCGCTCCTCCCTCTAAATTTAATTCTTCTGCTGTGGGTAACTCGTCAAGTATTTCCATATCTTCAGGGGCGGCAAAAGGCAACGGAATGTTAGAGCGATTTAGTTGTTTTATAGCCTCTGTAGTTTCTTGTGGAACCTGTCTACCAAAGGCAATCATCTCATCTATTTCATCCTCATCTTCACCTCTATAAATAAGAGCATCTACTCCTGCTCTTTCAGCTAATGCAAGAAGCATATAGGCCGTTGGCTCTACTAACATCATCATTAGGTTTACATCCCACTTCCCCTCAGTGAATCCAGTAAACAACATGACTTGAGCTATATCCATAATAGGTATATCTTCCATCATGGCCCGTAACAGTCCTGTATAGTTATCTTCTTCTAGCATCTCAGAGAATAACCAACGACTTGCCTCATGCACGTTTGTGTACTCAGGAGGTCTTTCAAAAGGCGCAGGGTTTTCGGGATCAGCAGTTAAACTAGATCCCGGTATGGGTCCACCACGCAGGACTTCTTGAAAATATGCTTCATTCATTTGTTTATCCTTATGCCGCCCTTGCGCCACCTAAGCCTACGTCGATGCCCTGTTGTTGCATTCTTTGTAAGAATTCCATGCTAGTCATAACATCAAAGAGAAGCCCCGACTCCCCATAGAGATTACCTTGTGACATATTTTGATTAAAGTTTGATGCAACCATTTCTGTGCTTGGAGATATACCAATGCTTGTTGAATCTACAGCACCTAAAAGGTTTGGTGGCGCTATTGCATATTGGTTGACAACAGGGTCTGGTTGTGGATCAACAGCATCATAAATCTTACCCATCACAATATTTGCAGGAGCTTCTGCAAGTCCCTCTCTGATTCTTGCGGGAGCCTCTTCAAAGCCCTTAACAACATTTTCTGGGATTTCTGAAATAGCTGTTGTTACGCTATCCATACCCCTTTGCAACAAACTTTTTTGTGCTTCCTCTTCAACTACGTTGCTAACGGCGTTTCTTGACACAAAAGAGCGACTACCCATAGGCATTGAAGAAGGGGCTGTTTTAATCACTGGTGCAGATTGATCAATTACTTTGCTAGTAGAGGGACGCCCCATTCCAAGATTCGTGCCTGTGTCATCAACAGGTACTGTACTACGACCACCCATAGGCATTGAAGAGGGAGCTTTAAGTAATGATTCTGACGTTGGAAGCTCTGGTGCACCAGTTACTAATTCAACAGTCTTCGTACCAATATTAGTTAGCCCATCACCAGCGGCTTGGAAAACATCTCCCCACTCCGCAGTTCCCGGTTGAACAACATCAACTCCAAGTTTCTTTAATAATTCTCCTGTGCGGCTAGTTGGATCAACGCCAAGACTGCTTGCAATATTAGTGGCTGTTTGGCCTATCACATCTTTAACACCTTGAGTAATAGACTTGTATAGCCCACCAACCCGCTTAGAGGCTTCTAACATAAACTTACCAGCGCTATTAATAACGCTTTGTCCTACGCCTTGATAGCCTGCCATCCATCCTGCCGCCCCATTAAACCCTTGAGCTAATAGTTCTCCTATCCCCGGCATAATAAACATAAGACCAATTTGACCGACAATACCAATTTTATTCATGAATTTACCGATGCCTTTTACAGCACTTTTAATTCCTTTTCCTATTTTCTTAAAGACTTTTTTAATGCCCTTAAAAACTTTTTTAAAGAAACCCATATTATCCTCACCCAGTTCCGTTTATAATATTATCTATAGTAGTAACTAGCTCATTCACACTACTCTCTGAATCTTTTCCTGCCGCTGTTTCATTACCAAGAGCTACGGCATATAGTTGAGTCTTTCTAGTTTCTGAATTTTCGTACTGCTGTCTTAAATAGTTTGCTTGATCTCTAGCTTCTTGCCATACATTCTGTTGTTGCTGTAATGTCAAGTTAAAAGCATTTTGAGCATTTTGTTGGTTTGCCGCATTTTGAGCCGCGTTTTCTGCCGTTGTGAGATTACGCCTCCAAGCAATATCTGCTTGTGCAATAGCTTGTGCATTTGCGGCATTGAATTGTTCACGCCTAAATTCTTGATCAGCGTTGAACTGACCCGCCTGCAATTGTAGCTGTGCATTAGCTATTGTTTCACTACTATCAAGTCTTTCTCGCGCTTGAGTCAGTTGGTTTGCTTGAGCCGCATTAAATTGATTTACCTGTGCCGCTAGGTTTTCATTAAACTGATCTACTTGATTTTTACTTGTAGCATTAAACTGTTTTGCGGCATTTTGCATAGCCTGATCAGATAACAAAGCCTGTTGTTGCATCTGAGCCGTTAGCATATTTGCTTGCTGTTTATTATTTAAATTAGTTAAATCCATCTGCAAAAAAGACTGTGCGTTCTGTGCGGCTAGTTTAGCCTGTACGCTTAGGTTTGCTTGATCTAAAGACGCCAGATTAGTTGCGTTTAAGATTGTCGCCTGTTGTTCAGCGTTAAAGTCAGTCAATGTCATAGTCTGCATAAATTTACTATTTGTAAGTTCAACTTGCTGATCAGCATTAAACTTAGTTAAATCTATGTTAGCTACCATAGAGGCATTCTGAACAGCCCGTTGTTGATCAACACTTAATTGAGCAACATTTAGTCTGTTTGCAATCTCAGCCTGAAGAATATTTGTTTTCATACGGGCATCAAGATTTGCAAGCTCTGTCTGTTGATCAGCAGTAAGTTGATCTGAAGCCGCTTGATTTAAAGCAGTAAGATTTGCAAGCCGTATTTGTTGATCATTACTAAGATTTGCAAGCTCCATTTGTTGCTTGAAGCCTTCATTCTTAGATAAGAAATCGGCGGCTGTTTGCATCTCTACAAGCCGCTCTTGATTTATTGCACTTACATTTCCTTGTTCAGCTTGGAACTCAAACTGAAGGTTGGCTAACTCTATCTGCTGTTCATTCCCTAACTCTTGAGCATTAATGGCCTGTTGGTTTTGAGAACGCTGTATTGCCGCTTGCTGTTGATTCTGTAAATTTTGAACTCGTGTTTGTTGTTGTTGCGCGGCAGATGTAATAACAGCATCTTGAGCAAACTGACTTTGAAGGGTTGACATTTGTTGTGCTAACTGAGCCGTCTGAGAAGCCGCTGTTTGGCTGTTAGAGACATTTTGCAGTCTTCGCTGTGCGTTTAGATTAGACTCTTGTATAGCCGCCTGCTGTTGATTTGTGAGGTTCTGAGCAGACCTTTGTTGTAAGGCTTGAGCATTTGATTGTGCTATAGGTAATGCGCTTGCAATAATTGCATTGAATAAAGCATCACGACCTACTGTGGAAGCGTCTAATCCCCGTTGCCTCATCATGGTATTTACTTGATCAACGGCTGGCCTAGCCCATACAGGAACTTCTCCATCTTCAATACCCCCAAGAAGAGTTTCCATTTGAGCAGACACAAGAGCCTCTGTCGGTAAAGCCGCGATAGCCGCACGTACTTCAATAGACTCGTTATCTACTTGAGCTTCAACAGATGCAGGATTTTCAACAATCGCCGCACTAATATTTGGAGGAAGTTGTCCTACTGCCGCAACCATATCTGCGGCGGCTCCTTTAGCGGCTGTTCCTTTTACTTGTCTGATTTGTGCCGCCTCGTAACCAACAGTGCCTACAATCTCTGCGGCTTGTCCATCATCTGCTTTAGTGCCTGTTATACGCTCTCTTTCATTGCGTTCAGCTTCAGCAGTAGGTGCTACATCTGTTACCTGACCTGTTACTTGATTAACATAAGAGCCATCAGAAATGGTGAATTGTGTCTGGCCTGCACGAGCCGCCTGCTCTTGTGCGGTGTCTCTACTAGCCGCAACAGCCCTTTCTGTTAATTGTTTGTCATCAAGCTGTGCAATAGCTCCTTCACTTAGTGTGCCTTCTGCGGCTTCTGCGGCCTTAACTTTATCGCTAACCGTAACCGCATCATATGTATTTGCTGTTAGTTTTGTAGGTGCATCAGCTTGTGCGGCGGCGGGTCTAGCCGCTGGTTCATCTCCAGCTTCCGGTCCAAATTTATCAACCACTACAGGAGTAAGAATTGGATTACCTTCATCATCCGTAGTACGCATTCCGACTACTTGGGTATCTTGTAGATCAGAATAATCAGGAGCAGTTTTATCTACACCTTCTTGAACAGTATTTAATAAATCGGTAAATCTTCCTTCTGCACCCGAACCTGAAGCTCCAATAAGCTCTCCTTCAGGTGTAGTCATTCTATTAACATTAATAGTGGCGTCTTCAGGAAGTTCGGTAATAGGCGTAGGACTCTGTACTCCTGCGGCTGGATCAAAACGATCAGGTGTACCATCACCGTCTGTGTCTACATTTGGTGGGTTCTGGGGTTCAGGAGAAGTCTCAGGACCGCCGCCACCACCACGGTTAGTCCCACGATCACCACGATCATGCTCTGCTTTTGCCGCTCGCCACGCCGCTAAATCTCGTTGATAAGCCGCCGCATCGCCACCATAGTTTCTTTGCATGGGCATCGCGCCATGAGCAAGATTTTGCCGCCTGACTTTCCGACCTTTCTTGTACTTTTTTCTTTTTTGAGCCATTTATATTTCCTCAGTACGACCAGATCGCAGGAGATGGAAAAGCCTCTTCTGCCATATCTAAGTGTATAAATCGTCCCTTTCCTTTTTGATTTACACCTATTCTTTTTATGCCATGCTTCATGGCAACCTCAAGAACCTTTAAAGCTTTATCTCCACTTACGGCTACATCAACTGCACAGCCTGTTGTATGCGCTCCTGCACGGCTTTTAGAAGCCTCTATAGGATGTTCAACGCATCTGTAACCAGAACTAATAACAAAAGGAAAATCACATTCTTCTCTAATGTTATTTAAAACCTTTAAAAACTCTTCATCAAACTTGTACGCACCACAGTGCTGACAGCTTAATTCTTCTTTCGTAAAATAACTCACTTCTTCATCTTCATTAGTTTGTCAGCACCACGTATACCAAAACTAGCTGTCACGGCTACAAAAAGTAAATACTGGTAATATTCCGGAAGTTTATCTAGCTCTGTAAAAGCCATCCCAACTCTTTGCATTATGCTTAGATCATCCATAGCAACTCCATAACAAACCGCCAATAAAGGTAAACTTAATACAACGGTGAACCACTCGTCTTTCCACGACCTTCCGCTGGCTTCAGCCATATGCTGTTCCCACGTAGCCGTGTTTTCAATTACTTTCATTTGAGCTATGTGTTTGGCCTGTGATTTTTCGTGCCGATTAGATAGCCAGTTTTGAGCTAAGTTTGCAATCGGACCTACTAACGCCGTCCACATATTACTGGCCTCTCATACGCTTTACAGTATCAGTTTCCCAAATGCGTATGCCTGTCCAAATAATTGTAAACAGTGCCGCTACCGCAGGCAAAAGACCAGCCAGAGCGCCAACACCAGTTGCTACCGAAATTGTATCTACCACTTCTTTCATTCCATCATCTTCCATAGTTATGCGCCTTTGATTATCAAAGCTGTTCCGTATATAACACCAGATGCAAATATCATTGCTAAAACTAAAGCAACTGCATCAGCCAGCTTTTGTCTTTTCTTACGTTGTTGGTATATTGCTTTTTCTCTTCGTAAACGTATATCTTTACGTAACTGCATCATTTCTACGTAAGTCTCTTTACCGTATGCCCAGACAATTAACTCACGTATGTGTCTTTCTTGTTCCTGTAGTTTCTTACGGGCTATAGTAGCGTTAAGAGCTTCTTCTTCTATTGATCCACCACTAAATAGTTTTTTAAAAATTGGTGGGTTTTCTGCTTCTCTTTCAGCTTGTCTTATGTCTGATGCGTAACTAAACCACTTGCCCAACTGTTGAGCAACTTGTTCAATCTCCGCACCTTTGTTTACTAAAAGTTGTACACTCCTAAACGCTGAAGATGCTAATGCTACAAGAGAAATCGGGTCCATTCATTTAAGGCTTCGTAGGCCAGCTAATGGTGCTGGGAAAGTCTGTTTGTTGTGGTACGTCCCTCAAAGCCTGACGATACGTTTTCATAGCATCTGACATAGTTACATCAGACAATCCGTAGTGGTCTGTTTCTTTTAACAACGCATCACGTTCAACTCTTGCTGAATTTGCTAGATTATTGTTTATTAAAGTATCGTAAACAGTTTTTTGTGCCGCTACAGTCTGAACTTTACCGTCTTCGTCGGTATACTCAGTAAACATTTCACGCTCTACCCAAGCCTGTACCCAGTTGCCATTAGAGTCTTGTACAACACCGTTGCGTACTACTGACTTGTAATCACCACTAGGGGCTGGTTTTGGGGACTCTAGGACGGGATCAACGCCCAGTGCGTCACACACGTTTGCAGTCCATACTCTAGGTAAAGACATATTCTTGTTGTCTAAACGGATTTGGCCTTGAGATTTAACCTCACCCGTTGCTCGTACTCTGTATTCACTCATAGTTGATTATCCTATGCGATTGCTAAAAATAAATATGAACCGCCATTAGTGTTGAGGTCAAAGTTTGCTGATGATGTAACGGTAAAGCCACTAGATAGCGGGTCTATGTAGTCATAGCTACTATTCTGTGAATCTGTTGTATTCAGTAATATGTAATAGTCATTACCAGCGACGATTCCTCTAACAGAGTCCCAAAGATACCAATCCCCAGTGCTATCTGTGCGTTTTATTAAGACAAGCCTAGCGCCAGCACTAAAGCCACAGTCGATATTCAAATCGCTCGCTGTGCCAGTATATGTGCCAACTTTTGATATGCCGGGTACTGTGGCAAACAGAATGGCTATATATGTTTGCCCACTGACGTTACTAATATAATTACTCGCCTTAACAGAAAATTGTGTTGCCGAGTCTACAGCGCTCCAATAATTAGTGTTGGCTCGTGCGGCATCACTATTAAGCATCAGCATATAATCGACAGTCCCTCCCGTGAGAGCACTGCCACCTACAACCCCACCAAATGTATCACTCCTAATTTTTATAATTTTAAACTCTGGGGTCACTCCTAAATTATGAGCGTATGAGGAGGAAGACCCGTCACCAACGTAGGTGACAACATCCATAAAGCCTTTTGCTCTGCGGAACATCCACGCATAGGCTCCGCTGGTGGAGCCACTACCAGAATGAAAGCCGTTCATGTAATCAAACTGGTAAGTTGCTTCGTTTGCGGCGGCGGCATCACTATTGGTTCTAACATACCTACCTTGTAGCAGTCTCGCTGAAACGTGCGTGTCCGACCCACCTTGTGTAGCCCATTTATCAAAGGATAGGTCTACGGGAAACGTGCTTCTGTATTTTGGATCGCCTGTAGTGTCGGATTCATCAACAACAAACAAATCAGTAGCCGCAAACTCTGATGCTGGTTTATGGGATCGTGCTATCGCTACATACATATAGCTATTGCCACTGCCGTTGATCCCCGTAGCCCCTGTAGTTAGATGAAATCCAGTTGGCTCAGTTCGCCATCGCGCTTCGTATGATTCTTCTGTTTGCGCGCTTTGTGCATACAAATATTTATGCGCTGTGCTTACGGCTGTATTAGCCATGCCGCGCATACTGTCAGCTAAATACCAATCGTGGCTACTGGTCAAACTTTTAATCATTAAAAACTGAGGCTCAAAGCCTAAGTTAATAAATTTACCAGTAGTTCCGTTACCAGTATAACGCCCACACTTGATAATGGCTTCGTCCGAATCCTCGCCATACTCTGATTCGTCGTGACCAAATACATAGGCTACAAAAGAGTCCCCATTTCTATTAACGCCAACGTAGTCTCCAAGAGTGAATTCTGTAGCTGTAGGTGCTGTGTTGTTCCAAGTGTTGCCGCCTTCAGCGGACGTTGCAATCTGCCTTACATCAGTGTTGTTAAGTATTAAAAAATAACCTTCAGGAGTAGATGCATCAGTGCCTCTGTGATACATCGCCCAACTGCTTGCATAATCTACATTTTTTATGAGGATCATTCCGGGTACCGAGCCAAGATTATGGCTCACGGTGCGACCAGCAGTTCCGTTACCCGTGTACGTAACAATGTCAAAAAACTTTTCTTGCTTGCGAAATGACCAAGCCACGTACTCTTTGTCATTCGTATTTGTCTGCCCGTAGTTGTACGAAAGACTAAAACCATTGTTATTAAATGAGCTTAGGTCTGAATTAGACGCCTGTGCCGCCGTTAATGCAGAGTAAATTACTTTTGATTGGCCTCTAGCGGTGTCGTATATTGCTCCATACTCTGCCGCATCACGGCATTTTAGGTAGACCATGCCGCCCTCTCCGCTTAAATCAAGGCCGTTTACAATGTTTTGGGTGCTTCCGTTGCCTTTATAAAGAAACGTAGAAAACACATCATCAACGTAAACTGGATCATCTCCAGCGCCAGCGCCTGCAAGTAGTCTTAAAGGCCCGTTACTCATTAGCCCATTGCCTGCCCAGCAGTAAATCCATAATAAGTTGTGCCGCCGTCTACTGTTAAGAATACAAACACATCTACTCCATTATTTGTTGTTGTAATTGTTGGTGCAGTTGCCGCCGCCCAATCAACGCTGTTAGGCCATGTAATTGTTCTGGCTGAAGAGTCTTGAATAATTTTTAAAGCAAATATTGATGCTCTTCCGCTTGCGGCTGGATTGCTAAATGTGTATGTAACATTTTCTGTTAGATCATGCTCAAACACATTACCATCACGCAAGTTTATAGTAGCCGCACCAGAGCTAGACGTAATAGTTGTATGCTCGTCTATTGTTCCATTATCAAAACTAACTACGCCGTTAGCATCTGCTGTGACCGCCTTAGATGCCTCTGTTAATCCAAGAGTTGTTATATCTAAATAATTAAGCTCTGCTGTTGTAGCTGTAACACCATCAAGAATGTTTAGCTCTGTAGCGGTCGCTGTAACTCCATCAAGGATGTTTAGCTCTGCGGCAGTGCTAGTAACGCCGTCTAAAATATTCAGTTCGGCTGTGGTGCTGGTTACGCCATCTAAAATGTTAAGCTCTGTAGCTGTGGCTGTAACACCGTCGAGAATATTTAGTTCAGCCGCAGTAGATGTAATAGAAGTCCCAGCAATCTGTAGAGTAGTTGCATTGACTTCTCCAGATGATCCATACACAACAGCTTTGCTATTTACAATCGTTCCTGCACTAGAACCATCTACCAAATTTAATTCAGTTGCAGTAGATGTTACGCCATCAAGGATGTTAAGTTCTGCTGTAGTGCTTGTAACTCCATCAAGAAGATTAAGCTCAGTAGCGGTTGCAGTAACTGCTACATCTTCGTTTATTTTTGGAGATGTTAAAGTTTTGTTAGTTAGTGTATCTGTAGATATTAACGATACTAGTGTTGAATTACCGCCTGCTGGTAATAAAAGCTCATTAGTAACACCAGCAGAATGTGGCTGGGCTTTTACAATCTGACCATGACTATTACTTTCACAATTAAATTGTATAGCACCAGAATTAGTATTGCCTTTTATTGTTACATGACCTGTTCCGTTTGGAGCCAGTTCTAAATCTGCATTAGATGTAGTAACAATGTCTTGACCATTCATGTCAAGATTACCGCCTAGTTGTGGCGTTGTGTCTTCTACTACGTTTGATATAGCTCCTGATGTTGCTAGTCCTGCAACCAACGTGCTTCTGGCTATCTTTTTCAGACCACCACCAGAGGTGTCTACAGCTAATAAAACATCATCATTTGCGACTGTTGATATTTCTGAAAGATCTCCTACGGCTGTTGATGCAAATGCAGAACCGTTAGCAACCAGCAAATTGCCAGATGTGTTTGTCGCCGTTTGAAAACTAGTGCCTTTGACCTCGCCTGAAGAGCCATAGATAACAGCTTTAGAATTAACAACTGTTCCAGCAGTAGAACCATCTAATAAGTTTAGTTCAGTTGCCGTAGATGTTACGCCATCTAAAATGTTTAACTCTGCGGCAGTAGATGTAACACCATCAAGAATATTAAGTTCAGCAGTAGTAGAGGTAACACCATCAAGTATGTTAAGCTCTGCCGCCGTAGAAGTTACACCATCTAAAATGTTTAGCTCTGCCGCTGTTGATGTAACACCGTCTAGTATGTTTAATTCAGCCGTTGTAGATGTAACGCCATCAAGAATATTTAATTCAGATGCTGTAGCTGTTACACCATCTAAAATGTTTAGTTCAGCGGCGGTTGCAGTAATTGCAGTGCCATTAAAGTTAATCGCGTCTACGTGCGCTGTGCCGTCTATATACAGGTCTTTAAACTCAAGTGAGCTTGTTCCTAAGTCAATGTCGTTGTCTGTTACAGGAACTACTGCACCGTCTTGAACACGAATTTGCTCTACTGCACTACTAGAGACTTCTACAAAAAAACCTATGCGGTTGTTTGAGCCGTCTATTGTAATTTTGTTTAAAAAATCTAAATCACCAATAGTAGGAATGTTACCGCCTTGTCCAGCAGAACCATCATGTCTGTGGCCTGTGGAAGATGCAGATGAACTAGAGTATGCAAAAGCATTGAGTAACTGATTATATTCATCGTTAAATAATGCGGCAGTAATTGTATCGCCATCTGCAAATGTACTTTGTCGTGTATAACTTTGGGCCATTATTATCTCCTACCTGATGGCATATAATCTATGTAAAAACCATTTACACCATACGGGCTTCTTGTGTCGTTTGATCGTAGGCGTATACTAAATGTATTGCCACTGCCAGTAACTGTTTGTCGGAACATGGGATCTGAGCCTGCCCCAAATGTAGCCACACCAAAAACCGCATCCCCAAATATTCCTAAAAGGGGTATGGTTGATAGTGTTATGTCTGAAGGCTGTGGTATGTTTAAATCTTTGTAATCATACCGCAACCTTAAAACTGGCTGTAATGTTCCTTCCGGTGAAAATGATGTGCGAATATATTTTAAAGTTTTTCTTGTGCCTATATCTCCACAATCAATGTCAGGTGTTTCATAAGTCGCTAAGATATTAGCTTCACTACCGTCATGTATAAATGAGTCGCCTGTATCGTGGTTATAAACATATCCATCTTTGTCACCATGAAAAGCAACTTCAACTACATTTTTGTTAAAGTCTGATGTAATACCTAGTGCTTGTATGCCTAAAGTTTCGGACCACTCAAAACCCTGTCCTGTAAATGTTCCAATGACGCCTTTGGCTTGTCCCGGCTCTTGAGAGGTTGTAGAATAAAATAAACGATACTGTGACTTGGAGCGTATTACAGCACTTGTAATAACAAACTGTCCTGCTCGTGATGCTAAAGAACTTATAATATCTTGTATCTGTCGAGATATAGAACTTAACTCAACGTCACCAATACGGGCTGTACCAGCAATAGTACGAATACCGTCTGGAGCCAAAAAGACTAGATCACCTCCTACCTCTTGAATAGAGTAATGTGATAAACATCCTACATTTTCTGTAATTGGGTCTATGCGGATATTTGAACTATCATTAATATTGATAAGCTTTTGAATACTATTTTTAGAAAAAACAATTAAGTTTTCACGGAAACTTTTAATACCTTGGACTTGATCTGTTATAGCTACAGAACCAGAACCACTACCACTAAAGTCATCAATGTCATTGTAGACACTATAAAATACAGTGTTTAAATTATCTTCTACTCCAGCGGCAATCAAGTGATGGTCGTGGATCGTTACATACTTTACGCCTTTTGTTCCTGTGACTGTAATCTCAGATGCAAAAAATGTTCTAGAACTAACATCACCCCCTGTGCCTTCCATTCTAAATAAAAATGGTTTATTGCTCCCGTCAGCAATTACTATTTCGCCATAATCAAAGTCAGCACCTTCTGATAAAGCAAACGTGCATTGCCCTTGAGTAGAGCGTGTAAGAACTGAGCGGCCTGTAAATGTTGTGTGATTGTCGCCACTGGCTGACACGCCAGATCTGTTTATTTGTAACCAGCTTGTGCCAGTGTTGCTGAAAAATATATCAGTGCCAGAGCAAACAATAACACCATCACCATATGCCGCCATGCCTAAAATAGCATTAGAACTATTTGGTCGTGCAGAAGATGCACCCCCATAAGCTGTAAAG
>TARA_R100000329_G_scaffold69099_2_pt1 | contig 22658 bp, 25 predicted proteins | sample TARA_R100000329 | Tara Oceans TARA_R100000329 (sample SAMEA2620783) | marine metagenome | biome: marine biome (ENVO:00000447); feature: surface water layer (ENVO:00002042); material: "saline water (ENVO:00002010), including plankton (ENVO:xxxxxxxx)" | depth 5 m | reverse complement strand
GTTATTCTCGATGCACACAAGTTTTGTAGCGATAGGAACTATAAATGATGGTTATGAACGTGGTACAAGATGGCATCAATTAAAGACGTAGCAAAACATTTGGATATCACGCCAAAGCACATGACAAAGCTATTTAACGATAATGTGTTGATAAAATCACATAAAAAAACTGGGCAAGATATAGATGAGTGTCGTGTCCGTTACATAAGATATTTGAGAGCAAGAGGAAAGGGGTTACACAACAATTCCACAGATCTGAATGAAGAACGTACAAGACTAACCAAAGCACAAGCCGATAGAGCAGAACTAGAGCTACAAGAAAAAGAAGCTGATTTGATATCAACAGACACAATAAAAACTATATGGTCAGATTATGTAGCGAATGTTAGAAGCAAACTATTAGCCTTACCATCGAAGTTAGGACATCTTACCCAAGCTGCTGAAACCTATGCTGAAGCAGAAGCCATTATCAAAGAATCAGTTTACGAATGTTTGGAAGAACTATCAGAAGATGCAACAGCTAGATCAAGTCTGGAAACTACTGAGTGATTTGTGGCGACCTCCGCCAAACTTGCAAGTAGATGAGTGGGCGGATAGTTACAGAAAACTATCAACAGAATCATCAGCCGAAGCAGGACAGTGGCGAACAGATCGTGTGCCATTTCAACGTGAGATTATGCAAGTCATCAATGACCCATCTGTTGAAGAAATAGTATTTATCAAATCTGCACAGGTGGGCGCAACTGAAATATTACTGAATACCATCGGTTACTACATTGACCAAGAACCATCGACCATACTTTGCATACAGCCATCTTTGTCAATGGCACAAGCTTTCAGTAAAGACAGATTAGCGCCCATGCTTAGAGACACACCAAATCTCAAAGGAAAGGTCAAAGACCCTAGATCGAGAGATGCCGAAAACACCACCCTACATAAAAAGTATGCAGGTGGTCATATTACAATGGTAGGTGCAAACTCTGCCTCTGGTCTAGCCTCACGACCAATCAGAATATTGTTGTGTGACGAGGTTGACCGCTATCCGCCAAGCGCAGGTAGTGAGGGTGACCCAATATTACTAGGTCGCAAAAGAACGACTACATTCTGGAATCGTAAAATTATAATGACATCAACGCCAACAATAAAAGGACTATCGAGGATAGAAAAAGCATACGAGGAATCAGATAAAAGAACATACCAAGTACCATGCCCAGAATGTAACCAAAAACAAGAATTAAAATGGCAGAATATAACATGGCTTGAAAACCAACCAGAAACAGCAGCCTTATCATGTACACATTGTGGCTCAGTTATACCAGAAAGTAAAAAACAATGGATGCTTCAGAATGGTGAGTGGGTCGCACAAAAACCATCAGCAAAAAAGGTTGGCTTTCATATTTCCGAATTATATTCACCCTTCCGTACTTGGGTGGAGCTAGTAGAGGATTTTCTTGAAGCCAAGAAATCTCCTGAACTTTTACAGACCTTTGTCAATACTACCCTTGGTGAGACATGGGAGGAACAGGGCGAGGAAGTAGCAGCAGAGGGTTTAATGGCTAAGTGTGAACAATACAACCATGAAGCTGTGCCTAATGAAGTTGCTGTACTGACAGCAGGTATAGATACTCAAAAAGATCGGCTCGAAGTGCAAGTCATAGGCTGGGCTGAGAATCAAGAAGCTTGGGTAGTAGAATATAAAATCGTTTGGGGCAATCCAGCGACCAAAGAAGTTTGGCAAGAACTAGATCTGTATCTTAAAGAAGTCTTTACGAAAGAAGATGGCAGTAAACTAACTATTGCTTGTACTGCTATTGATAGTGGTGGTCATCATACAGATCAGGTTTACGCTTTCTGTCGTGGTCGCAATCAAAGACGTATCTTTGCTATCAAGGGTAGCAACCAAGCAAACAAACCTATAGCCTCAAGACCGACTTTTGTGGGCAGAAGAAGAACAGCATTGTATTCCATAGGTACAGATACCGCTAAAGAGTTCATACACGCAAGACTTAAAGACGAAGATACCAACCTGATACATTTTCCGAATACAGTTGATGATGAATATTTTAAGCAACTGACAGCAGAAAAGAAGATAAGCAAGTTTGTTCGTGGTCGGAAAACAGTCGTCTGGAAACAGACCAGAGAGCGTAATGAAGCATTAGATACCTTTGTCTATGGGTTGGCTGCTTTGCACATCTTACAGCCTGATTTTAAGGCTCTGAAAGGCAAAAAAGAGGCTAAAGAACCACAAATACAGCCACAAAAACCAGATTATTTGAATCAAAGAAGAAGATTAATGCGTAGAAAACAGTCCAACTTTGTCACTTCTTGGAAAGATTAAGGCTATAATCTAGGGTAAACTATTGACATGAGCAACATTTTCGACAGGGTTAACTATCCGACACAAGAACCAGACGAGATAGTAGCAGGTGACAGACTTACTTGGCGCAGACCAGATCTAGCTTCTGACTTCGATCCTAGTGAATACGCTTTGACTTACGAGTTTCATGAAGATAGCGGTGGTGGTGGTAGTCACAAGTTTACTATTACAGCAACAGAAACTTCTGATGATTACATCATAGAAGTAGGCAGTTCAACAACAGCTAACTATACAGCAGGAGATTATGTTTGGTATGCTTTTATTACCAGATCAGCAGACAGCGAAAGAGTATCAGTTGACGAAGGTCGTACTAAAATTGTCGTCAACTTCGCTAATACTAACGCTGATGTCAGAAGTCATGCTAAGAAAGTGTTAGATGCCATCGAAGCTGTCTTAGAGAACAGAGCATCACAAGATCAAATGTCTTACTCGATAGCAGGTCGAAGTCTGTCAAGAATGTCGATTGATGATTTGATGACTTTTAGAAATAGATACAGAGCCGAGTATCTGAGAGAAATAAAACTAGCCCGTATCAAAAACAAACAAGATTCTGGTAATACAATCAAAGTGAGATTCTAATGGCAATCTGGGATAACCTTTTTAAACAACGAAAAAAGCAAATCAAGTTGAGAAGAAGTTACAAAGCAGCTTCAAACGCTAACATCTTTTCTGACTTTATCGGCTTATCAAGCAATGCTGACAGTACAATACGTTTCAATCTACGAAAGATAAGAGACAGATGTCGTGAACAAGCCAGAAACAACGACTATGCCAAGCGTTATCTTCAGCTAATGACTACAAACGTAGTAGGTCAAAATGGTATTAGAATACAATCTAAGGCAAGAAACGAAGATGGCTCACTCGATTTCATTGGCAATCAAGTCATTGAGAACGCTTGGAAGCAATGGTCAAAGAAAGGTAACTGTACTATTGATGGCAAGTTGTCCTTTGTTGATGCCCAAAAGCTTTTTATCGAATCATTAGCCAGAGATGGTGAGGTTTTAGTCAGACATATTACTACTAACAATCCGCTAGATCCTTACAAGATTCAGTTCTTAGATGCGGATTATCTTGATGAAGAAGAAAATCAAGTAATGAAAAATGGTGAAGAGATTATCATGGGTGTCAAGCTAGATGCGAATGGTAAGCCAAAATCATATCTATTGTTCAAAGATCACCCACACAATCAATACTTCGGTAGTTACAACAGAGAGCATATCGAGCTACCAGCAGATCAGTTGATTCATGCTTATGTACCAGAAAGAGCAGAACAAACCAGAGGTGTACCCTTTATGACTACAGCACTGACACGTCTAAAAATGCTCGATGGTTACGAAGAAGCAGAGTTAGTAGCAGCTAGAGTAGGCGCAAGTAAGATGGGTTTCTTTACTTCTCAAAGTGGCGATCAATATACTGGCGATGATTTAGAAGATGACTACACCCCAATAATGAACGCTGAAGCAGGTACATTCGAGCAACTACCTGATGGTATGGATTTCAAATCTTTTGACCCACAACACCCAGCATCAGGCTTTGACAGCTTTCATAAGTCTGTGCTAAGAGGTATAGCTTCTGGGCTTGGTGTCAGCTACGTTTCACTTGCTAACAACTTAGAAGGGGTCAACTATTCGTCCATCAGACAAGGTACACTAGAAGAAAGAGACAACTTTAGAATCATGCAGAGGTTTATGATTGAGCATTTTATTCAACCAGTGTTTGACAAATGGTTATTACAAACGATGTCATTCAAAGATGATTTCTTGCTACCGCCAGATAAGTACAATAAATTTGCTAATAACATAGTGTATATACCTAGATCTTGGGGCTGGATCGATCCTGTTAAGGAAGTCAAGGCTAATGTCGATGGTCTCAATGCTGGTGTTGTCACTATGCAAGATGTCCAAGCCAACTATGGTCGTGACGTTGAAGAATTGTTTGAACAACATCAAAGAGAAGAAGAACTAGCCAAACAATACGATATTCAAACAGCTTATCAGCCATTCGGTGCTATGAAGATGCCAGTTGATGCTGTTGTCCAAGACGATGGTGAGGCAGACGATGGCGACTAACTTCCCCAAACAAGGTGATGACAAAAAGATCTCGTTACGAAACAGTAACTATCCTCTGTTCGACAGAAACTTTGCAGCGGCAATAAAAAAAGACGACCCTAAGATTTGGAAAGCTGGGGGCAACATAGAGGGCAACAACTCTTACAACTTATTACTCAGAGCTTTAGATGGCGATGACAGCCCAGCAGTCTTAAGAAAAATAAAAGAACGTGAAGCTTGGGCAGCAAGACATTTTGAAGATGGCGCACAATTTAAAACAGGTGATAAGAAAGCTAGACCATCAAACATAGCTGGGGTGGTCGCTCAAATTAAATGGTTGGTCATAGGTACATTAGGTGAGCAAAAGATGAAAGACGTTATCTTAGAAGCAGTGAAATACCTTGAAGATAAAGAAGATCGTGCTATGGAAAGACAAGTATCAGCTAAAGAAGAGAAAGGCATAAGAAATAAATTAGAAGAACATAATGCAGAATATGGCGATGATCCTAGAAAAAGGGGTACTTATCGTATGTTCAAAGCAGTGTTTGAGAGGGGTTTGGGGGCGTACAAAAACAATCCTTCTTCGGTTCGACCATCAGTGCAAAGTGCCTCCCAATGGGCTTTTGCACGTTTGAACGCTTTCATGTTTGCCCTGAGAAATCTTAGATTTCCAAGCAAGAATAAATTTGACACTGACTTATTACCTAAAGCTCACCCTTTATCTTCTAAGGAAAATGGTGATAGAATACAAAATATGGACACAGAACAAAGACATATCAAAGACATTCGTGAGACAGACGAATCATATATCGTAGAGTTTGCGAAAGCGAAAGAAGAAAAAATGGAGATGGAAGAAGAAGAAAGACCATACCATGATGACGAAGAGAAGCGCCCTTATCACGATGAACAAGAAGAGAAAGATAAGAAAGGCATGAAAGACGAAGAGGAGAGAGCAGAGGAACTAGACCAAGAGGTTAGAGACTTCTATGCCGAAGAGGGTCTGAGACGTGACTTCGAGTTTGACAGAAACAAGATCGATGAAGAAAAGCGCACAGTAACAATAGGTGTGTCCAGCGAAGAACCAGTACAAAGAAGATTTGGTTTTGAGGTGCTTGGACATAAAGAAGATGAAATAGATATGGATTTTATGGCAAGTGGTAGAAGTCCATTGTTGTTAGACCACGATGCCAGTAAACAAATAGGGGTAGTAGAAGAATTTGCTATCGACCCAGAAAACAAAAGAACAGTAGCCAGAGTAAGATTTTCAAAGAACAGAATGGCAGATGAAGTCTTTGAAGATGTCAAAGATGGCATACGACAGAACATATCTGTAGGCTATCAAGTCAACAGTATGCAGAAGGAAGATGAAGAAAGAGAGGGTGTTCCTGTCTATCGAGTTAATTCTTGGTCTCCTTTGGAAGTTTCAGCAGTCAGCGTACCAGCAGACCAGTCACGTTTGGTTGGCTTCGCTAGATCTAAAGAAACACCAAAAATAACTATTAATTCAAATAAGGATAAAATTATGGAAAACGTAGAAAATAATACTCCAGAAGTAAATCCTGAAGAGTTAAGAAAACAATTTGCACAAGAAGCAAAGCAAATTAGCGACCTTGGACAACAACATGGACAAGCTGGATTAGCTAAAGATGCTATTGCTAAAGGCATGAGACTTAACGAATTTCAGAATGAACTTTTGAAAGCATTAGAAAGCAAACCTCTTGATTTACCTTCTGACGTTGATATGAAAACTGAAGAGAAAAGAGAATACTCTTTACTCAAAGCTATTCAAGAATCAGCGAATGGCAATCTCACAGGTCTCGAAAGAGAAGTGTCAGACGAAATTGCTCACAGAACAGGCAAAGCAGCAAGAGGATTTTATATGCCAACTAATATTGGTTTCGGAAAAAGAGACCAAACAGTTGGATCAAACAGTGGCGGTGGCTTCTTAAAAGGTACAGATCATCTTGCTAACGAATTTATCGAAGCTGTTTATGCAAAATTAGTTATCGGACAAGCTGGTGCAAGAACACTACAAGGCTTGAAAGGTGATGTAGCGATACCAAAACTATCTGCTTCTGTCACAAACTCAGCTTTTGTAGCAGAAAATGCAGCCCCAAGTGAAGGTGCAGCTACTTTTGCACAAGTAACAATGTCACCAAAAACTTTGGCAGCATTTATAGATGTTTCAAGAAAGCTTATGCTTCAATCTGATCCGTCAGTCGAAGCTGTATTGAGAGAAGATATCATCAATACTTTTGCTAGAAAGATCGATGAAGTAGCTATCGAAGGTGGTGCAAGTAATCATCCAAGCGGTATCATCGCTTCTGTATCTAACAATGTTGTAGGTCTCGGTTCTAATGGTGCAGCAGTAGCTTATACTAATATTGTTGAATTGATTAAAGCAGTAGAAGAAGATAACGCTATCAGAAATGATGCAACAACCAAGTTCTTAGGTAACTCAAAAGTTACAGCTAAACTAAGAACAACTGCTAAACAAAGCAGTGGTGTTGAGGGTAACTTTATATTAGAGCCAAACAACACAATGTTGGGATATGATTATCTATCATCTTCATTAGTGCCATCTGACCTAACTAAAGGTTCAGGTAGCAACTTGTCAGCTTTAATATTTGGTGACTTTAGTCAAGTCTTACTTGGCTACTACTCAGGTGTTGACGTAGTTGTCGATCCTTATACTGGTTCAAGTGCAGGTACTACAAGACTTGCCTTCTTCCAAGATATGGATGTTGCAATTAGAGACGAAAATGCCTTTGCAGTAATCAAAGACATTGTGACTACTTAATTAAGTAACACTTAATATTTAGGGCTACTTCGGTAGCCCTTTTTTATGTATAATCGAAATATGAAAGAAAAAAGAATTAAGTTCGAGGTCAATCAGACTTTTTATTATGCAGGTAACAAATACATATCAGGCGATGTGGTAGAGTTACTTGAAACAGAAGTTTCGGAATGGGAAGCAAAAGGCTATGGCAGTACAGCCAAAGCTAAACCAAAGAAGAGTAAATAATGGAAGTAACAGCTACAAGAAAAGTATGCTATAACGGAAACTGGTATGATGCTGGTGATCTGTTTGTATGTAATCCAAAAGACTATGAGGGTTTACAGGCAGCAGGTGTCGAAGAAGTAAAAGGCAAAAGCAGAGCCAAATCCGATAAAGCAGCTAAAGATTTAAAAACTAGATAATGGCGCTAGAGACAGCACAAGATTTGTTGAATTTTTTCGACACTGAAACTCATGGTTCTAGTGCTACTGTTACTATCAATGGTTCTGCTTCGACTATTAGTGTCATTCTTAACAAAGAATACTTTGCTATAGCAGGTGAATCAGTTGACGTTGATGGCACTCAACCAGTCGTAACTTGCAGATCTTCAGACGTTACAAATATAGACACAGCAGATACCATAGCTATAGATGGTATAACTTACAATATAGTCAACATACAGCCTGACGGAACAGGCACAACAACCTTAATATTACAGGATTAATATGCTTAAAAATCTTATTAGCACAATAGCTCCAGCGTTAGGATCGGCACTTGGCTCACCCTTAGGTGGAGCAGCAGTAAGCATGATAGCTGAGAAGCTAGGCGTACCCAACAATCAAAAAGCAGTAGAGAAAGCCATACAACAAGCCACACCAGAACAATTATTAGAACTTAAAAAGGTTGAGAAAGACTTTGAAGTTAAGATGAAAGAGCTTGAAGTCGATGTTTTTAAACTAGAAACTCAAGACGTACAGAATGCTAGAAAGACTTTTGCTTCTGATTGGACATCTAAGTTCATGGGTCTATTGGTAATCTGTGGCTTCTTAGGTTATATATTTTTAGTGACCTTACAACCGCCAGAGCAGAACTCAGAGGCTCTTATTAACCTTGTACTCGGATATTTAGGTGGTTTGGCTAGTGCAATCATATCTTTCTACTTTGGCGCTTCACACACGAAAGACAAAGACTAATGGCACACAAAAGACAATCTATCAGAGAAAGAGTGGCAACTACACTTACAGGTTTGACTACTACAGGCTCTAATGTCTTTCAGAGCAGAGTTTATCCTATCGAGAACACCAAACTACCATGTTTGTTAATCTACACCACAGAAGAGACCTCAGAGCCTCTAACGACAAATCCGCCCAGAGCGATAGAAAAAGTATTGTCTTTAGTTGTTGAGGGTTATGTCAAAGCTAACACCAACTTTGACGATACAATAGATACTATTTGTGAGGAAGTAGAAGAAGCTTTATTCACAGATAGATTGATAAATGATTTAGCTTTAGATAGCTTTTTAGTCAACACAGATATATCATATAACGGAGAAGGTGATAATCCGTTAGGAATTGTTGTAATGACATTTCAAATAACTTATCATCATACAGAAGGAAGTATTTAATTATGGCAACTTTTTCAGGTTCAGCAGGTGTAGTAAAAGCAGGTGGTAACGCTATTGGCGAAATCAGATCTTTCACTGTCGATCAAACAGGTGACACAGTAGAAGATACAGCTATGGGCGATACTAGCAGAAGTTTTAAAGCTACCCTAAATACATTTACAGCGTCTATTGATGCGCTTTTCGATGACACAGATACAACTGGACAAGGAGCAATGACTATCGGAAGTAGTCTTGCATTTTTGTTCCAACCAGAAGGCAGTGGTTCAGGGGCGTTCCAATTATCAGGAACAGGGATCGTGACAGGTATATCACAATCACAAAGCTTTGATGGTTTAGTTGAGAGGTCATTCACAGTACAAGGTACTGGCGCATTAACTATCGGCACTGTCTAGTATTGAAAGCAATAGATCGAGCTAAAGCGCACTTTGACAGTCTTGATGTCAAAAAAATAGTTGTACCTGAGTGGGGTGACGATGATGCACCCCTAGAGATCTACGCTAAACCCCTTACTCTGCAAGAAACCTCTAAGCTTTATGCGATGGCAAAAGACAATGAGATGACTATGTTAGCTTATGTCCTTATTTACAAAGCTTTAGATGCCAATGGCGATCAAATCTTTTCTCTGGAAGATAAACAAACACTGCTTACCAAAGTAGATCGTAATGTCCTTATCAGAGTATCTAATGAAATCATGGCAGAGAAGCCAGAAGAAGAAGTAAAAAAAAGTTAACAGACGATCACAACCTCTACAACCAATTTCAACTAGCTGAATTGCTAGGCAAGTCTCTGTATGAGATACAGCAAATGTCTATAGAAGAATACCAATTATGGACAGCTTACTTTAGAATAAAAGCAGAAAGACAAAAAAATGGCTAGTCAAAGTTACAAAATTCTAATCTCTGCAAAGGATAAAGCTAGTGCTTCCTTTAGAGGTTTGAGTAAAGTAGCAGGGACAACAAGTAAAGTTGTCGGTGGTCTGACTAAAGGTGTAGCAGCAGCAGGTGTAGCTTTCACAGCAGCCTCAGTCGCAGTTGCAGCTATAGCACGAAGTTCTTTTGAGTTTGCAGACGCTATCGGCAAAGTCTCGACTAGAACAGGTATAGCCACAGATACAGTACAAGCTTTTCAAATAGCAGCAGTTGAATCAGGATCTTCTGTCGAAATAGCCAACAAATCCTTAGAAAAATTTACACGATCCGTAGGTGATGCTCAAAGAGGTTTGAAAACTCAAGCTGATATATTTAAAGATCTTGGAGTATCTATCACAGATGCTAATGGGGCTACTAAGACTATGGATGTCTTGCTCAGAGAGGTATCAGATGGTATGGCAGGTCTGCAATCACAGTCTGAGAAAGCCACAGTAGCAGCCAACTTGTTTGGTCGTGCTGGTATTCAAATAGTAGATATTTTGGATAATGGCGGTGCTTCGTTTGATGCTTTCATAGACAAAGCAAAGGACTATGGTTTGATACTAAGTGAGAGCGGTATTAGACAGTCAGAGAAGTTTAACGATACCTTGGCGTTCATTAACAGACAATTCAAGACTGCCACAGCAGCAATATCTATAGCTTTCTTGCCTATCTTGCAACATCTAGCTACAGCTTTCAAAGAATTGACAGCCTCGACTTTAGCTGGTGATGCTGGAGTTATGAAGTTTGGTGAGAATATTAGAGACAAAGTATTAGATATGTTTGATGCTTTTCTGAGAAGCATTGCCGACACACTAGATAGCTTCCATCAGTTCAGAATAGGTTTAGCAGGTGTTGAGGCTAACTTAATAAACACAGCAGCTAAAGCAGAGAACGCTGGTAATGCTTTGGCATTTATGGCTCATGCAGCGCTTGGTAATGTAGCTGAGATGGCAAAATTTGCTGCCAAAATAGGATTAGCAAATAATAAAATCGTTGATGCAGATGAAGCTATGCAAAAGTTTGCAGAATCTAATGTATCTGGGGGTGATGCTGTAAGGGGTTTTGCAGATGACTTACAAAATAGATTAGTCAAGATACTAGGTGAAAATAACGAAGAAGTTACAAACCTTGTTGAATCTTACAAAACTTTATTTGCTGGTATTCAAACTGGTATTACAGACTTACAAAGTCCGTTAGATGTTTATGAAGATCAGCTGACAAATGCTCAAACCAGAACTAAAGACTTTGAAACCTCAGCAGTTAATGCTTTCAAGAAAGCTGAAGATGCTTTAGTAAATTTTGTCAAAACAGGTAAACTAGATTTCAAAGACCTAATAGATTCTTTGATATCTGATTTGATAAGATTTGAAATAAGGCAAAGTTTTATCACACCTATGTTTGAAGGTTTTAAATCAAGTAGAAGTAGTGGCAAGGGTTTCTTCACATCTTTTCTGGATGGTCTTGGTTCATTATTCGGAGTTAGCGCTCAGGGCGGTGGTTTCACTGGCATGGGAGCTAGAGCAGGGGGTATAGATGGTAAGGGTGGTTTCCCAGCTATACTCCACCCTAACGAAACTATTATAGACCATCATCAAGGACAATCAGGTGGTGTTGTCATCAATCAATCACTTAACTTTGCTACAGGTGTGCAAGATACTGTCAGAAACGAAGTGCTACAAATGTTGCCTGATATTGCAGAAACATCAAAAAACGCTGTAGCAGAAGCTATGCAAAGAGGCGGTAGTTTTAGGAGAACCATGCGATGATTATAGATATACCAACTAATACCAACTTTGCTACTGTCACTTTTACCCTGAACAGAAACATAGCAGCTTCAAGATCTGTATTCACCAACAGACAAAGAGTACAAGAATACGATGGTGTGTTTTGGACAGCACAAGTGACGTTACCGCCCTTACAAAGATCAGATGCGGTAGAGTGGGTAACATTCTTGACCAGACTACAAGGTGTAAAGAATACCTTTTTGCTCGGTGATCCTTCACACACCACTAATACTGGCACTTACAACGAAACCTTTTTAGCAACTGATAATCTGATATCAGATACTAGCGAAACTTTATCATTCACAGCCTCAAGCAAAACAATCTCAGCAGCCAACAGTATTTTTACTTCTGCTTTAGCAGGTGCATTTATTTTAGTTTCAGGCGCTACTAATGATGAAAATAATGGTACATTCAAGATAACCTCAAAAACTTCTAATACTGCTGTAGTAGTAGATCGTGATTTAGTAGATGAATCATCGACAGCAAGTTGCAAGGTACAGCAAAATGTCAAAGGTGTAACTGGTTTATCACTTAACAGACTGTCTAGTGGTACAGGCACAATCAAGAAAGGAGACTATCTAGCTGTACATAATGCAGCTTCAGCGACCTCAGACCCAGTACAGTATCTATTAGCTGTAGAAGATGCAACTGTAACCAGTACAAACTATGGTGTCAGAACAGAACCGAAACTTAGGCAAGATATTACCAACGGACATTATGTTAAATTTGCGACCCCTAAAGGACAGTTCAGATTAGCTTCTAACCAAGCTAATTGGTCGGTCAATCAAGCCAGTTTATATGGCATATCTTTTACAGCGATAGAGGCGATAAATGGCTAGTAGAGACATACCAGCAGACATAACAAACAGGTTAGCCAATGACAAACAACAAATCGCTTTTGCAGTAAATCTTGATTTTGATTCTGGTGCTGTCAATCTATGGACAGGCACAGGTGATTTTACTGGTAGCGATGGTTTGACCTATGTCGGTGCTGGTGAGTTTCTTAAAATTTCTAATGTTGAAGAAAGTGCAGAATTGTCATCAACCAATCTAACGATCACGATCTCAGGTCTTAACAACAAAATAATTGGCTATGCTGCCACAGAAAACTATCAAAGCAGACCAGTCACGCTGAATATGTTTTTCTTTCATCCTGATACTACTCAAGAGATTGACAAAGTTATTTTGTTCAAAGGCAGAATAGATACTTTGACTGTTATAGAAGGCGACAGTTTTGCGGTGGCAGTGTCTTGTGAAAATCAGTTAATAGATCTGACCAGACCTAAAAATCTATTCTTCACTCCTGAAACCCAAGACTTTTTACATTCAGGGGACAAAGGCTTAGAGTTTGTACCAAAAATACAAGAACAAACTATCAACTGGGGTGGTTTGACAGGAGGTGGTACAGGTCGGGCAGCAGGAGATAGACCACCTTCACAACGATTCTAGCATGGGAAAGTTAAGAGATTTTTTTGAAGCTGTAGTTGGATTTGCAGCAGGTTCTACACTTGTAGGTTTAGTCTTAGGTACTGTACCACTTACAAAAGTAGTATCAACTTTTATAGGCGCAGTACAACAAAATTTTTTATATTTCGGTCTTAGCTATATTACAAGTAAAGGTTCTGAAGATACCGCACAAAGAAACTTAGGTATCAAAACAGCAGTCACAAACCCAGTAGCGCCCAGAAATGTAGTCTATGGTAAGACCAGAGTAGGTGGTACTATTGTCCAAAGAACTGTTAGCAGTAAATCAGGTTCGACATCTCAGAACGTGTTACACCACGTCATAGCTGTCGCTGGACACGAAATAAACAATATCACAAAGGTTTTTATAGATGGTGGTAAAGGCACAGTAGAGCTAGATTTAAGTTCTGATTTTACCTCAGCTACTGAAAACAGCACCACAGTCTTTCGTTGCACTAATTCTGATTTTGTTAACGCTGATAATACTGATGCTTATACTGGCGGTAGTCTAATTAAATTAGCATTTGAAAAAGGCGATCAAACAGCAGCAAATGCTTATGCAGTAGCACAAATACCAAGTAGTAACTGGACGACAGATCACAAAATGTTAGGTATTGCTTTTGTTTATGTTAATTGTATTTATGACAGTGAAAAGTTTACTGCCATACCTACTTTCAGTTTTGAGGTTGAGGGTAAGAAGGTCTTTGATCCTGTGTCTAGCTCTACTGTTTACTCGACCAACCCAGCCTTAATTATCAGGGATTATTTGATGGATAGCACATATGGCTTTGGTGCGGTTGCTGATGAAATAAACGATGCTGCTTCTGGGGCAGGGTTCGTTCAAGCTAGAAGCGACTGTAACGATAGTGTAAGCATTACAGGTGGCTCTGAAAGTAGATTTACTTTAAATGGTGAGTTTGTGGCTACAGAAGAACCCCAACGTGTGTTAGAAACTATGTTGTCAGCTTGTGCAGGACAACTCCTTTACAACAATGGTAAGTTTTCGCTTTTCGTTGGTAAGGGTCGAACAGCATCAGGCACAATCACAGACGATAAGATCTTAGCCCCTATCCAAATACAAACCAAAGCCTCTGGTAAAGATTTAGTCAATGGGGTCAAAGCTACTTATGTCAGACCAGATGACAAATATATAGCAGGAGAGATTACACCTTACAAAGACAGTACCTTCTTAACAGAAGATACCCCAACAGGTAAAGCTTCAGCCGATTATGAAAACTTTTTGGATTTAGCTTTCCCTTACACTCATTCAAGTTTCACTGCGCAAAGACTGGCACGAATAGCTTTGAATTATGAAAGACAAGATCAGACGTTAAGTGTACTTGTACCTTTGGATTTTCTCAGTCATCAGGTGGGTGATATCGTCAATCTGGACAACGACAGACTAGGTTACAGCGGCAAAGATTTTGAAATAATTGGTATGTCCTTTGAGTTTTTGAACGACCAATATCTAGCGCTACGTTTGAGTTTGAAAGAATACAGCTCGACTATCTTTGACTTCTTTACTTATGTCGCAGATCCTACACTACCAAGTGAACCGCCAAGCGGTGACAATACTGTCGGTTCACCGACTGGTTTAGCTTTGGCAGAGTTTATTAAAGAATCACAAATGCGGTTGCACTTTATTAGAGCAAGTTGGACAAACAATTTAGACGATAAAATTATAGCAACAGAAGTAGCTTACAAAAAATCTTCTGATTCTAACTTTGATACAGCTAGTGTTAATTATCCAAGTGCTTTGTTTTCTTTCTATGTCGAACCAGCTACAACTTACAATGTCAAGGTTAGACACATAACAGCAACAGGAGTTAGGAGTGATTTCACAGGTACAGTCAACATCACAACTTCTGCTGACAGAGCTACGCTGACTGATGGCACTATCGGTGGGATTACCATAGAATCTGGCAAACTTTATCAAGGCACAGGCACATTTAATAACAGCAACACAGGCTTTTATATTGATAGTTCAGGTCAGTTCTCTTTGAAAGATAAGCTGTCTTTCAATGGCACAACACTCAATATCTCAGGTAATCTGACTGTCGAGAACACTATTAGTGCTGATAAGATAGTGGTTGGTGGCATAACACTAGATAATTTAATATCAGCCTCAGATCAAGCTAGTAGCAATTATCTAACCACTTTCGCTGGTGCAGTCAAAATAGCTTCAGGTGGGGCTAGTGCTGGTTATCCAGCAGAGTTACAGATACAAGCAACCGAACACACCAACGCTATAGGCACACTGCAACAAAGCCAGTCACAACTGACAATCAGAGCTAGAAACAATACTTCTAATGGCGGAATTGCTTTCCAAGGCTTCAATGGTACAACACCAACAAACTATGGTAATTTCGATGCTTCAGGTAATCTTAATCTGGAGCAAAACCTCGTAGTCAATGGCGATCTGACAGTCTCAGGCACAACCACAACAGTTGATACAACTAACACCAACGTCAAAGACAACAACCTAACCCTGAACTATTCGACAGGAGATTCTAGCTCAACAGCCAATGGTGCTGGTTTAACAATACAAGATGCAGTCAGTGCTTCTACAGATGCCACCATTTTATGGGATAGTACGAATGACGAGTTTGATTTTTCACATGGCATTAATATTAGTGGTAGTTCAAACTTCAACAATGCTTTAACAATACAAGGCACAACTACGTTCAATGATGATGCTATTTTTGTAAATGATGCTTTGTTCGGAGACAACGATAAAGCTATCTTTGGTGCAGGTAGTGACCTACAAATTTATCACGATGGCGGTAATAGTTTGATACAAGATACAGGTACAGGTGATTTAATTCTTAAATCTAATGGTACTGCTACTGTCATAAAAACAAATGCAGGAAATAATCTAATATCTGCAAGAGATGCTGGAAGTGTTGGTGTTTTCCATGATGGCTCAGAAAAGCTAACCACCGCCTCAACAGGTATAGATGTAACAGGGATAGTAAAGGCAACCGCAAATGGTTCTGACGAAAAACATTTACGTTTAGTAGATTCAGCTAACACTTCTATTACTGGAGCTATTTATCACGATAACGGTATTATGTCGATTGAATCTGGCAACAATACTGCATTTGGTCAGATTGTTTTTAAAAGACAAGCAACAGGTGGTACAGCCGAATCTGCTAGATTTGATGCTTCTGGCAGATTATTAGTCAATAAAAGCTCTGCAACTGGCTCTTTAAATTTAGAAGTACAAGCACCTTCAGGTTTCAGTGTTGGTTCAGGTTTTTACAGTGCTTCCACACAATCTACCATAGATTTCAAAGATACAAATACTACAGCTAATTATAAAGTACGTATCGGCTCAGAAACAGACGATTTAGTAATGTTTGCTGGTGGTTCAAAAAGAGTGACCATAAATTCATCAGGAAATGCTACCTTTACAGGAACTATCAGTAGTGGTGCAATAACTACAAGCGGTCTTTTAACTGTCGGTAGTGGTGCAGGAGCAATAAAAATAAATGAAAGCTTTATCACAGCAAGAAGCTCAGATAATGCAAATGACATAAATCTGATTGCCAATATAAATGTCTTTGATGCTGATGATGTTGTAATTGCTCTACTTCAGGTCAAAGGTTTAACGATAATATTGTCTTTAGAACAAATGGCTCACAAGCACTTAGGTTGGACAGTTCACAAAATGCCACCTTTGCAGGTAATATTGAGGGTAGCTTAATAAAAGCAACCGACCAGTTCCAATCTATTTCAGGTAGCAGAACTTTAGTTATGAATGCAAACTTTAGTGGTTTGGGTGCTATTGGTATGTCTAGTAATGACCATCTAACTTTTGTCACTAACAATACTGAAAGAATGAGATTGGATAATTCAGGCCGTCTAGGTATCGGCACAACCTCAGTCACTAATGCTCTTGGTTGGGGTTCTATTGCTCAAATAGGTGGTGCAAATCCTGCTCTATCTTTAAGAAATTCCAGTAGTAATCAATGGGATATTGCGAATTTTGGTGGAACATTCAATATTTATAACGGCTCAAATGCAAGACTTAAGATTGATAGCTCAGGCAACGTTGGAATCGGCACAAACAGCCCTTCTCATAAACTAGATGTTGTTGGTGGTGGCTTAGAAATAACAGAAGAAGAAACTACTGATGCTATAGCCTTGCTGGATTCTAGTAACTCAAACACTAAGTATCTTAGTATTCAAGGTGATAATGGTGATTGTAATATTAATGCTCCAGCAGGTGGACTTGTCTTACAAACATCTGGCTCATCAAGAGCGACTGTTGGTTCTGCTGGGATAAGTATCGCTAGTTTAGGTAATGGAATACAGTTAAGTAGAAGTGGTTTTGACACTTATGCCTTTGAACATTCTGCTGGTGTCGGTATGGCTATTTTAAATGTAACAGACAGTAGAAAGGAGATGTTTTTCAAAGGTGATGGATCTATTGGAATTGGCACAACCAGCCCTGATAATGTTTTACACGTTCAAGAAGCTGCCCTATCAGGTAGAAGTGCATCAAATGGTAATACTTCACTAACTTTAGAACATTCAACAGATACAGGGATTCAATTCTTTTCAGCAACACAAACACAACTTAGGTTTGGTGATGCAGCCTCTACTGGTGCTGGTTCGATTATTTATACACACAGCGATAACATACTAAGATTTGAAGCAAGTTCTGCTCATAGGTTTACAATAGGTGGTTCTGAGAAAATGAGGGTTGATCCAGATGGTGACATACTTTTCGGTGTGACATCTGATCCAAGTTCATCAAATGCTGGTGCGGCTTTTACTGCCGAAACAGGCAATAGAATGCTGTTGAAATTAGCTACTACTGCGACAAGTTTAGATACGTTAGCTGAAATAATAAATGGTAACGGAACTGTGGGTACAATCAGAACTACAGGCTCTTCAACACAATTTAACACTTCCTCTGATGCTAGATTAAAAAATGTTACTGGTTATGCTCGTGGTCTCAAAGTAATCAACAGGCTTAATCCAGTAGCTTACAACTGGAAAGCAGATGGCAAAGCTGGTGAGGGTCTAATAGCTCAAGAGGTTCAAGATCTAGTACCAGATGCAGTGTCAGGCTCTGAAGAAGATATGTATCAAATGGATTACTCTAAGTTAGTAGTGCATTTAGTTAAGGGTATGCAGGAACAACAAGAACAGATCGAAAAGTTACAAGCAGATTCACATTCTCCTAAAGGTTTAGAAGATATGGATGGCTATAAAGACTTATTAAGTGTCATTGAAAAACTACAAGAAGAAGTTAAACTACTCAAAGGAGTAAACTAATATGGCAATAGCATATACATGGGATGTAGCAACAGTTGATACTTACCCATCACATTCAGATGGTAGCAATACCAAATCAGATGTAATTTACAATGTCCACTGGCGTTTGAAAGGCACAGATGACACTAACAAGGATGCCGAGGGCGAATATCAAACAGCAGAAATTTATGGCACACAAAGCCTTGATGTCTCAGATCACACTAGCTTCAAAGCTTTTGCTGACGTAAAACTAACAGACGTCCAAGCTTGGGTAGAAGCAGCAATAGGCTCTACCGAAGTGACTGCTTTGAAAGCTAATATAGATGCCCAAATAGCAGAGAAAGTAACACCAACATCTGTCGTTAAGACAATCAGCAGTTAATGTTGTATGATTTACTTATGTGGATTTTAGACATTGTAATTTATGTGTTAGCTTTCGTTGGATTAGCTAACATTATCATCAGACTTTATCCAACACCTAAAGCTAATTGGAACATCAAGCTTTATGATTTTATAGATTATTTATCATTGAGAAAAGGAGTTACCAATGGCAGAAGAAAAAAATAAAAAAACTGACGAAGTAAAAGATTTACAAAATCAGGTAGAAGCATTACAAAAGCTTTTGAATCATTACATGGCTAAGTCCAACCAACTAGAGCAACAACTGGTCTTGAACCAAGAGGAGCAAACATGAGTTGGTGGGCAAAGTTTATAGACGTGATGACTGGCACACATCGTAAAAAAGTTCGTGCTAGAAACGACAAAGGTCAATATATAGGTGACGACAAATCAACACCTGATATTAATGAGGCTTACAAGGAAATTAGGGTAAAAACTAAGAAGAAGTAAAAGGGCTGGTACAACCTTTTATTCATATTGATTTCCTAAATATATTCTCGAGACCAGCCCTTTTCTTGTTATGGAAGATCTAGTTTTAGTTATACAACAGTTAGGGTTTCCGATAGCTGCTGCTGTCGGTCTAGGTTTTTTTATTTACAAGCTTATCATGCGGATAGTAGATGGCATGGAAAGCAAGTTGGATGTGGTAGATGAAAAGGTGGCAGAGCAAATTAGTGCTATGGAGCAAAGGTTGGGTACTAAGCTAGATTCCCAACATGGTATCTTGGTAGCTCTGATTGACAGAATCAGAAGTCTTGACAACGAGATTATAAGACAGGACACTTTAATTAAGACTATCTTAGGTGTGCCACAACTGATAGAGCCAAACAAGATAGCCAAGGCAGATAGAGATGACCAAAGAAAAGATTGACGATTATTACACAAGCAAACATAAGCGAATGGGCTGTGCGATATTTTTAATCCCTTTATTAGCACTGCCCCTCTTCGCTGATGAAATCAAGTTTCAATTCAAGTCTCCGTCATTTAGTGGCATAGGCACGTCAGCACATTATCTCACAATAGAGAATCAAGAGTTTACCAGAAGCGAAACTATCAGACTTGAGCTGGAAGCCAAGCTAGAAGAACAACTTAGAGAAAAAAACAACACCTTATTAGAAAGATGGAAAAACAATCTGCAATCCAGAATACTATCTAACATCTCCAGACAGATTACAGATTCTTTGTTTTCTGACGATCCGCAACTAACAGGTTCATTCGTGTTGTTCGACAATGTGATAAGTTGGGATAGCGATGGACAATTTATTACTCTAAGCATATATAATACTCTTGATGGCACGACTACTGAAATTACTATTCCTATCAACTCTTTCGGTTTTACTGATTAGTTGCGCTACTCATAGAGAATACATCTCACCCTGTTTAACCAACCCAGACAACGACTACAAAGATGTGGTCACTATTGTAGGCAAAGCCGAGTGTTTTTCTAAATCTGCTTTCGTCAACGAACCGATCACTGATGCCATCACTAAAGTAGGGATAGCTAATGTGCAACCAGTAGTAGCTGTGTACAAGTTTCAAGATCTGACAGGACAGCGTAAATCCATTGATGGGTATGCTAGTTTTTCGACAGCTATGACCCAAGCGCCAGAAACTTACTTAATTCGTGCCTTGAAACAATCCAAATTCTTCAGGGTAGTAGAACGTGTTGGTATCGACCACATCACTAGAGAACGTCAAATAATCAGATCTACTAGACAGAAGTTTGATGATGATACTGAAGAGTTGCCTCTACTCTTCGCAGGTATTTTGTTTGAAGGTGGCATCATAGACTACAACACCAATCTATTGTCAGGTGGTATTGGGGCTAGATATCTAGGCATAGGCAACAGCAAACAATACCGAGAAGATACTGTCATTGTCGCTATGCGAATTGTCTCAGTCAGCACAGGTGAAGTTTTGCTAGAAAACTTAACGACTAAGACTATTTTATCGGTTGGTTTGTCAAACGACTTTTTTAGATATATAGCTGATGGCACTAAGCTAGTAGAGTTTGAGACAGGCAACGCTATGAATGAGAGCAAGTCTATCGCTTTGCAAAGTGCTATTGAAATCGGTATAGTTAATATTATTGAACAGGGCATTGAACGAGGCTACTGGTCGGTGAAAAGCTTATGAGATTTTTAATTATATTTTTCATTTCATTTGGTGTATATGCAGATAATGAGATCTTTGTCTCACAGACAGGGGCTAATGCTGCAATTAAGTTGGAACAGCTAGGTAGTTCTAACCTCATGGGTGGTACACAAGCAACGTCTGGTAGCCTCACTGCTTTAGGTTTGAGTGGTAGTGATATGACACTTACCATCAATCAGATTGGCTCAAGCAATATCTTTAGAGCGGATGACTTCAATGGTGATAACGTCACAGCTTATTGGAACTTTGCAGGAGATAGTAATGTCTTTGATGTCGTTATGAATAGCTTAGAAGCTAACTCTAGTGATTACGTCAATGTCAATGTCCAAACTACAGGCAGTAGCAACACCTTTGATCTAGCCATTGCTGAAGATAGTAATGCCAGTTATCTGGATTTAGACTGGATTATAGATGGTGATAATAATGAATTTGAGTTTGATATCGACTATGAATATGCTACTAATTATGTGGACGTTTTAGGAGACAGCAACGAATTAACATTTTCTGGTAGTGGTTATGCTGGTACTTCTGCCACAAATTCTGGCTACTTTTACCTAGACTTAGATGGTTCAAGTAATACGTTCAACATTACTCAAGCTTCGACACTAGCAAGAGATTACCTTAAGATAACTGCTAATGGCTCGAATAGCACTTTTTGTATTGTTCAAAATGATGGTGGTACATCCACTTCATGCTGACACAATAGGCGATATTTCAGAACTCAAAGGCTTTGGACAGATAGTTCGAGACCAACCTTATCCAGCAGTCTTAGATTTTGCTATAGAATCCTACGACAACGTCCAAACTAGAGCAGGTCGTGTCGCTATTACCTTCTTAGACAACACACAAGTCCGTCTAACAGAACATTCTAATTTAGTCATAGACGAGTATATCTACAACCAAAACAATAGCTCTATGAGCCTTAAATTCGCTTCTGGCACTATCAGATTTATCAGTGGGGCGTTGGATAAGCAAAAGGTCAAACTAACAACTGACAGCGCTGAGATCGCCATATTAGGCACAGACTTTACTGTGACAACCACAGAGTTTGGTTCTAGTCTAATAATCTTGTTGCCTGATCAGTTTGGTAATGCCAGTGGCGAGATCATAGTCTCAACAGGGGCAGGGCAAGTTACCCTAAATCAACCCTATCAGGCTACTACTACCAGTGTCTTTGAATCAGCACCCACCAAGCCAGTAACCTTAGATATTACGCTTGACTTCATAGACAATATGCTCATTATCAACCCACCTAAGGAAGTCGTTGTGCAAGAAGAAGAAAGTCGTCAGCAGACCACAGATTATTTGGATTACAACGAGTTAGATGTCGATTTGTTAGCCGAAGATTTTCTTAAGCTCGATGAAGATTTTGAGTTCACAGAGTTAGATATAGATTATCTTGATGTCAACTTCTTAGAAGATTTGTTAGATGTCTTAGATGCACTTGATACAGGCGAGGAACAAGATCAATTAGCCATCAACCTAGAATCAGCTAACATCAGTGGTACAAGTATAGGACAAGATACGGAAACCCAAATCACAACCTTTATACAGGGTGAACGCTTAAGTATGCAGAGAGTAGTCAATCAACAAGCTTATTTAGATTTAGATAGCAGTGGTGCATACACAGTTATCTTTATCCAAGATGGGGTCAGTAAGACTGTCAAGATCAATGGTGGGTCATCATCTAGTATTACCATTACCCAGAACCCATGATTGAATTACCGAACAAAAAATACAACACAATAGTTCTTGACCCACCTTGGGATATAACCATGTCTGGCAAAAACATTAGAAGAAAAAAACAAGCCATTAAGTTAGATTATCCGACTATGTCACTCGATCAAATCAAA
>TARA_R100000329_G_scaffold26223_1_pt1 | contig 23294 bp, 29 predicted proteins | sample TARA_R100000329 | Tara Oceans TARA_R100000329 (sample SAMEA2620783) | marine metagenome | biome: marine biome (ENVO:00000447); feature: surface water layer (ENVO:00002042); material: "saline water (ENVO:00002010), including plankton (ENVO:xxxxxxxx)" | depth 5 m | reverse complement strand
TTTGAAGTAGAAAATGGTGAAGAGTATTCCGAGTTTGCTAATAAAATTAAATCTATGAGTCCAGTTGACTTAGATTACTTAGATGTTCAGGATACCTACCAAATTAAGGAACTACCCGATGCAGATGGTTCCATCGGGATGTTCTTTGATAGCCTATTCGCCCTGACAGATGATGAGCCATACTTCCGAGTCACTGAAGGATTTACTGATACAGAAACTGGTAAGGTAGTTGGTCCAGATATTGAAGTCGAAGAAGAGGCTCCATCTGAGAGCAAGGTTCGCATCAATGACCTGAAGCGAGTCATCTCTGAGCAGATTAGGTCTGAAGGTAATCGATATGGTTCGCATATTGAGGTAGACCCACTACTAGCAATCGAGATGGTCAACAATGACAAGATAGGAGCATCATTCGATATGAGCACAGTTGAGAATCTTCTCGCTAATATCGCTACTCTCGAATCAGAAAGTGACTCTCCTTCTAAGAAGAAGGCGTATGCAGAAATCAAGAGTCGTCTTCTCAAGATGAAGGATTTCCAACCGGTGGACATGTCGAAGTATCATCTTCCAATCTTCATGGTGAAGGACTTGGGACAAAGTGAACAAGGTGAAGCCAGCAAAACGGATGAAGCAATTGAACAATTCTTGGACGCTCTTACTCGATTAGCGTATGAATACGTACCACAATTCCCTGCGGGGTCCCTAAGGGCTCAAGACGTAAAGGGGCAGACAACGTATTCTCCTTCAGGTCAAAAGACATTCAAGGTCACATTCAAGCCCACTCCGGGTGCTAAGGGTGAGACGAGACAATTCTCTGGAAAGAGCAAAGAGGTCCTCGATGATTTGGTGAATGCGGCATACGATTATTTCGTGGAGCCAGTTTACTCAGCGATGTATGCTGTTGCATCACCTGAGTACCGCAAGTCGTTTGGATTCAAGGGACTATCTTCCCTTATTGCGAGCGACTACAAAGAGGGACTCATCTCTGGACTTTACGGAGGACGTGACCCAAGAGTAGCATTGAACGATATCAAAGCGAATCGGCTAGATAGGGTACTTGTCTTCCTTAGAGAGATGGCAAACCCTTCCCGAGAGTTCAATGCGGCAGATATCAACTTGAAGGCAAAGAGGGCAATCAATGCTCTCGATGATATGTTCGGTGATTCCAAGGACAATGAAATCGTAGTCGGCAAGATGATTGTGGATGCTTTCGGAATTTCAAAGGGTTCTATTGATTCCCGAAATAAAATGCTCACCATGACACTTGGTGAAGCAGATAGTAAGTTCAAGTCTGGAAAAGCATATTCCATCGTGATGCTACCATACATTTTGAGCGAGAACAAAACTTTCCTCAGCAGGAACGAAACTATCGAGGACGCTACTGAGAGATTCCTAGCATTCGTATCCCGAGAACATCCTGATTTGGACCCTCTCCTGAAGAGATTACTCGATGCTCACGACGAAGTGCGCAAACTCAAGGGGATGGAGATTTACAAACAATTCCGAAGTCTAGAGGACTACGAGCATGTCAGTGAATTTATTGACATGATGCAAGGACGAGATTTGGACATGAGTGCAAATGAAGTGAGCATGATTGTGAAGTCTTACGATTCTCATGAATCCATCAGCAAGAACTTCGGCATTTCAGCCGAGGACGTATATTTCGTGAAGGCACACTTCAGGTGATTGAATGTTGAAGCCCTCGGACATTGAGTTTCGGCAAATGTCAGAGGAAGAAGCCGTTAAGGTGTTTCAAGAGGACGGATACTTTGATTATCAAAAGAGGTCAATGAGATATGGTAAGAATCTGTCACCAACTAGCATTTGGGCCAAGTCTCCGGCAACGATGTTCGTTGCTTTTCTTGGGGAAACTCCCGTGGGTGTAATAGGGTATTCGAAATACAAGGGTGTGTTGTTGGGTGCAGGTGTTCATATTCGTAAAGAGTACCGACGTAGAGGATTAGGAGATATCCTCATCGATAAAATTCTGAAGAGTAAAGGCAGTAAGACTCTCTACGTTAACTTCACGAATAGTGTGGCCGCAGATAAGTATCGTTCCAAGGGTTTCAAAGATATGAAACTCGAAGAACTACCCGCAGAGATTCGTGAAGAGTTAGAGGGAACAGGTTACGTTGACCAACTACAGAAGTGGTTCATCTTCTCAGAAAATTGGTGGGGGGTTGTCAATGGAAATTGAGAATCTCAATTTTGAGGACCAGATGGACCTTGAGATGTCGAGGACATCTTTTCCGTATTTCTTCAAGCACGTTCTTGGGATGATGTTTCCTAAGTATATGGAAGAGTGGCTAGAGTTACTGGAATCGACAGACAGAACGGTCATCGTTTGTAGTCGTGACCACGGCAAGTCCGTATTCATGCACTCTTGGGTCGTTTGGAATCTAGTGTTCCAGCCTCCTCCATATCAGATGCTCTACATCTCATCGAACCAAAAGCAGACGATGGTCCACATGAGGGATATTGACAAGATATTCAATCATAGAATTCTCAAGCAGTTCAAGCCTGCAAGGGGATGGGCTATTGGTAACATCACATTGACCAATGGTAATTCTATTCTTGAGCGGTCAGTTGGTTCTCAGATTCGTGGTCTTCACCCTCAGGAGATTATCGTTGACGACCCAATGAAAGAGTTCAGCATGACGGCCATCAACAAAGTGAGTGATTGGTTCTTCGGGGACTTGATTCCTACACTTCACCACACAGCATCTCTGAGAATGATTGGTACGCCTTTCTCATACACTGACATCTTCTCTCAGTTAGAAGAGAATGAAGTCTACACTGTCAGGAAGTACCCCTGCTTCAATTCTCTTAACGAACCTCTTTGGCCCGAGCGTTGGGATTACGAATCATTGATTCAACGTAGAGGAGAAATCGGCTCCCTCAAATTTACGAGAGAATACCTTTGTGTTCCAATTTCCACAGGGACTTCTTTGTTCTCACCAGATTACATTGAAGAGTCAAAGAATCCGAATGACATTTTGCGTATGGGTCAAAAAACGAGCCAACGGTACTATGTGGGAGTTGACCCTGCTATCTCAACAGATGGTGACTACAACGTTATCGTCGTGATTGAGAAAGATGAGAACGACAACAAGAAGGTCGTCTACGTTGACCGACAGAAGAACGTGAACTTTCGAGAGAACATCGAGAAGGTGCGTTTGGTCGGGAAGATTTTCAATCCCGAGGTCGTACTTTTCGAGACCAACACTTTCGCTAAGTCATTCACTCAAGAGTTGAGGAACATCTCTGACCTGAACGTTCGGGACTTCAACACAACACGTCGTAAGAAGCAGGAAGTTATCCTGAGCCTACAGATGAACTTCGAGAATCATAAAATCAAGTTGCCCTACGGTGACGAGAACAGTCGAAGGGTTACCCAAGCCATCATCGAGGAATTATCGATGTTCTCTATTACTGAAAGTGGAAAATTTGAGGGTATTGGGGCGCATGACGACTTAGTGATGGGTCTAGCATTAGCAAATGCGGCGTCGTCAATGGCATCGGATAACTTTATCCTACTAGAAGATATGAATATCTTTGATGCACCTAAGCCTCAGGCTTTCCCCGGCATGACAGGAGTTTTAGGTCTAAATTTCTGATGGTGATAATATGATTATTAGCAAGGAAATTGATTTCAGTGCGGAAGAAGAACGCATTGATAGGCAAAGGTCAGCCCTTGACCGTGCCAGAGACCTAAAGACCCAAATGGACGCAGAATTAGACAGTGCAGGAGTCAAGCAAGAAGATGAGGTTAGGGCGTCTTTGGATACAATGCCAATTATGTCTCATCATGAGACAGTGGTGAAGATTTCTCAAAAGTTCAACATTAATGCAACCGATGCAAGGAAACGATTAGAGAATTACCCCATGGAGTTCAAGATGCAGGACATGACGGTTCCAGAAATCGTCAAGGCTCTACGAAGAAAGCGTCGAGAACTGAAAGGCGATGACAGAATCAAGATGTCGAAGGCCATCGAGACAGTTATCTCAGGATATGCTGACCATCTCTCCAAGAGCATCGACTCAATTTACTGGATTCGTAAATACAAGTACCCTCTGACCAAGATGAGGTTCACTGAAACCGATTTGGCTAAACTCAACACGGTTACTAGTGAAAATGACCGAAGAGAAATCATCGATTCGCTCTGCAAGTATTGGGAGGCAGAGTTAGATGCCAATATTCTACCGTACAACGCTGAGTTCTGCAAGTTAGACAAAGAGATGCGTCAAGCAAAGAGGGAGTTCCGAAGTTGCATTTCCAAGATTGCAGATATTCGAACCACGCCAAAAGAGCAGGTTGAGGAGTTCATTCTGAAAACCGTGTGTGAGGAGCAGGGACTTACAGCGAGACAAGTTCACGACAGGATGCCAAAACAATTCCATCGAAAGACCTCTCCTCAAATGATTTCCAAGATGGTCAAGAAGTTAGAAGTCACATCCATCAACGGACGATACTACAAGTTGCCCGGAGAAATCAAGAAGAATATCTACGCATACACTGCGGCATTCATCGATTCTGATGGGTACATTACTGTGGATAGGAACATGAATCCCCGAGTTGGATTGGTGGCAACAGGTGAGCGAGGTAAAGCGTTCATGCTCGATATCCACAAGGAGTTGGGAATTGGTAAACTCCACCTTGACCAGAAATCTCCTCAAGGTACTCGACCCGTTAATCGTCTAAACTTCTATTCGCAAAATGAAGTCTACGAGTTACTCAGCAAGTGCCTACCACATTTCAGAATGAAGAAGCCCAACGCAGAACTTCTCATCGAATTGATTCGCATGAAGAAATCCCACAAGAAACAATCTTGGTACAGAGAGCGGTGTCAAGAGATTTTCAAGTTGATGAAGTACGAGAACCACAAGGACCACGTAGGATTCGATTTCGTAAAGGAAGGAATCGACATCGAGACTGTGGCTAAGTTACATGATAACTGCAAGATGGGACTCATGGATGACTTGGAATCGGTACTCAAGAGTGACTTAGATGATGCCATCAACGATTTGGAAAACATCGAAGAGAAGTACCAACTAACCGATAAGGAATGGGACAGTCTAGATGATGCGTCAGATTATCTATTTGAACACAAAGGACCAGAGGGTGAAGAAGAATGAATTGGATGGAGATTTTGAAAGAGATGAGTTGCCCAAGGGCGACGCAAGATGTAGAGTTGAATACCGAAAATCGGAATTTGACTCGAAAGAACCACATGTACGGACCGGCTAATCCTGATGAGCCGGGAGATTACTGGGACAAAATTGCAGAGAAGTGGGAGACTTCGGTAGAAGCGGCTAAGTCCATGCGATGTGGGAACTGCGTAGCATTCGATATCTCCAAGCGAATGATGGAGTGTATGCCCGGAGAGATTTCTGAAAAGGAAGGGGAAGAAACTCTAGGATACTGCCACATGCATCACTTCAAGTGCCATTCGGCTCGAACCTGTGATACTTGGGCAAAGGGTGGACCAATCACTGAGAATGATATCTCCAAGGATTGGCAGAAGAAGGCGGAGGCCAAGAAAGATGACTGAAGATTGGTTCGATGTTGTCAAGCGCAAGAAGAAGCGCAAGTCTACAGTGAACCAAGCAGGTAATTACACGAAGCCAGCCCTACGACGACGACTCTTCAATAAAATCAAGAGAGAAGGGAAAGGTGGACGGCCGGGACAATGGTCGGCTCGTAAAGCGCAAATGTTGGCTATGGCATACAAGAGAGCAGGAGGAGGATATCGTGACTGAGGAATGGTTCGATACTCTGAAAGCGAAAACTAAGCGACAACGTGCCCTTAGTGAATGGACCCGAGAAGATTGGCAGTACGTTTCTGGTGATAAGAGGGAAATGAAGAAGCCACGTTCAAAGCGAGGAAGGTACGCTCCAAAGTCTGTTGCTGAATCTCTCACTGCTAAGGAAAGAGCATACGAGAATCGCAAGAAGCGAGAAGGCTCTAAGAAAGGAAAGCAATTTGTCCCTCGTGGTAAATCTGCAAAAAAGAAGTATAAACGTGTTGAAGGACTATGAGTTGGTTTCAAGTTCTTAAAAAGGACATGAGTTACTGTATATGCAGTGGACCAAATAAAACTAAAGGATTTACTTGTAAGCAACATTGTAAGTATGGTCGAGTAAAAAAAGAAGAACCGAGAAAAGGTACAGGAAAGAAACCCAAAGGTTCCTCACGAAGATTATACACCGATGAAAATCCAGATGACACAGTTCCAGTAAAATTCCGCACAGCCCAAGATGTTAGAGATACCTTCGCTAGTTCTGCGTTCAAGTCAAAGTCACATCAACGGAAATCACAAATCATCAATCTGGTAGAGCAGAGAGCAAGAGTAGCGGCAAGGAGAGCGAAGGACCCGGAAGCGAGAAAGCGATTGAAGGCCGCACATCAAGTAGCATTAGCCCGAAAGGAATCTAGTAAAAGGAAAACACAGAGGATGAGGAACTGAAATGTCTGACCTTAGCATCTACGAAGTTTCTCCCAGAGATGGGCTACAGAATTCTTCTTTCGAGATGTCAGTTGATGAGAAGGTCTACCTCGTAGAGTCACTATTCCATGCAGGTCTAGATGAGATGGAAGTCGCCTCGTTTGTTAATCCAAAATATGTCCCACAGATGGCTGGTTCGAAAGAGGTGTTTTCCCAGACTAAGCACCTTGGAGACTTTGGCACTCTGATTCCCAATCAGCGAGGATTCGATGATGCCAAGTCACTAGGCGTTTCGAAGTTCAATGTCTTCTTCTCTACATGCGAGGAGTTCAACAGAAGGAACCTGAATCGTTCATTCGATGAGAAGTACCTAGAACTGGAATCGATGCTAGAAGAAGTGGACCAATCTGATGTGAGGGTCTACGTATCGTGTGCTTTCGGTAGTCCTTTCAGCGGATTACCAGATGAGCACAAACTCAGAGATGTCGTTGAAAAAGCATCTCACCTTTCGGATGAAGTTGTCTTATGCGATACTGTTGGAACATGTCACCCAACATTGATGCTTAGAACATTGGAGTTAGTGAAGGACGTAGACGCTACGTTAGCCTTACATCTTCATGAAAATAAGAACGGTTCTAAGATTATGAGTAATGTCGAGGCGGCGGTTCGTTGGGGAGTTACTAAATTCGACGCTAGTGTGGCAGGGTTAGGGGGATGCCCGTTCATCCCCGGTAGCGGAAAAAATCTGTCAACTAATGAATTCATTAAATGGGCAAACAATAATAATTATGAAACAGGAATCGAAATAGATAGTTTAGAAGAGATTACTCAGTTACTTAACAGAAAGAAAATGGAGGTCATAGTATGACTTGGAAAGAGACACTGAAGAAGAAAGAACTTGTTGGAAACCAAAAGGAACTCGACCGTAACAAGAACGGTAAGTTGGATGCTGAAGATTTCAAGATGCTCCGTGAAGGAGTGGAGATTGAGAAGGCAGACATGTCCATGCTAAGAACACTCATCATGGAGAAACTGAAGAAAGAGGGTGGGGCGGCAGGTCTTCGTGACTTGGAGAAAGTCGTTCGTCCTCATGTCAAATCTTCATTCAACGTTAAGGAATTCATCAAGCGACACATGAAGCGCACAGTAGAAGAACATCGACATGGAGATTACATCTTAGTGTGATACCATGCAATGGTTTGACATTGTAAAGTCCGGCCCTTGCTGTGACGATTGTTCTGAAGTTTTGAAAACTGATGACTTAATCAATAAAGCAGATATTAAAAGAATTAAGGGCGGAGTCATTTATCGTGGAGAAAAGTTTCCCGGTCTAAATAAACCAAAACGAGCACCAAAAGGTAGTTCTAAGAAATATAGGGTTCTAGCCCACCAAGATGGTAAATATAAGATTGTCATGTTCGGTTTCCGTGGTATGCAAGACTTTTTACAACACAAAGACCCAAAACGTCGGGCTAATTTTAAATCACGACATAACTGCGATGAGAAGAAAAATAAACTAACTGCTGGTTGGTGGGCCTGTAACTACAATTGGTGAAGCAACATTGATAAGGTGATGGACCCAACGGAACTTAGGGGATGATGTTATGGTAGAGGAACCACGCAGAAGATTCTCCTTTGGTAACTTATTTCGTCGTAGAACCCCTGTTCCCGAAGATAGGTCCATTTACAACATAGGTATCCAAGAGCGGGCTAATTCCTATATGATGACCGCTCCATTTATTTATCGTATAGTAGAGCAATCAGTTATTGTTAGAACTTGTATCTCTAATATCAAGCAAGAGGTCTTTCGAAGAGGATACTATTGGGAAGAAGCATTTACTATGCAATGCAAGACTTGCGGTAAGAAACACTCTAACCCGGTTACCGAATGTATGCGGTGTGGTAGCACGGAACTCAGAAAACCCGACCCTAAGCAATTGGAGTACGCTGAGAAATTTCTCGACGGGTACGTCAATGGTTCTGAGCAACTCTTCGTTGATGTTCTGAAGGAATTAGAAGACGACCTCAACATCATGGATGATGCTTACATCGTTCTCGTCAAGGAGTATTACCTTGACAACTCGGGAACCATTCGTATGCATCGAATCAAGGAACTCTTCCGTGGAGACCCTGTAACCATGATGATTTACTCTGATGAAGAGGGTAAGATGGGTACTCGGGGTTTCACCTGCCTTGACCATCGAAGTTTCCTGAGTGACAATGCTCATGACCACTGCCAAGAATGTGGTAAGTCATTATTCCCGGTTCACTATGTGAATCGAGCAAAGGGCAGTGACCAGTATTTCATCAAAGGAGAGGTGCTTCACTTCAGCAAGTATCAGCCATCTCGACTCTACGGTTTCTCACCAATTTTGACATTGTTCAATCATATTACGACACTCATCGCTATGGAGAATTATGTCAACAGTTACTACTCTAAGAGCCGTACACCCCGAGGTTTATTGGCAGTTCAGACACGTAACATGGACTCAATGCGTCAATTCTGGCGAGGTGTGAAGGAGAAGATGGAGCAGGACCCACACTTCATCCCTATCATGGGTATTGAGGCTGAGAATGGAAAGGGGTCTGTTGAATGGATTAAATTCATGGATAACCTGAAGGAAATGGATTACGTTTCCGTCAAGGATGACTTGCGTGACAGAATCTCTGCTTTCTATGGTGTCAGTAAGGTGTTCATGTCTGACAACTCTGCCGGAGGAGGTCTCAACAATGAGGGAATGCAGATTCTTGTCACGAATCGAGCAGTTCAGATGGCTCAGAATATCTACAACGATTACGTCTTCCCATTCATGCAGATGCAGTTTGGCATCACCGATTGGAAACTTAGGTTACCCCCCTCAGAAGAGGAGGATGAAATCGCTACACTGCGAAAGCGGGAGATTGAGATTAACCTCGCCGCTTCAATGAAGAACTTAGGATTTGAAGTCGATATGGATGAAGATGGTAGGTTCACTTTCACTAAGGAGAAACCCAAAGAGGAAATGCCTATGGCTGAAGATGGCCCAGTTGAAAAGGATAATCTCATAGAATCTGATATTGTTGAGCCAGAATTAGATGAAATGCAACCAGAGACATTAGAGGATAGAACACCTAAACCTCAGGAGAATCCTCCCGCCACAAGAAATAAACCTCGCATGAGCGTAGGGCCGGACAAGAGGTTGACCGGATTACCTGAAGAAGCCGGAAATCAAAACGTCGATAGAAGAAGCGAAAGGAGAATTTGAAATGACAGATACAGCACAAAGAGTAAGGCAGTTACAAAAGGAACTAGCCCAAGCAAAATCAGATTTAGCCGCTAGTGACCGAGTAGGTACTCGAAGTAACCGACTTGATGTTGCAGGCACTGACCCTAGCCTACAAAAGAGAAACATTCCCGGTTCCTCTGAAATTCCTGATGTAATCCTATTACCTAAGAAACAGCGACGTACTGAAAACAAGTGGTAAACATGTTCTTCTCCGAACTTAAGAATGACCAATCCCTTATGGGATTAGTTGATACTATTCTTAAGAGGGTGAACCTTTCAGAAGAAGACAGAGAGATTATTTCAGACCTTAATAGGCAAAACTATATTCATGATATTAGGGGAACTAAACTCCCTATGTATCTCAAGAAGCGTCTAATTTCTAAGTTAGAGGAAGAAGAGATTGAAATAAAGTTAACCAAGGATATCAATAGAAAATTGAAAGCAATCAAGTCTTTAGCAGATAACTTAGATAAGATTGCTTTCTCGTTATCTAAGTTAGATAATATGATGAGTAATCCGGATATTACTTATTCAGATATTGAGGATGAACTTAAGAACTTGGGAGGAGGTACTCCATCAGTATTTTCTGACTTAATTAGTAACAATAAGTTACCTCAAGTTTTAGATAAAGGTATGACCGCAAATCTTCTATCAAGATTTGATGAAAAGAGTTTTGATGAACTGTTTAGAAACTTTGGAAGCGAAGAACTACATCAAAGATATATTGATTCAGGCATTGAAGAAAATAAGATTGAGACTCTTAAGTCCCGGTTAGATAGGTCAAAAAATAATCTAGAGAAGATTAAAGTTCATCTTGAAAGCATTCAAGATACATATAATGATAGTAAAAAGTTGAGAGAGACAATGGGTGAGTCTTTACTACCAGAGGGAGTAAGTGAAAGCCAATATCAGTTAGAATTGATGCAAGCCTTTGCTGATGTATTTGGTGTAAAGTTAAATCTAAGAAAACAAATTATGGTTAGCCAAGAAGAACTTCAATCAGAAATGGAACTTCTTAGGCAAATGATTGAGGATGAAAATTTAGAATCGCTACATGAAGATGCTAAAAAGAGACTCAAATATTTAGAAATAATCACTCCTAAAATATATATGGTAGACGATATTCATCAAATGGTAAGTGCTTCTCCGGAGTTCGAGAAAGAGTTATCTAAGAAGTTAACTAGGGCAGAAAGAGAAATCATTAAGACTTTAGCAGGATTTGATGTCCGTATCCATAGAAACGATATGAGTAAATTTAGGGAACTACTCAAGAGAAGAGGAGACCTATTAATGGATAAAGAAATTCAGTCACTGTTAAATGACACAGAAGAAACACTAGAGACAACTGCTTCCGAAGCAGAAGAAATTTCTCAAGTGCTATCTAATTCATATACTATTCTAGACGCACTTATGCAACAAAAGGAGGAAAGAAACTGATGTGGGAAGACGTATTGAAGAGGAAATCTCCTCAAGAAATCGCAAAGGAATACAGCCCGATGCTAGAGAAACTCGATAAGAAAGTAAAGAAGAAGGTAAAGCGTACCTTACAAGCCGCTCAACCTACTGAATATTTTGGTCAAGACTTTACCAAGTTGTCAGAGTTACTGGACGTATTGAAGGAACTAGACTTAATTAAGTCAGATGATGACATGAAGAAGGAAGTTTTAACAATTGATGAGGAAAACTTAGACTTAGTTGCACAAGCCGCTACCCTCCGAAAGAAGTATGAAAGTCTTTATAGGCGAGTGCGAGGCATGGTCTATCCAAAGCGTAAGGGGGACTTACGAGATGAGTGACGAAACAAATGAGATGCTACTACTAATGAAAGAATTAGTTACAAGAATCAAAACACTAGAAGAAACAGTTTATCATAAAGATAATCTCTTAATGAAAGCAGGATGGGTAGTAAGTGAGTCCCCTTCTCCCAGCATCTCTAATTCTGGCATTTCTAGTGACCTTCCAGATAGTGATACTATCTCGAAAATGGATTGGTCGCAAATTCACGAAATGGTAGAAAGAATGGAGGGAGCATGATGCCTGAGAAAGTTACCAAAGAAGAACGCCTTGCAGAACAAATCATGGATGTTGTATCTAAGGCAAGAGAGATGCTCCAAGAACCAACTAATGAGCAACTTCCCCTCCCAAGTAATGAGGAAGAAGTTGAGCGTAAAGACCCTAAGCCTATGGCGGACGAGACTGAAAATCTTAACCAAAAAGAAGAGGGCTTTGGTCTAGGTGGGGAGGAAGTCGGTTCTCCGGTAAAGAAGGAAGAGGAGCAGACCCCAAGGGAAATTATGATTGCTATCTCTAAACTCAGGGATGCAGAAAGAAAGCGAATCATGGAAAAACTGTACGAACTGGGTAATAAAATGGGCTTATATCCCCAGTTGGCTCGATTGAAGGCAAAACAGCAGAATAAGTGATTAGATGCCCTCATCTGCACTTCTCTTAGAGAAGGATACTAATTTGCTTAGTAAGCAGATTCTTGATTTGTTTGAATCAGTTCGTGCGGCCTATTTGATGGCTCGCACAGATTCTAAATCTTATGGAAATAAATGGCAAGGTGCCGTAAAACAAATTCGTGAAAAATTAGAAACAAAAGGTTCTATGGGAACTCTTCTTTCTGAGTATGTAAATGAAAAAGATTTAACTTCCCAAGATGTGATGAACCCAGAATCTACAGTTGCTCGTAATTTATATGAAAGTATTAAAGAATTAAGATTAAAAGATGATGCGGTAAAAGACCCATTTGCTAAAGAGTTCGGCGACGAAACCCTTGACCGTCTTCTAGAAGACCAAGGTAATATGGTGAAATTTATTCACTATGCTATTCGTAGTGACAATAGAACACTAATGCCAGAATGTTATGCCCATATCGAGGTCGAGGAAGACAAAATTACACGGGGTCTTCAGGGGTTAGACCTACATCCTGACGATGTATCCCTCTATATTTCCGAACACTACGGGGACGAAAAAGATACCTCTACAGTAGAAACCAAGGTTAAGGCTGCTTTTGACTCTTTGAAGGAAGCGTTCCTCCACATGAACAGTGAGGAGGATTGGTCTAACTTAATGCGTGTAGATGTGAAGAAGTCTACAGAAGAGAAAGCGATTAGTGACTTTGTAGTTCCGAACAAACCCATGTATCGAATCTTCGACATTGAGGACATGAATGAACTCAAAGGGTTCTCTGGGGAATACGTCGTTCAAGAAAAGTACGATGGTATGCGCATTCAAATTCATAAGATTGATGACCGGGTGAAAATCTATTCCTACAATGAAAAGGATATCACTGAGAAGTGTCCTGAACAAGTCAAAGTGATGCAAGCAAAGCACTTTGGAGATTGCATTCTAGATGGAGAACTCATTCTTTTCGATGGGGACAGTGCCCTTCATCGAGCCGATACTATCGCTCACGTATTCAAAGATAAATACAAAGATGCCAGATTAAGGGCGCACGTTTTCGATATCATTCGGCACGAAGACCGAAGTATTCACGATGAAACTCTACAGGATAGGCTCAACACATTGTTCAACAATTACTCTATCCACTCTGATGAGTATCTTCAGTTCCCCTCCAAGAAGGATACCCGAATGGCAGATAGCCTCAAGGATATTGAGAAGTATGCTGAGGAAATCATGGACATGCCTACAGCAGAAGGTGTTGTCATCAAAGATGCTACATCCACATATTTCATTGGCACAAAGAAGAACCCCAAGTGGGTGAAGTGGAAGAAATTCAAGGACCTTGACCTTCTAGTGTTAGGGAAGAAGAAAACGAAGAGTAACCTTTACTCTTACACTCTTGGTGCTGGACCAGTAACCGAAGGAGAAGGGAAAATCTACTCTGAGTATGAGGGTAAGAAATACATGAATGTTGGAAAGGCCCTCAACACGAAAATCAACGTTGATGTTGGGGCCATTCTCCGAGTCAAAGTAGACGAGGTGAAGAGTAATGGAGAAGGATTCACCATCTATTCTGCTAAGGTTATTGAAATCCCAGAGGTTCAACATCCAGATAAAGTCATCACTCTTGAGTTACTTGCTGAAGATACCAAGCCCTCTCTGAAGTATAAGGTGAAAGCACTTCGTAAGGGATTCGGAATCACTGACTATATTCACGGTGAGGCTACTATCATCATGAAATCTGACCTAGATGGTTTCACAATCTATGGGTTCGAGGAAGATAACCTCATGTCAAAGAATGCCATTGCTAACTTAGATTACTGGAAAACTCAGGCAGAGGAAGTCATGAAGACTAAGCAGGCCCTCATCACTACAGCAGTATTGAACTTCCTCAAGGATAAAGGTCCTCAAACCATCGATGCGACCCATAAGTTCCTACTCGAAAAAGTTGGTGAAGAGTACGAAGATGTCTTAGAATCAGATAAGAAGAAACTAAAGAATTGGTTAGACTTTAGGGATGGGATTACATTTGATAGACAAACTAACAAATTAATTCACGATGTAGATAAATTAATCAAGTATGAAACTCCTGACAAGTATCGTAAAGGACAATTCAAAATCTACTATAGGAAGGATGAGAACTTAGAACTAGTTATGAAACTGGGTGACGAAGAGTTGTCTTGGACTATCGATATTGAAACTGAAGAAGATATTTACTCCTTATTCGGTAAGGCAGGCAAATACCCTGCTGAAGTAACTCGGGCATCTTCAAAGAAAAAGGTGCTTGATAGTGGTGATATTACATTAGGAGTCCAGAGAGAAGATTATCACGAATATTTCTTATCTGGTAATCGTTTTGAGACTAAAATGCATTTCCGTGTCATTGAAGTAGATGGAAAGGAGATGTGGTTGGCTTGGACGGGATACAAGCAAACTCCCGCAGATAAGAGTAATGACGAAGGACAGTGGAATTTTACTCAAGGGAAGTATAAGAAATTAGCACTCCCAACCGAAGAAACCGAGGCTATTAAGTAGTCGTCAAACATAGGACGGAGTGGGAGCAATGGAAAGCATCCTTGCAGTACGCAAAGACGAATTCGAGATTCTCAAAAGTAGCGACGAACTAATGATTGGTGGGTACGCAAGCATCGAAATTGTAGACAAGCAAAATGACTTAATCACTTTAGATGCATTAAAAGACGCAGTTCAAAAATTCATGGAGGAAAAACCCTTTAGGAATGTAATGACAAATCATTCAAATGTTCAAGTAGGAACTGTAGTAGATTCATATCGAGATAAAACAGGACGACTCTGGAAAACAGAAGTAGACGACGTAGGATTCTTTGTAGTAATTAAACTAAGAGAGGACATCGAAAAAGCAAAAGAAGTCCAAAGAGGAATTAGAAAAGGTACTCTACGTTCATTTAGCATTGGTGGACAAGCACTCAGAAAGAATAAGAAAACACATCCCGAACTAGGGCAATACAACGAAATTTCAAAATTAGAACTACACGAAGTCACGATTTGTGAAAAAGGAATCAATCCAGAAGCAAAATTTGACATTTTAAAACAAGACAAAGGTGAGAAAATGACTGAAGAACTGACGAAAGCATTGGAAGAACTCGATTCTCTTCTCAAAGAGATGAAGGGTGAGAAAGAAATGATGGAACATGCCGCCCACGAAGAAGAAAAAATGGGCGAGTATGCCATGATGGAAGAAGAGAAGGCCGAAGAAATGATGGCTTACAGCGAAGAAGAAGAGAAGGCCGAGCCTGCCACAGAAGATGGTGAGCCTGAGGACCGAATCGTCGTCGATGCTGGAAAGCCCACTCATTCCGCTCCTGTTGTGAAAGGATTCACAAACGAGGAATTGGGTACTCTTGACCTCTCAATTGACAACATTGAGAAGGCATACGAGGCATTCCGCCAAGAGCAATTAGAGGCTCTTGCTTATGATAACCTCAAGAAAGCGTTCGAGTCCCGATTCGAGCGAGAGAGTGCAGAGCGAGCAGAGATGCTTGCAAAGCAGAACTACGACGCCGCTTCCGAGGTTGAATCCTTGAAGAACGAGTTTGCGGAACTCCGCAAGTCTCTCACGGCTGAGAAAGATGAGATTCTAAAGGCACAATCCGAGCCTGCGTTCGAGGTCCCTTCATTGGACCAAATCGCAGATATGGATTGGAGTGACATCCACCGAGTTGCCCGAGGAAACTGAAGGAAGTGAAGAAAATGAGTAAAGGATACATTAACACGATGACTGACCTTGAAGCGGCCACCTACGGCGTTAGCGGTGTAGGCGGAAATGCTCTCTTGAAGCAGGCTGGTGCGGTTGCGAACATCAACAGCGCATACCGCCACGATACCGGTACTGATTTCGTTGGACAGGCCGCAGGTCTAACTGCGCTTTACAACGTACTTTACGGCCAAAAAGTTTGGTCGATGCTAAACCGGGAAGTTAACGCACTCAGCGTTCTTTCCAAGCGACCTTGGTCCTCTAGCGGATGGCGAGTTCTCAAGAGCCGTCCCTCTGGTGGCTCTGGTTCAACCTTTGGAATCGGTACAACGGATTTGTCGCTTACTGGCGGTACTTCCTTTGATGCTCTCCGTGCTGACAAAATTGGTGGTGTTCCTGAGAACGCCTCATTCAGCAACTCTGAGGATGGTCTCGTCCCAATGACCCCAGAGTACGAGCAACTCTACTACAGCCCGAAGATTGTTGCTCACCAATTCGACTTCAGTGAGTTATCCCTTGAGATGGCCGCTATTGACGACGGTGTTGGCGACATTCGGGCTATTGTCCGTGAAGACATGGGTAAGCACCACGCTGAGGTCCAGAACAAAATGCTCGTAATGCCTCTTGAGCACTACGACAATGCGACCTACACGGCAATTGAGCGAAACTACACCTCGCTCCACAAAGTTGTCACGTCCTCTGCCGAATTGAACGCAATGAACGATGGTTCGCTCCTTGCTACCGGTAGCGGTGCTTCCACACTACCTGACCAAATCGTGAAACTCTACGGTTCCACGGCTCGTCAACTAAGCAGTGGAAATGCGGTTGCTTCCTTCTTGGATGCTGAGGTCGATTTCGGTAACGGATACGCCGCCGGAGATATCCGACCACTTACCCTAACTCTGCTCAATGACATGATTCGACGGCTCCGCCTCAACGGTGGGTCGCCCAAGGTCATTCTGACTGGATACGACACAATTCAGACAATTGCGGACCTTCTACAGTCCCAAGAGCGATTCATGGACCGACAGGAGATTATCCCCACCTTCAACGGTGTTCGGGGAATCAAGGGTCAGGAAGTTGGATTCCGAGTAGCCACCTACTTTGACATCCCAATCATCCCAGTGAAGGATATGCCCGTTACCAAGAACTCCGGCGCAACCGGTGGAGTTTCGGACCTACTCTTCTTGGATACCGACCATCTCTGGCTCGGTGTCATGAAGCCCACACAATACTTCGAGGACGGAATTACGAACGGCAACCCATTCGGTGTCGGAACTCTCGGAAACCGTGCAATGTACCGAACCATCGGTGAGGTCGGATGTTCCTTCTGGAAGGGACAGGGTAAAATCACGAACGTAAAGTGATACACAAACAAAAGAAAGGAGATGAAGAAATATGGCATTTAGTAGCACAGTAACATTAGACATCCAAGTTGCCGGTAACCGACGAATGGTTATCGGCACTTGGAACGCAGACAGCGTGACTGGTGGAGACATTTCCACTGGTCTCTCAGAAGTTGAGAGCATTGTTCTCGGTCACACCGGGAGCGCAGTAGAAGCCGCAGTAGCAGTAGTTAACGAGACTCTTCCGCTTGCTAGCGGAGATGTGACAATCGTCACAACATCTGGTGACACTGGGACATTTATCGCCGTCGGCAACTGAGGTGGCTTAATTGGCACACACAGTTACGCTGATTGCTGACCATAAGGGCATTACTGCCCCTAGGGTCAGTGGCGATGAATACGTCGTTGATGCGGCATTGGACATCACTGCATACGTAGCAGGTGGAATTGTCGTCACTGCGTCCTCTTTGGGACTCAGTACGATTACTGCCGCCTTTGTGACCGGAGTCGAAGAAATCGGTCACTCTGCACGAGCAGTAGCCACAGCAGAAACGGGACTATACGAGTCTAGCAGTTCTTTCAAACTAATTCTCTCTACGGGTTCAGCCCAACAATCGGGAACTGGTAACGAGGGAACTGTACGGGTTCGAGTCTACGGCAACCTCTGAGCGTGATAATTTGGCGAAGATTACTCTGAAAGAGTCATTCCGACCCAAGTTCTTTGACCTGACAGTTGGAGGAGAACTACTCCGATTGGAGAAGGGTTCCACAGAAGAGATTGATTTCTCTACAGCACTTTCGTTCTACGGTTCGGAAGTGCTGGATGTGGAATTCCTCTCCTCGGAAAAGGGGAAGTTTTCTGAAATAACGGACGGACAATTGGCAATGGTTTGCCGAGCAACTGGCGTAGATGCTGACCGTAAATCGGTTACACAGCATTTCTTCCCAGTTAAGAAGTCAACCGTCCGTAAGCCCACTGTTAAGCCTAAAACCGCTAAAAAGTGAGTTTAGTCCGAAGGGTTAATACCCAAGCCGGACATGGAACAGCGAGGGAAACCTATGGGTACGACCTGTCGAACTAGTGGTGTATTATCAGCAAGCACAGTAGTTGCTACGTCTCGCTCACGCTTAACGAGTTTACACGGTGTTGCCATCACTGATGGAACAAATCGTGTAACGATTAAGGTGTTCGATTCAGCCAATTCTACTGTCAGCGGAAAGACGGAAGTTGCGAGGTTCATCTATCACGAGAACAACAACACTCCCGGTGCTTCTTTCGAATACGATATGCACAACGTAATCTGCGATAACGGAATTTACTTGCAGATTACCGCTGGTGGGTCATCCTCTGCCGCTGTTTCCGTGGAGTTCGCTTGACATGTCGGCTCTCAATCAAGATAGCCGACTAGTAATGGCGATTCTATTCGTAGGGTCGATGAGTGGAATCAACGTATTCTTCTACTCTAACTACGGTGCTGAACTGCCGTGGAGTGCTCTAAGTCATGCTATTCTCTTCGGTCTAGTTACCGTTGGAGCAATCATGATTATGAAGGTCATTTTCGATTTAGCCCTTAACGACCGAATCGAAATCTGGCTCATGGATAGAAGAATCCTCACGTTCTGGGAGAGGCAACGTCGTGATGAAGAACAGCGACAGAAGTTCCAACAATCCAGCACAGACTTCATGAAACAGTATAACGTCACGAACCTACCTACTAGTTATGAGGCTCAAGAAGTCAGTAATACCTTCTTGGCATCTATTGAACAGTAGGTGATGACGTGTTACCTAACTTATTCAGCCATGATGATAACCGCATGGCTTACGACCTTCAGCGGGCGCATTCTGCTGACATTTGGTTCGTAAAAGCCCGAGCATGGGTTTGGGGAATTACATCCTGCTTTGCCTCCCTATTATTGGGCAATATTGCGGGAGTTTTTGACATCAACATCATGGGATGGATGATTGATGGAATTAAAGGTTTTTGGGGGCATTAGTATAAATGTCATTAATGACAGGATTTGCCATCCTTATGGGTGAACTTGTCCTAGGAACCTATAAGAAACTACACGCAATCAACTTCGGAGTTTATGGTTCTACGATGGTAGGAAAAACTACAATGCAACATCAATTAAGAACCAGAGGAGAAGTACCGCAGATTAAACATAGGACTGTCGGAAGAGAAAGGGCAACACGAAAGTATCTAAAATTAGATGAGTCCGCTTATACAATAAGGTCTGCTGATATTGGAGGAGAAGCAATCTACTGGAAAGAGTGGGTTAAAGATATGAAACTTAGAAAAGTAAAATACATTATCTTTATGATTGACCACCGACATATGGAAAACAAAAGTAATCTAGACCATCAAGTAGCATGGAAGTATTTAGTAGACACTATTTGCAGTGATATTTGGCCTAATGGTAAAAAGAAGAAAGCAAAAGAATATCCTTTAGCGATTGGACTCTGGGCTAATAAATACGATATTTGGAAGGATAAATATGAATACGACGGGAAAATCGAAAGGCACCCAATCTTTGAACCATTCAAGTATGGTATGCAACAACTTAACGATAAGGGAATTCCCACGCACAAATACATCATGTCTGCGAAATCCGAACCCGAGATGGTTTACCGGGGAGTCTTCACGATGATTAAGAACTATTAGGTGATAATATGCTTAACCAACCAAATTTGATTAACAGCCCGACAACAGGAACAAGTTTCCTACCCCCGCTCATTGATGCCCGTATGCCGGGTCCAATCATGGAGTATCGATTTAGAGAGACGATTCCTAAGAAGAAACTCAAGGAGTTGAAGAAGGTACTCATGCCAGAAAAGAAGAAGATTCTATTCGTCAAGTTCGGATTCAAGTTCAACTTGAAAGACCGATGTGTGGTCTGTGGCGTTCAGCACTTCTGGGAGGCATCGGATAATCTTCGGCCAACGATTCCTCTATCTGAAGTCGAGAAAGGACGACCGCTTCGGGGAACATATTGTCCCAAACATTCTGCTCATCATAGGCAATTTGAGATGCTTCAGCAGGTAGTTTTGGCAGAAAAGCACGGACTAGATTTCAAAGCATACGTGCCTAAACCAAGAGTACCATCAATTATGAAGCCAAGAGGTCCATTAACCACATTAAACGCACAAGATATTGCATCCCTATCTGCGGCCGGATGGGTTATTAAACAGGCCGCTCCTGAAGGAGATGAGACTCCACCCGATGAGGTCAAGCGTCTTCTAAAAGAAATTCAATTGGATGTAGAAAGAATTAATTTCTTAATGAAAGGAGGAGAAAAGAAATGAGGAACAAGTCTGTCTATAATGCAGTTCAGATGAGCGCACAGAATAATTTCAAGTCAATGAACAATCTTCTGCAATTGCAGGAGAATCACGTTGAAGAATTCTTTGAGTACCACGGTAAGGCTTTCCTTGAGTCTCTTGAGAAACTCATGGAAGATGTGATGGAGAGGACCATCAGCCAAATGCTTGCTAAGTTAGAGTTCGTTACTGACTCTACTGGCAAATTGAGTATGCATCCTGATGCCATGCGAGAGTACGAGAAGATTACTCAAGAGAACATCAATCTCGACCTTGAGGCTATTCGTAACTCTGCATTGAATACAGAAGTCATCAATCAGCGACGACTTGCGAAGCAACAGTATCTAGAATCCCAAGGATTCTCCACGGGTGTAGCCGGTGGACAACCCGGAATGGGCGGAATGAATGGGATGAATGGGATGAATGGTATGGGACCCGGAATGGCCGGTGCTGGAATGGCCGGAGCAGGAGGAATGTACGCTGGGGCTGGAATGGCCATGAATAACGGTTCAGGATATCCCGTTCCACCATCAGGTCAAGATGGATATGGTCGTCCATATTGGATTGACCCACAAACTGGAAACATGAGTTATGAGCCACCAAGTGCTGGCTTACACCTTGCCGAGAAAGCACAGAAACTTGCGGCTTGGGGCAAGTGGCTCATGTGAGAGTGATTTAAGTGCAAATTCGGATTGACCTCGGTGACGGCATCAAAGAGTATGCCGCTAGCGAGAAATTAGGAGCACCCTTGCTTCTTGCGTTTGAGGGGTCCGAAGATAAGTTCGATGACTTTGTATCTGATATTAGGGATTCGTTTAGAGAATCTGCTAAGTTAGAAAAATTTGATGCTAGTAAGTATAAGGAATTATGGACTAAAATTATAGAAGACAGTCTTAAAGATGTAGATGTTACTGATTTCTTAACTCCCGAGAGCAAGAAGAAGTTCGAAGATAATCTAAAATTAATTGGTGGTAAGCCAGATATTACCATTGGTGCCTTTTTAGATGGAACTGCTCCCAGTGCTATTCCCTCTGGTGAGGGTTATGGTCTAACGGCCAAGAACAGATTTACCAATAAAATTCTAAACAATCAACCGATTTACTTAGAAGATGTTCTAGGTAGAGTTGAAATTGTTGAGGATATTGATTATGACTTTTCAGACTTAGATTCAAAGGGTGCTGAAAATGCATTTAGATTTAAGCCACAAATTGAAGTGATGTTTAAGGACTTATTAGATGAAAAAATGAGAGCACTTAAACAGATTGGTATTACTAAGGTAGATAAGAAAAAGTTCCCAATGAAGACTAAGAGTACTACTGAATTACCATTACTTGGGTTAAAGGTCCAAAAGAATCCTAAATTCTATGAAGATGTAGAGAAACAAGAAGAAGAGGAAGAAGAAGTTGATGTTAGCGTTACACCAACTGTTGCTTCTGCAAAATATAAATTAGAACCTACTTTTACATATACTTACACTAGTGAAATCTTATCTAAATTAGATGCAAGTAGTGGAGAAAAAAGTGCCATTGAATTCTTAAAAATCATGGCTTCTGAAGTAGAAGATGACTTACTCAAAGAAATAGAAAAAATGAGGCCAGCAGTTACTCAATTGAGTTCTCATTTTGAAAATCTTATGGTTACAATAACTACCATTCCTAGTAAAATTAGTCTAGCGTTCCCTGAAGGAAAAGATTCAACAACAATTAAATTTAAGTTTAACATAGAGTATGATGATGCTTACACTTTAGATATAAATCCAGTAGATATTTTTATGTCTGCTCAAGATATTGCCCGTCAAGGAGAAGGAAAAAGCGATACTGCTAGGAGAGCAAAAGAATTCATTGGCTCTTATTCTAGATTTAAGCAACAGGCCGAAAAGGGACAAACTGGACAATACTATCCAGAAGTAATGGAAGAAATTACTGAAATTGTTTCTAGAGTAAGGCAATTAGAAAAAATGATTAAGAGGCAAGGATAATGCCATCAACATCCAAGGACCCCAGTGCATTTACGACCATTAACCCATCTTACGTAGATGGGCGTGGTTTCTACACTAGGGCTAGTGATGTTGCTGACATGCTTCAGATTCCTGCTTTCGATACAACAACCAATCCAACTCTCGCTCAAGTCGGGGCTATCATCAAGCGAGTAGAGGGTATCATTGACAGTAAGGTAGACACTTCTTACCGTCCTCTTGTCATTGAAGATGAAGTTCACAACTTCGAATATACTCGGATGCCTGCTCAGGCATACTATGGTGGGTATGTTGGATTCGTTCAGTTGGACAAAATGAAAGTTGGAAAGGTCATCAGTCTCGAAGTGTGGCAAGGTAGTAACTACGAGGAACTCGCTTCTGCCCGAGCAAGTATCGAATTCGATGAGAGTCAATACGGGCAAATTACCAACGCCGTTCTGACTCTACCTAATGGAATCACATTTACTCTTACAGGTAGCGAAAACGTTGGAACACTCTTGGGCACATCGAGTTTCAACAAGTCATTTGGTGCAAGGACCACTGCACAACAGTTTGCTGATTTGGTCAACGAATCCTTCCCTAAGTCCACTTACCAATTCACTCAGGAAACTGCATCCAAGACTGTCACAGGTAGCGTATCGAGTTACAACGTGTCAGACTTCTTCAGGGCAAGAATTGACAGTGAGAACCCGAGGAGGGTGTTTATCCACAGTCTTTTGAACGGAGAAGATGGGGCCGACTGTACCCTTACAGCCACATTCACAGGGAGTGCGGTCACGGTTACGAACTTCACAGACAAGGAAAA
>TARA_R100000329_G_scaffold150886_1_pt1 | contig 23671 bp, 30 predicted proteins | sample TARA_R100000329 | Tara Oceans TARA_R100000329 (sample SAMEA2620783) | marine metagenome | biome: marine biome (ENVO:00000447); feature: surface water layer (ENVO:00002042); material: "saline water (ENVO:00002010), including plankton (ENVO:xxxxxxxx)" | depth 5 m | reverse complement strand
AGGCAACTTTGCTGTGCAGTTAATTGCAGGTGAAGATCCTGCCAGTGCTGCAAGAAAAGCAGGAGCAAGTGCTCTCGCATCTCATACTGCCAGAGCTATTTTTACTCCATTACTTGGACCAGTTGGTGGAGCAATTGCAGGATTTGTTGGTGGAGCATTAGGTGGCAGAGTTATATGTAACGAATTACACAAACAAGGATTATTGACCAAAGAACAAGTTCTTATGGATTATAAATTTACAAGAGATTATTTAACACCAACACATGTTAATGGATATCATCTCTGGGCAGTTTGGGTTGTTAAACAAATGCGCAAAGGTAGGATGGTAAAATTCTGGAAACATATTGCAACACATAGAGCAAATGAAATCGCTTATATATATGGTAAAAGAGAAAAGCCAGATTATTTAGGCAAAATATATCGTCGTATCGGAGAGCCTGTCTGTTGGCTTTTAGGTACTTTTAAGAAATCAACAGACTGGTCTGTACTTTACAAGGAGAAAAATAATGGCTGAAATGATGGGAAAAGGTGCTATGGCTAATATGCCAGATAGACAAATGCCTGAAAGAGAAATGCAAGCTAATAATATGCCTGAAGAAGCAAAAGCAAGATTAATGCAACCTTCAGACGAAATATCTGCAGTTTTAATGTCTAGACTTACAAACATGTCACCTGAAGAATTAAGGTCGCTAGATTCTGCAATTACTCCAGAAGTTGCTAGAGTATTAATGAAATTACTTCCTGAATTAAGAAGGTTAATAGAGCAAGTTGCAGGTCAAAGTCAACAAATGCCTAGAGAGCAAATGGGTGCATTAGGTGGAATGAGGTAAGAAATGTCAATATTCGATCCACAATTTACAACTTTACCGAGTTATAATCAAACTGTAACTGGAACAGAGATACCATCATGGATGTCTGATGCTGGTCAGCAGATTGTTGAACAAGGCATGAATCTTATAGAAAGCGATTTGAAGCCAGAAGCTGCTCCTCCTAGAAATATAACCTATGATGTAATTGAAGGTGGTACAGGAGCAGCAAGAGTAGTTGATCTTCCTACTGGTGAGATAATCGGTTCTAAAATGTCACCTGCCGAACAACAAGCTTATAAAATCTTGATGGAAGGCAAAGGTGATTATTCAACTTTAATGGACACTATTACTGAGACTGGTGGATTGTTAGATGGTTTAGGTGCAGGATATGCTCCAGGAATGGCAGCTGATGCATTGGCAGCAGGAAAGACAACTGATCAATATTTAAGAGATTATTTAGAAGGTGATGCTTTTAGTACAGCTGATTTATCACCTTATCTAGACACTTATACAGCTGCAATTGATCCAGCAATAAAACAAATACAAGAACAGACTGCAATAGGTCAGCAAGCAGCAAGAGATAAAGCTGCAAGGTCAGGTGCATTCGGTGGGTCAAGGTTAGGTTTAATGGAAGCAACTTTAGGTGCAGAAGGTATACAATCGGAAGCTGATTTATTAGCTAAAGCAGGTGCTGATGCATTAGGTTTTGCTGCAGGCAGATTTGATGCAGATAGAACTGCAAGATTTGATGCAGATGCTGCATTAAGATCAGCATATGAAACTGACGAAGCATCTAGATTAAAAGAAATACAAGCTATACAAGATGCAGCAACAACTCAAGAAAATTTAAAAAATGCAGTTGCACAAGGTTTAATAACAGTAGGTGAAGCAGAAAGAGCATTAGATCAAAGAGGTGTGGATCAAGCATATCAAGACTATTTAGACCAAAGAGCACAGCCTATGGAAGATTTAAATTATATTTTAGGTCTGTTGCAAGGAGTTCCTTATGACCAAAGAGGTTTTACTCAAGGTTATTCAACAACTCAAACACCTATTCCTAGTGTTTATGCGCAAACTTTATCTGCTTTAGGAAGTCTAGGAAGTGCTTATGCATTATCGCAAAGAAGTTAATATATGAAAAATGAAAATACAGATGCTATATTTTCTATCCTTGATAGTCAGCCATGGACTGATCAGGCTAAAGCTGCAATTATGGGAACTATTTTTGCAGAGTCTAGATTTAATCCTGGAGCATTTAATGAAGACCCTGAAGAATTGGCTTGGGGATTATTTCAATATAGGAATGTTCCTCAGGAGGAAGGAATGTCTGCTCCTGATCCTAGAAAAAATAAATTATTTAGTTTTTTGGATTCGCAAGGTTTAGGAAGAGATTCAGCAGATGGTCAATTAGAATATTTTTTTAAAGATGTAAAAGAAAATTATCCTGAAGTTTATGAGGTTTTAACAGATAGAGATGCAACAATAGATGAAGCGACAGCAGCAATTACAAATAATTATATTTTTCCAGCACAAAGTGTTAGAAGCCAAAGATATGGTCATGCTAGAAGATATGCAAACTTATATGGTTTAGATGCTGGACCAGAGTCGAATGTTGAGATACAAGGAGATAATAATATGAGTGTTTTAGATAATTTAGACATAGATGCTTTAACAACATTGGCAGGGGATAGTGCCAATGCAGAGACTGCTTTAAAATTAGCTAGAGCATTAAGACCTAAACCAGAAGAGTTCGATCCTGCCATCGCTTCTTTATTATATTTCACGAAAATGGGAGAGCTAGCTAATCAACCAGGAAGCACTTTATTAGGATCAGCTTCAGGTGCATTTGCTTCTCCTGCAGAATATTTAATGAGAACTAAAAAATCACAAAGAGATGCTTTGGCAGCAGAAGGTCCATTAGCTGTCGATTTTGCTAAAGCATTAAAAACTTCTTCTACATCAGCTAGTGGTAGCAATGTCCAAAGAAGTGTTGTTTTCAATGACAGTACTGTTTTGCTAGTTCTTAAAAATGGTGAGACAGTGGTAAGGGATTCAACTGGAAAAACAATTACTGATCCTACAGAAAGAGACGAAGTTCTCGCAAAAGCAAGAGAATCTGGAATATTGGATGAGATAAGAACAGCAGGAGTAACACAGGCTGTTAAATTGGGTGTTGATCAGTCCCAAAAAGCTTTTGAACAAATTCCTAAAATAGATAAAAACATTAGGAATTTAATAAAAGGTAAAAAGCTTTTAGAAGAAGGTGGTGCAAAAACTGGATTTATCCAACAATATTTACCAGATTATACAGCAGGAAGTATATCTTTAAGGAATTTACAACGTGAATTAGGTTTAGATATAATAGGTTCTGTAACTTTTGGTGCTTTAAGTGAAGGCGAATTGAATTTAGCATTAGACACTGCTTTGCCACCAGCATTAAATGAACCTCAATTGATCGAGTGGTTAGACAAAAAAATTGCAGCTCAAAATAAATTATTAGACTATTATAGAGAACAAGCAGAATTTTTAGGATCAGGACTGAAAACAATTTCCGATTGGCAAGAATTTATGAGAACTAAATCTTCAGCTAGCAGACAAGCTGAACAATCTGAATTTATTTCACAAGTTCCTAATATGAATGCAGATCAATTAAGAGAAATGATAAGGTCTGTCGGCAGGGAAAATTTCACTCCTGGACTAGAAGCAGCAGTCATAAAAAGAATTCAGGAGCTTGAAAATGAGTGATGTAATTCAAAAATTTATGGAAAAAGACTCTAACGTCACTGATGCTGACGATAAAACTTCTATAGAAAATTTTATGAATAAAAAAGAAGAAAAGCCTTTAAGAACACAATTTTCTGAAGATGGCATCGAATTTATGAAAAGAGCTTTTCTTGAAGGTGTTGTAGATATACCTGATGAAGTTCCTATTTATAAAGAAGATGGTCCAAAATTAAAAATTCCAACAAGTTTACAAAAACAATTTGAAGGTTTTGCAGATACAGCTTTAGGCATATTAAGTGGTTTAGAAGCAGGAATAGGTTATACTGTAGGTGGAGTTGGTGATATATTTACTAATTTAGGAATGGATAAAAGCTATGCAAAGCGATTCGTTAAAGATTTTATGTCTTTGCCTGACGCTTTTTTAGGATCACCTCAAACACTTATGAGAAGCACAATTAAAAAAGTATCAAAGCCTGTTGTAAAAGAAACAACTAGTAATTTAGACCAAAAAGCTTTTGATGTAGGAACATTAGTAAGAGAAGCATCTCTAGGGAATAAAAAATCAATTGAAAAATTAGTAGAAGAAGCAAAAGTAAATCCTGAAGCATTGGCTGCAGCAAAAAGATTAGGAATAAATTTACCACCAGACGTTTTAGCAGAAAGTCAATTAGTCCAACAGGCAGGAGGATTAACTAGATCAATTGTTGCATCTGATGCTTCAGCAAATTGGATGAAAACTATTGAAAATGCTATGATTAGAGCTGATGAAATTATGGAAGAAATAGGTGGCAGTCAAGATCTTTCTTTAATTTCAGAAAAAGTTTCTAAAAATTTAAATGACACAAGAACAAATTTAAATAATGAAGCTTCAAAACTTTTTACAGAAGTTGATGCAGTTATTAACCCATCAATGAAAGTAAATTTAACCGATACATTAAAATATTTTGATGATCTTGTTAAAGATTTAGGTGGTAATATTAATGCATTAACTCCAGAAGAGCTTCAAGTATTTAAACAAATCACAAATAAAAAGAATCCTATGACGTATCGTGCTTTCATGAGATTGAAAAGGAATGTATACAAAGCTGTTCAAAATAAAGGTGGTTTGTTTGGTGATTTAGATAGTCAAACTGTAAACGATTTGTACAATGTTTTAAGGAGTGATCAACTTAATGTTGTTAGAAATGAGGCAGGAGAAGAAATAGTCAATAAATTAAAAGGTGCGAACAGACTTACAGTTAAATATAAAGCTTTAGAAGATAGAATTGCAAATGCTTTTGGTAAAGAAGGTGCAGGAAGCATAGCAAGTCTTTTAAGATCAACTTTAACAACAGGTGAAAAAGGAGACATTACAAAGTTAAATAAAATTTTAAAAATAATTCCTGAAAACCTTAGAAAAGAATCTTTATTGACAGCATTAAATTCTGTATCTAGAGACACTCGTGGAACAGCTAGTGTAACTGATCCATTTTCTTTTTCTAAATTTTCTAGCACATTTGAACGTCTTAAAAAACAATCTCAAATTTATAATATATTAAAAAAAGAGCTTGGTGAAGATGCAATAAAAGTTTTAGAAGATCTTTCTAATATATCTAATAAAATAACAATTGCTAGAGGGAATGTTATCCCAACAGGAAAAGCCAATCAAGCATTATTAAATGGTATGTTAGCAGAAAACATTTTAGAAAAATTTATGCAAAATAGAGTTTCTAGGAATATTGTAAAATCAGCTACTGTTGGAGGTGCAGGAGTTGTTGCTGGTCCACTAGGATCAGTGGGTGCGTCCAATTTAGCAGATATGATAAAGTTCGCTCCAAAAGATAAATTAAAAGTAGCAGGGGAACTTTTTGATAATCCAAATTTTATAAATATGATAGAAGAAATTGTAGAAAATGGATCTGTTTCTCAAAACACAATAAACAAATTAAACAAAACGCCTGCTTATATAAGATGGGCAAAAACAATGGGAATAGATGATAGAAGAAATTGGCTTCAAGGTGCTTTGCTAACTCAAGCAGAAACGCCAATCCCACAGCCAGTTGAAGAAGATCAAAGCTCTGATTCTTTAGATAGTATTGTTGAAAGTATTTCTCCTAGTGCAAAAGATAAAATATTGCAATTTATGAATCAATGATATGTTTGCAGAAGTTCTTACAGGTATTGCTCTTTTTCAAAAGAGCGTAGATTTTATAAAATCTAATATTAATACTTGTAAAGATATTCGAGAAATTTCTGGTGAGATTGAAAATTTATTTGAAGCTCAAAGCCAAATAAACAAAAAAAGAAGTAAAAAAGACGGCATGACTATTGCTGATCAGTTTGGTGTTAAATCAGTTGCTTCAGAAGTCATCGATGCAAAATTGGCAGCTGAAAGATTGTATGAAGTTTCTGTTATGGTTGATCAAAGATTTGGTCATGGTACTTGGGCAGGAATATTAGCTGAAAGAAAAAAGAGAATAGACGAAGCAAAAGCAGCAGAGAAAAAACGAAGATTAGAAAAAAAGAAACAACAAGAAGAAATTATGGAAGTTGCAGGATATTTCGCTTTAGGTATTTGTATTCTAATTTTAATTTTTAGTGTTTTATTTGCTGTTGTTTCTTTTGCACAAATAGCACAAGCAGGTACAGAATGGAAGTTAAAGATTTAATATTTATTTTTATGGTTCTTATAGCTTATTATTGGGCTGTTGCATTTCCACCAAAGTGGTTATTTATTAAATAGGAGGTAAAAATGGCACAGAAAAAATTACAAAAAGGATCTTCTTGGGAAGTTGCCGATTTAGATGGGGATGGTGTTATAACTGATGGTGAAATGGCTATGGCTAAAAAGGTTGAAGAACTTGAACATCAAAGAGCGATGCACGAAAATTTAGATAGACAGATGGATCAACAAAGAATGATGGCATGGGTTTCTATGTTATCTTCTATTGTTATTATTTGCATTTTACTTACTGACTTTGTTAGCATTATAAGGATGGCACCGATAAGTGGATTTTTAAATACATTTTTAGTCGCTCAAGCAACTATTGTTGTTGGGTTTATGGGATCTACTGCTTATGTAAAATCAAGGAATGGTAAGAATGGAAGCTAACTCATCCCAATCTTTATCTGTCATATTTTTATTTTTTGACCACCTAGCCATGCTAATTAAATCTTTTACATGAGGTCGTTTATATAGAGCATCAGCCTTTTCACCTTTTATTAAAATAATATGAGTTCTTTCTGCTCTAATTAATATCCAGCTTTTGCCACCTTTCGCAGTGTATTCTTTTGCCCATAAAGATTGATTTAATTTAAATCCTATTGCGATGCGTTTTTTTGGCCATTTATCAATGTATTTTAATTCTATCCATCCAGATTGACCATCTTTTATATAATGAATATCTGGCATGCCTTTCATAACTTTATTTTCAACACGATACATTTTTAAAGGCAACTTTTTTCTTATTAATGCCCAGAAACTTTTTTCACTCATTCTTTTCCTCCATAAATAAAGAGATTGGATCTTTTGTAATAACATCAGCGATATTCTTTTTGTCTCTTAAAGCTTGTATTATTTTACTATCTACAGACTTCCTAGTTTCTATGTCGATATAAGTAATATTATTCTTTGTTCCTATTCTATGGCAACGATCTTCGGATTGCATTCTTTGCTCTAGATCAAAACTATTAGAATAATAAATAGCATAATCGGCAGCAGTCAAAGTTAAACCTATTCCACCAGATTGTGGATTGCCAATGAAATATTTTATTTTAGGATTGTTCTGAAATGCAGTGACTGCAGCTTCCCTAGTGTCCGAATCTATCCCACCATGATAACTTACAGCTAGATTCCCAAGTTCGCTTTCTATGGCTTTTAAATCGGCTTTAAAGCGTGCCCAAATAATAACTTTAGAATCTATATCACTAAGTATTTCTTTGAGTGCTTCTATTCTAGGATTTTTGCTGTCTATAGGTTTTGTTTCATGCTCTGAAGGAAACCATCCACAAAGTATCTGTTGCATCCTTAATAGTCTTGTTACTGCTTCTGGTGCAGATAATTCTTGACCCTCAAATTCAGCTATAAAAGATTTTTTAATATTATCATATAATTTCTTTTGATTAGCAGTCATCTCAACATAATATCTTTGATAAATTTTATCAGGAAGATCTAAGCAATCTTTCTTTAAAACTCTAAAGCTATGACCTTCTATGTTTCTTGTTAACTCTTCTAAATTATTATAAGAAACAACTTGTCTATTTTCAAAACCACCCATAATACAATATCTGGCTCTAAAAGAATAAAAACTGTCATAACCTAGTATTTGAGGATTTAAAAATTTAAACTGTGAGTAAACATCTTCAGCACCTTTAGTGACTGGAGTTCCTGTTAGAATTCTTTTGTACTCTGATGATTTACCAAACTTTGTTATCATTTTAGTTCTTTTTGCTCCTGGACGTTTAATCCTAGAACTTTCATCAACCACTAACATTATTTTACCACTTACCAATATTCTATTAATAAATTCGACTGCTTTTTTACTTACAAAAGCTTCAACATTAAAAGTGTATATTTTCAAATCCATAGTTGATGCGATGATTCCATTAAATTCTTCTATTCTTTTCTGACTCATGCCAGCTGTGTAATAAAAAGATTTATAAGGACACCAATCGGGCATATGGGTTTCTATTTCTTTAATCCAGTTCCTATGTACTCCATTAGGAGCAATAACAATTAAAGAATTGATTCTTCCTTTGCTATATAAATATGCAGCATTATCTATGATAACTTTTGTTTTTCCAGTTCCTTGTTCCATAAGTAAAGCAAATTCTTTTTTATCTCTACTCATGTAAAAAGCTTTTCTTTGATGTTCAAAAGGTTTTGTTTTAAATTTGAAATCATCGTTAGTTGGTAAAGGTTTTTCTTTGAATTTACGAGTTTCTTCTAAAGCTTTTAAATTTTCTATATATTTATCAAGTGCAGGAGCTGCACTTTTATCCCACTCAGCATTAGGAAAAAATTTATGTATTCTTTCTATATTAGCACCTGTTGGATCAAAAAGCAGATCCCGACCAATCCATCTTTTAAATCCTGGAAGAGAAGATAATTTTTCGAAAGTGTCACCTTCAAGTCTGGATTCAATAATGCAATATTTGCCGAAATCTGCTCTCTTGATAATCATTAGAAACGACTTCCACATATTGGACCAATACCAGCTTCAATACTAGCGTGATTCGTAAGAGTCCTGCCACAAGCACAACAACTTCCAAATTTGCGACCATAAGCAACTGCTTGCTCAAGAGGGTCATTGAGTATAACTTTCAATCTCTTGAATGTTTCCTGACGCCATAACTGATTCATTTTGATTGGTAAGAAATAACCACCATGCAACTTGCCAGCATATTCACCATCTACTTTAATGTAAACAGCACCTTTGTTAACACCATTATCTCCAGCACGAGAAAGAACTATGTCACCGAAACGTAACTTAGGATTGTTGATGCCGTCAGAAAAAGCATTGTCAAGAACTTCTTTGACTTTACGATAATCTACTGAATCCAAAGTCTTTTTGCCATTTTTTGAAATTTTCATAAGCATGGCAATTGCAGCACCTGTTTGCTTTTCAGAAAGTGTACCACGAGAATCATACTGATTTACTAAAGAAGCAGCAAAAGAATTCCAAGAAACAATTTCCCTCAAGGCATCAATTAAACCAGGATTTTCTTGGTCAAATTTTTTCACTTTTAAAGCTTTTTCATTTTGAATATGTTCTACTAAATCGATGTTCATAATTTTTTCCTTTCTAAAATTTATATATATACTCTATCTTATTTCAACAGAGAAGTAAAGTCTTTTTTTTGAATTAAGTGAAGAAAGAATCTTTTAAAAACAATCACTTATAATTTTTTTCGTTTATGATTAATTTTTCTGGTCTTTGCAGTGGTTCGCTTACCCATAATTTTTCTGAGTAAAATATATGGTTTCCTATCTTTTTAATAACATAAAAATTTTTTGCCCAATATGGAGTTATAGAATCATTGTGATAATAAGTTGCTTTTTCACCAACAACAGAAACTTTATTATTTATTAATATTTCAGCTAATTTTTTTGATTTTTCAAATGCTTGTTTTTCTTTAGGTGTGTTAGAATTTTTATCGCAATACCAACTAAAAGCACAACCATTTTTACCAGACTGTTTAACAACACCACAAATTGTATCTGGCCATTGTTCTGAAGCCACCCGATTAAGAGTGACTTCAGCGACTGCTATTTGTCCTTGGATTGGTTGATTTCTAGCTTCGAAGTAAATATTCAAAGCTAGACACATTGCTGCTGCACTAATCATTAGGCAACACTTTGTAAAGCAAAATCAAAGTCTAATTGCTTTTCGATTTGCTCAGAAAATTTAGGATTGTAAACTTCAAAGAAATTGTGAACAAGTTTTTTAGCCCAGTGATGAGATGCATCCATTGCTCTCCACTCAGGAACTTGATTGTCGATTGTTGTCCAATCACGAGTGTCGATAACTAAAACATGTTTTGTTATTTGAACGATGTAAACTTTACCAGACTCAAGATTTTCTTTAACAAATTTTCTAAGAACAGTTCTTTTTTTAGATTTGTGCCACTTGCCTTTTACACCTAACTCATGACAAGCTTTTTTAATATTATCATTGCTAACACCTTTACAATGACGCTTGCCACGTATTCCTTTAAGTATTTGGTATGCTGGCTCATATTGTATACCAGCAACAGTTGCAACTGAAAATGGACCACACCATGTAACTCTTGATTTTCCAGTCCAGTCAGTTATTAATCTTGTTTTTGGGTTATGCTTTTCCATTTTTATATTTCCTTTCTCAACCTTATATATACACTCTATCTTATTTGGCCAGAGAAGTAAAGCGTTAATTTCATTTTTTTAAAAAAATTTAAAGTTTTCTCCATTTATCTATGTTAAGCTTCCTAAATCCCTTTCTAATTTGACCTTTTAACAAATACCAATCACCAATTTTACCATCTTCAACTATTGGTTTTCCTAGCTTTGGATATTTCCATCTATCTATTCCTGCGAGGATTGGACCAGTATCATCCTCAAATTTCATGTTTAACCATAGATTATTAGTTTCAGCTCTCCTGCCACCTCTTTTAGCTAAATTGACAGCTTCATTTAAGTCTCTAAGGTTTTTCTCTACAAGCTTGCCGAAAACAACAAACTCTCCAGGATTATCAGCTTCTAAATTATGAATGTCTGTTATAGGTGTTTTAATATTATGAGCTGATGGATCTTTTTTAATATGACCAAATCTTCTTTCACATTCGAAAATATCATCGAATGGAGTCTCTCCCTGATCTAAAAGTTTTTCCTGACGAGGTGTTAAAGGTTGTGCAAATTTTCTTCTTTCTATAATATCTTCTGCCATTTTTGGACCAACACCTTTGATACCTATAAGTCCTCCGATCAACTCACCATCTTGTACAGACCAATTTAATTCTGATTTATATTTATCATATGGCTTATATCCTAATCCTTCTTTAACAACTTCTCTTAATAGTTTTACACCTTGATCTTCGTCTTTTACATTCCTAAGGCATGCTGCAGCAAACTCTAATGGGAAACGACTTTTCAAAACACAACACCAATAACTGACCAAGCCATAAGCAATAGCATGCGATCTATTAAATGCCCATGATCCCATTGTATTAATATTCTTCCATATTTTTATTGATTCGTCTTCTGGTATTCCTTGCTCTTCAGCACCAACTTTAAACTTCTTCCAATAACGATCAAAAAATTCCTCACCTAAAGATTTACTCATTGCTTTACGCAACTGAGAAACATCTTCCCAACTTAATTTACCAATGTCACGAGCAATAGTCATAACTTGTTCTTGATAAACAACAACACCAAATGTTACTTTAGTAATGTTTTCTGCCATTGGGTGCAAATATGTAATAGGCTCTTCACCTATCTTCCGTCTTATATATTTTGTTGTACCACCAGATGTTAATGGTCCAGGACGAGCCAATGCCGTTATGGAAGCAATATCCTCAAAATTACTTATTTTCATTTGACGTGTTAAAGATTGTAATGCATAGCCTTCAAATTGAAAAATGCCTGCATGCCTTTCTTTATTTAAGACATCAAAAGCTTTTTGATCTTCTAAAGGGAAATTAATAATTTTTTCTTTTGTCCAATTGACTTGCTCTAAAACATCATTTAATACAGAAAGTGTTCTTAATCCTAAAGCATCTATTTTTAATAAATTTAAACTTTCAGCATCGTATTTATCTATTTGTGCTGCACCAGTTTGAGCACTAACAGAACAATATTCACTCACTGGCTTTTCTGTTATTATAATTCCTGCTGCATGAACTCCAGAATGTCTAGCATGATTTTCCATTCTTTCTGCTATTTTTATTTGTGGATATTTTTTTAAAACTTCTTTGCCAATATCTAAATCATTAAATGTATCCATAATACACATGGCAGCACGAGCATCACCACCACTTCTTTCTATTATAGCACCTTTTAAATCATTGACTTCCCAAGCTGGTATTCCTAGTTCTTTAGCAACTTCAGTGATTGTGCTTTTAGCTTTGTATCTACTTACTGTTCCTAAATGGGCAACTTTTTCTGCACCATACTTTTGTCTTAAATATTCGAAAACCATCTCTCTTCTGTCATCTTGAAAATCTATATCTATATCAGGAAGATCAGCTCTGGTGATATCTATAAATCTTTCGAATAATAAATCAAACTTTATAGGATCTATATCTGTAATTCCTATTAAATAGCAAACTAAAGAACCAGCACTAGATCCTCTTGCTGGACCAACTAACATATGTTGTTTAGCATAATTAATCATATCAGCAATGACGTAAAAATAATCTTCGAAATTTTTACTTGCAATCATGTCTATTTCTCTTCTCAGACGATCCTTGTAAACTTTATTTTTTAGATCTATTCCTCTTGATTCTGCTGCATCTATGCACATTTCTTCTAATGTCTTGCTCGGTTGAAAAGATATCATTTTAGCAATAGGTAAATCAACATTACATTCGTCAGCAATTTTGTAAGTCATTTGCATTGCTTCATCTGGTATCCAAGGAACACAATCAACTAGCTCATATTCATTTAATAGGTGCATTGGTTTAGTTCTTTCTGTCCTATTCATTCCAACTAAAACTTCATAAGCTTTTTTATCTGTAACTTTTGGATAGTAATTATCTGAAGTTGCCACAAATTGAAAACGCTTATCTTTTGCCCAAAGAAAGCTCTTTTTACTTGTCATTGGATTTATCTCGAAATAAATATGCTTCTTTTTAGTTAAAGGTATTAACCCAACATTAGGATTAGTTCCTGTTAAAATAATTACGTTTTCAGATACTTCGAAAAGATCATAATAGCTTATTCTTGGTATATAATAAAAATTTTCTTTAGAAGTGCTTTTAGTTACAAGTTGATAAATCTCTGCCAAGCCTGAATTATTTTTTGCTATAAAAGCCATGTAATTTATTGGTTGCTTTGACCTTTCTTTTGCATCTTCAACAACACCTATCTCAACTCCGAATATTGGCTTTACATTTGCTTTTTTACAAGCATTGTTAAAAGCCACATGACCCCAAGTTCCAGCATCAGCAATGCCCATTGCCTCTCCTGCCAAGCCAACTAAATTATTTATTGGACCATATGCTTTTCTAAAAGAGTATTCAGTTCTGGCTCTTAAATGCAACATCAAATGTGTCCTTCTTTTTTATACCACTTTAATATTTCTATTGTTGCTTCTACATCAACTAAAGATCTGTGAGCACCTTTATGTTCTTTTCCAGTGATCTCTTTATATATTTCACTTAATTTACGCATTTTACCCCAAACACCTTGACCAACTTCAACTGTGCATATATGATCCACTGGCCAAGGAAATTTTGTAAGTTTATCTATTCTTTCTAATTCGAATCTTAAAATCTTTCTATCAAAAGGTAAATTGTGTGCAGCCATTGATGTTTCGCCAAGAAAGAATTTACATAAATCTTTATAATAATAAATAAAAGGTTTTTCTTTTTTTAAATCTTCGTCACTAATGCCTGTTATTTTACTAATTTTAGGATCTAGGTTGTGTCCAGGATTACACATAAATTCTAACCTATCATATTCTTCGAAATTACCATCGGTAAATCTTATTGCACCGAACTCAATTATTCTAGGTTGTAAATCTAAGTCTGAGCCTTCAGCTTTAGGCAATCCTGTTGTTTCTAGATCAAACACTATCATCTTTATTTATCCTGACTATAAATTTCAAATCAACTCCTAATATTGGCTTCGTATTAAAAATTACATAGTTGTAAGATCTCTTGCCTGCGATTACAGGATTAGTATGAGATTCTGTAAAAACTTCTTGAGCTACGATTATATTTCTATCTTTAAAAAACTTTCTCCATTTTAATAATTCTTCTGCCGAACAATGCATTCCTAAATGGCTGACTGTGTTCCTTTCTTTAGATATTTGTAAACCACCAGTTTCATCAACCCAATTTTTTCCAGAAGTATAATTTAAAATCTCGAATTCTTTACCTGCAAAGATATCGTAATTAAAAGATAAATTTGCTTCATTCTTAACGTCATGTTCTCCGAACACTGTGCCAGATGCAACAACATGGTCTTCAGCCCATTCAACTGCACCAATTTCTTTTAAAAGCTTTTTTGCAGCGATAGGATTTTTTGGGCAGATAGCGATTTGTTCTATAGTAAATTTCATTTTAAGCTCCATATGGTAATATGCATCCACTTAAATAGCGATGATGCTCTTTTGATTGAAGTAGAAAAGCAACAAACTCTGCTACTTTTTCTGGTGGGGTTTCTTTTCCTGTTAATAATCCATTAAGCTGATAATTTTGAGCATATTTTTTTGTCCAGCCACGAGTCTTAACAACTTGATTATCTATTGATTCACTCATACCAGTTCCTGATAATTTATTCGGTGCTATCCCAAAAACTGTTATTTCATATTTTTTAGTCAACTCACGAGCTAACTGCAAAGTCATAATATGAGCTGCACCTTTAGATGCATTGTAAGCCAGTGAACAAGTCATAGGCATGTGGGCAGCATTACTAACAATGTTAAGAACAGTTCCTTTGCTTTTTATTAATAAAGGCAAGCAAGCTTTAGTCATCATGTATATGCCTTTTGCATTCGTGTCCATAACTTCATCCCACATATCTTCCTCAAAATTTTCTAGCCAGTCTATTAAATTAATTCCAGCATTATTTATTAATATGTCAATAGATGGGAATGCAATTGAATTAGTTTTCCGAATATCAAAGCCATCTTCTAAATTATAACTATGAACTAAATGACCTTGATTAGTAAGTTCTTCTTTCATAGCTTTGCCCAAGCCTTTGCCAGTGCCTGTTATTAAAATATTACTCATCATTATTTCCTTTTATTAATGATTCAACCATTGCTGCATAAACTGCTGCATCGTGAATTGAATCTTTGTGTTTCAAACCATTATTAGCAAATCTTGTAATTTTTACAACCATTAATTCAAACAAGTGCCAAACATTATAATCATCAACAGTTTTAAGATTGACACCTTTGGGGAATAAAGCCACCATGACTTCTCCAACAGTTTTATAGTTGTCGCCATAAACTTTATTTCTCTCCCTAAAAGTTTCTGCCATATCTTCGAGTATTTTTGCTGCATCTTTATTCATTTTCTCTTTTCCCGTCTTGAAATGCTTTTTCAATGTCGTCTTCATAATTATTCGCTTTATCAAAAAGCTGTTCTAAATCTTGCCTTTGTATAGAAGTAACATCGAACAATCTTGCTATCTTTTTCTCATTAAGCTCAATATCATTTCCTCTTATCCTAATCATTAAAAATCTCCTCTCGGAGCACAAGTTACATTGATAACAATAGGAACTCTGCCAGAATCAGTTTTTATATTCGTTTTATTTATAATGGATCTCAACCCATTACTTCTACAATCATTTATTGCATTTATAACTTCTTCTCTGTCCATCTGGTAAATTTCTTTATGATGAACAATTTCTACTTCATCTTTGCTTGAGCAACCTATTAACATAAAAAGTGCGAACAGCAAAAGTAATGCCACAGCGTATTTCATTTTGTTCCTTTCTCATTTAAAATTTATTTCTTTTTGTAAAATATTCCTAAAAGTTTTTTTATTCTTTGCCAGATAGTTAATTTACTATTTTGTTCATGAAAGCTTTCTACAACAGCATCTGGTTGTAAAAATTTATCAACTTTTGACGCAAGCTTCGCACCAGATAAATAATATTTTGATGGTTTTCTTTTATTAATTATATATCTAATAGTTCTTCTTTTAACACCCATTTTTTCTGCTGTCTTATCTCTGTCACCTTTATATTTTTTATTTAAATGGTGTACAACGTCAACAAAATCTTGATCGTATTTTTTCATAAACATTACTGCCTCATTTGTTTAAAGGTTTCGCCATTGAAGGTGCTGCCCATTCTTTAGGTGTAAGAAATGCTTCTGCCCATGGATGAACAGCAACAACTTCTTTTACCATTAATTTAAACACCTCTTGATATTCACCTTGAGCTCTCGGAGATAATCTAGATTTTGCCATCTCACTTAAAGTTCTCAAATTGAATTTTGCTACAATATTCGTATGAATATTTGTTGGTAATATTCCTCTTGCATCTTCTGCTGGGATGCCTAAATTTCTAAGCTCTTGATATTTATCATTTATCATTCGCATCGCATCATCATATATTATATTTGCAGTTTCATCTTTATATATTCTATCAGGAGTATAATACCCAAATCCTTGCATGTCAACAGTTCTTTGAGACTGCTGGGCATATGAACCTTGACGAGTCCTAACAAACTGATGTGTAAATCCTCTTGTAACGTCTTTTACATCAAAAGTATAGTCAATAAATTCCCAAGACGATCTAATTGTATTAAGCATATAGTCTAGTTCTGATTGTTTCTTTTCATCATCCCAAGCTGATATTTTACTGTAAGCATCTTCGTCATTCATAAGTCTAGTATTTTTTGTAAATAATAAAAGATTAACAGCATCTGAAGTTGCGTTTATTAATTTAACTCTCATTTTAGTTCCTTTCTAATTGTTGCATTAGCCGATTGTAATTAGAGTCAATAAACTTTTCTATGTGTTGGCAGTCTTCAACAACATCATCTAGCAGCAATTGTCTCCAAGTTGCAAAACGACCTAAAGAATAAATATTATACTTAGTGGTCATTTCGTAAATAAATTGTTTTCTTAAAGCTTCGTTTATTGGTTTAATTTTTCCATACTTTTGATGAGATTGTTCTAGCTCATTAATCTCAGTTGCCCTTATTCCAAAATCCTCATACAAAACATTAAATATGTGTGGTCCAATCATTTCTGGTGGCTCTATAATAAATTCTGATATAACAATGTTGCCAATAATTGATATCCTATAATATGGAGTTAATGGGTCTGGATAATAAATAGTTTGATAAACATTGCAATCTGGTTTAGATAATTTCCCTTTCTGAGTCCATATTTTTTTAGAATCAAATTCAGGTATGTCTTTCCAACCAACTATTTTCATAAGAGCTGGCATTGGTATGGTTGATATGGTTGGGACTTTATTTTCGTTTAGATGTTCTATAGCTTTCATATCTAAATGAGATTCTTTATATATATGACAATTTTTAGCCATCATATTAATAAGTTCCCATGGTGCTATATATCTTTCAACAGGGTCAAGGTTGTTAATAGATCTACTTAATATTGAGTCTGTAACTTTTTGCGAATACAAATTACTCAAAAATAAATTCGGTTCTGTAATTATCTTGCCATCATATTTTATAGCTTTTTGAACTTTAACTTTTTTAAAAGGTATTGCACAAGCTGTCCCAACTTTATCAGTTCTGAATCTTAAAAGAGCACCATGATTATTAGGAAGCTTTTTTTGAGCTTCATGTAAGGTTGGCTTAAATCTTCTAAACATATTGCCTGCTAATAATCCTGCTAGTCCTGCACCAAATATATTCATTAAAAATCACTCCTCGATACTTGCAAACAAGTTAATCCTTTTTCTCTCCACATGTCAACAACAGAGTTTCGGTCTTCTAATACAAACCAAATATCCTCGATGTCAAAATGAATTTCAAATAGTTTAGATTTACAATCTTGGTCTGAAGAAAAATCACCTTCTGGTCTCATTAGCAATTGATCAAAAGGTATTTTATTTTTGTATAACCAAAGTGCTGTATCACGACGACAACTCTCATCTCTAGCTGTCATCACAATAACTTCAACAGCATCAGAATGTAAATTTCTAATTATCTCGCAAACTTTTTCAATAGGCTTATCGTTTATGCCTGCTTCATTAAAAGACTTATAATCTTTTTCTTTATAAAGATGAACTCTCTCAGAATAGTCTGAGAGAGTGCCATCAAGATCACATAGGATTACAGTTCGATTAGACAATTTCAACTCTGCCTTTTTTCAAGTCGTGTGCAAGATCTTCTCTACAACCACCAGGATTGCTACCATGATCAGCTGCGAGCTTTACAAACTCTTCATAAGAAATTGTTCCGTGACCTAAAAACAATTGAAAGTTATTCCAAGCACGAGTGCCTTCTTTTCTAGGATTCCAATCTACTAAACAACGGATCTTTTTATTAGCAAACTGACCTCGTGGTTTAGAAACTTTCGGTCCAGATGTAGGAACTTTTTCTTTGTATAGTTCCATCTCGTCCCAAGCTTTTTTGAAAACTTGATCTGATTTCTTTTTAGCTTCATCCATTTGAGCTAAAACTTTTTGATTGTATTCACCTGAATCCCAATTAGTTTTTGTAAGTGGTGTTTCACTTATAAGACTAAATAATCTTTTAACACCAGTTTTTCTATCAGCAAATCTTTTAACTTGCTTAGGAGATACTTTGTTGAAAACATCTAAAACTTTATTAGTTGTCATATTAGGATTTTCTAAAAGCTCATCGGCATTATCAAATACTGCCATGCCGTTACCATGTTGTTTAGCAACATATCTGCTAACATAAGCATTAACATTAAGACTTTTTAAATCAATTGTAAAAACTTTATTCATATTAAATTTCCTTTCTCAAATAAAACAATAAAATTATTCTATCTCTTTTTTATAAAAAAGTAAAGTATTTTCTTTCTCTTTAAAAACAATGACTTACTGATTATAAAGAAAAAAACTTTAATCCTCTCGGTCTTATAAGATACAAATTTTCTTTTGTACGAGTCAATGCAACATACCATACTCTATTCTCCTCATCTGTTCCTAAACTGTCCCAACTTAATTTACCCATATCAGTAGCCAATACAACATTATCTGCTTCACCACCTTTACTTTGATGGATTGTTGAAATAGTTATTCTTGGTTTACTTTTAAAATTTTCTCCATTCCTCATGCAAGACCTTAAATATTCTCTCTCGTCTGGTGCTATTCTTCTTAACATCGTCATCCAATCAAAACCTTTAAACGATTCTTTTGAACAAATGTGCTCATAATTATATGAATCTCTTTTTTCCAATCTTACTTTAAAAGCAAAAAAGTTTATTAAATTTTTAGCATCAACCATAGATATAGATTCATTTTTGCGTATTTTTTCCCAAGACACTATGGCTTTAGTTTCATCGCTATCTAAAGAACTTTTACCATTGTAATTATACGCATAGCCTTGTTGCCTTACAATTTTTTTAAATCTATTTAATAAATATTTACTACGAGCCATACAAAGCCAAGTTCCCTCTCCACCAAAGTCGATATTATTTTCTTCAGAAACATAAATCACTCGACCTTTTTCTAATCTAGATTGCCATGGTTTTACATATCTTTTCCTTATTCTTTTTACAACATCAGTTGCTAATTTATGAACTGACATAGGAACTCTAAAAGATTGTGGAAGTATTCTTTTGTCACCTTTCAAATTTAAAAATTTATTTACATCAGCTCCTGCCCAACCAAATATAGCTTGATCATCGTCACCTGCTATATAAATTTCAGAAGCTTCTGAAGATGCTTTTATTGCCATGCGATATTGCAAAGAACTTAAATCTTGTGCTTCATCAATTATGCAAACATCTATTGGTAATGGTTCTATATATTTTTCTAGCATGTCTGTAAAATCTAAAAGACCATTTTGTTTTTTGTAAATTAATAAACTTTCAGCATATTGTTTTACTGCATGCAATGTTAAATCATATTGGTTGCTAATACTATATTGATGTTCAATAGATCGAAGACCAACTCTAGCCAAAGATTCAATTCGTGAGCATTTATCTCCTAAACCATCCCCAACATGTAATCCTAAATCTTCATCATAAATACCTTTAAATTGTATTCCTAAAGCTTTGCCGATTTTACGATAATGAATATCACCCATGACTTCATCTCTTTGCAATCCTAATCTTTTAAAAGCAAGAGAGTGCAAAGTTCTGAAAAAAGGAAAACGATCAGCATCAAAACCAAATTGCACCATAGCTCTCTCCTGAGCTTCGTTTGCAGCCTTCCTTGTAAAAGCAAGATAAGCAATTCTTTCTGGTGGTACTTTTCTTTTTAAACTGCTTTCAACAATATTAAGAAGTGTTGTTGTCTTTCCTGTTCCTGGTGGTCCAAGAATTATCTGTACGTGTCTCAAACTTATTCCTTTCTAAATCTTCCCTCAGTCTTCTTTTTATATAATTATAATATGACTCATGACAATAATGGTTTTCACCTTCTATTATTTCTTTAAAACATTTAGAGCAAATCATCATTGATATTCGCCATTAAATTTTTTAGCTTTTTGATAAACCAATACAAAAGCACCACAATTATTACAAGACAAATTTGTTACAATATCATATTCCTCATTTTCTTCTGATGAATGGTCGCCACCCCAAATTAATTTTTCTTTACAAACATAACATTTCATTCGAACATCTCTCTTACATTTTTCATGTCTTTAATCCTTTCAACTACAATTTTTTCATTACAAGCATTGCAGCATCTATCAGGATATTTAAAAGCTGGTTCTGGATTATGACTATCCATGATGTTATATATTTTAGTTCCACACATGCAACAAATAATTGGCTCTATTAATTTTCCTGTCATTTAAAAATCTTCCATTACTTCACTAGGTATATCAAGAGAATCTTCTTCGTCAAAAAATTCTGGTTCTGGTACTGACCATACTTTAACTGGTTTTCCTTTAATGCGAAAGGTTTTTCTATCACCACCTAAAGATCTAAGCCAAGACCAAACTTGATGTTGGCTAGGAAAACGAAATCTTCTTGCTTCTAGATAAATAAATAAATCTTCTGACCTAAAATAAACTTTGCCCTCATCTGAATCATGCCATGGTTTGCCATTCATAATTTCATCTCTTTGTCTAGCTTGAACTTTACCTGTCAAAAATCCGTCTAGAACTTTTTCAAATTGACCTTGTGGAGAAGCATCATCTGGATCTATAACTATCTCTACACTTTGCAACAACTCATTTATTCTTTTCTCCCATTTAGGTGCTGGCATAGTGCTGGGACATTTGTTAAGTTTTTCTACGCAAATTTTCTGTAGTTGTTTCTGATCTAATAATTGAGGTGTTGTCACTTCTATTCTCTCACCTTGCATTTCTATATACCAACGCACTGATTGTCTATTTTCAGTTTCGTACTTTGTAATGGCATCCACTTCTAAAGCTAAACCACCACCAATACCACCGATGCCATAGCTTCTTTTCATGCATTTAGATTTTTCACAATAATTACAGAGAGGTGTTTGCTTGCATGTATAAGCATAATCTTTGCGACTCACTGCTTTGACCAAACCATTGACTTCTGAAGATGGTAAAGGTTCACTGACATGTTCATAATTAAATTTCATTAAATCTTCTTGCCAGTCGTCTGGATTCTTTTTTCTAAAATATACACCGACATTAAATAAAGAATTATTCCTGCCACCTTCTGGAAAACCCATTGTCATAATATGTTGTAAACAAGGTGGTCCATCGCTAAAATTATCAACCAAATTTAAATTTAATTTTTCTAGTTCCTCATAATTGGTTCTTTTCTTTTCTGCTAATTCAATAAATTCTTCTAGTTTTAATTTTTTACCTTTGTGAATTGCGTACCTTTCAGTCTCATTGCCATTCCAATAACATAAATTAATCCAGTTTCCACGATCTCTATCATTGGCTCTAGATATCTGTTTAGGAAATATTTCTGAACCACCATAACCTAGTTGTGCAGCAAACTCATTTAATTTAGTGACCATATCAATTGCAGGAATGCTAGGATTGCAAAACATGTACAAATGAGCACCACCACTTTTAGAACGACAAAGAACCAATGGCAGTTCTCTAATTTTCTTTTCAAGACTTTCCAGTGTTTCATTTAACTTTGCTTCACCTCTAATGTCAACATCAATAAGTCCAAAATGGCAACTGTTATCTATTAATAAAGGAATGATTCCTAAAATATATTCACCACCATTAAGATGTTCTTTATAATTTTTTTCTGTAACAGGCTCGCTGACTGTAACTGCTCTTCCCGATAATTTTCCATCGGCTTCTTTTTTATTTACCCTGTATTGACCATGTGCAAGTTCATATCCTTGAAAAAGCTCCATGAATTTTTTTACTGCCATATTAAATCCTTTCTAAAGCGAGCCATCAGAAACAGGCCAGAAACTGATGGCTCTCGCAATGCAAGTTATTGTACAGATTACATTGCTTCATCTTCAGCAGGAGTATCAGGAGCAACTTTTACATCACCACTTCTTACCTTCTTACTGAATTCACGTGCTTCTAGATATAGATCTTGACCATTAGATAATTGTTTTAATATGCCACCACTCTTAGCATCATATTTCATTTCAATTTCCCAATTAAACCAAGAACCAAAATCATTTTGCTCTGGGATTGTTTTTAATTTATAGGCTGTCCAGAACATAGCAGGATTTATAGTACCTTTCCCTTGTGGGTGAGGGATTTGCAATCTATTAATCATAGAGTTCCATCTTTTTGATTTTTTTAAACCTGATGAGCTCATAGAAACGATTGCTGGACTAAAAGTATCATCATCTTCGATTACATAAACGAAATATTCTGCTGTCAAAGATAAAGTGTTTTTATTTTCATTATTTATTAAAGCACCTTTTTCATTAGCTTCGAACTGACTTATGTTGGCTGGCTCTAAACCATGATCAGCAACAAGCTTTCTTTCAGCTGTCCATTCTATAAATGTTTTGCGATAACTTACAGGAACAACTGTTAAACCTTTTGAACCATCCGTTATGTTGCCAGAAACATTATCATAAATATGTCCAGCTTCAGCACCTTTAACATAACCACCATCAGCTTTATTTACTTCTGGAGATTGTGCTTGTAGTATTTTAAGACGTGGGATGAGTAAATCATCTTGTGTCATATTTTTTAAAGATGCGTCTGCATCTTCTATTAATATAGAAGCGTCAAAAGTTACAACTTCTGTTTTTTCTTGTGTACTTGCCATTTTAACTTCCTTTCACAAAAATAGCTTTTCTTCCAGTGAATACCTTGAAAAGATCATATGGTATCTCTTTGCCGTCTTCAACTCTTTCTTTGAGCAGAGCATTAAGCTGACCATGATGAACTCCAACAGCACGATTGTAGAAGATATTTTTTTCACGCAACTCATTTACAAACTCATTACATTGTTTATCTTCTGTCTTACTAAATGGGACAGTCACATTGCTTTTTATTAGGTCGCCATGATTATTATCTCGCAGCCAATCTAAACATTGCTTCTGCCTCATCTCCAAATCCAATTTGTCATCGCCTTTTGCTTTTTCTATCGCTCCATTAGATGGGATTGAACCTGAAAGGATTTCTTTTATTTCACATTTAGTTCCATTGGATAATGTAAAATCTCTACAGTTCAGCTCTTGCATTAAATCAGGTAATTCATGTTCAGCTAAATTTGTGAAATCCCACTTCTTTTTCTTCAACAAGTCTTCAAGCTCTTTGATCTCTTTTAGTAGATCATACATCTTTTGACCCATATCAGTAATAGCACCTAAAGAATTTGATGCAGGTGCAACATCATCAAGTGGATTTATTGTCATCACTTTCCTTTCTCATTTCTAGGGCAACAGGCATATACCAACCTTTAC
>TARA_R100000329_G_scaffold42884_1_pt1 | contig 23866 bp, 13 predicted proteins | sample TARA_R100000329 | Tara Oceans TARA_R100000329 (sample SAMEA2620783) | marine metagenome | biome: marine biome (ENVO:00000447); feature: surface water layer (ENVO:00002042); material: "saline water (ENVO:00002010), including plankton (ENVO:xxxxxxxx)" | depth 5 m | reverse complement strand
TTCGATATGAATCTTCCTGTTATGGAAGAAAGATCACCGCAGAGGCATCTTGCTAAAAGCATTCTTCGAGAGGCGCTTGTAGCTGAAGCTATCAAGTCCATGGGTGTTAAACCAGGGGAGACATCAGTTGTTCGTAATTTAGTTGAGGGCAGGGATTACCCAGAGATTATATTGTCTCAGGATGAAAGAGGGTATATAGTTAGGCCAAAATTATCAGAACCAGCTACTTTCAAGAGCGGTGGAAACCTTAAGCAGCAAGCAGCTATCGCTATTTCAAAAAAGGAAAGAGGTGAAGTACCCAAAGCGAAGAAGGGGATGAAGTTCAACCCGAAGTATACTCGTGGTAGTGCTGACGTAGGGAAGAGAAAGAAGCTTATGGCTGAGATCAGCGCTATATATAAAAAGCATAGAGGGACAAAAGCTAAAAGAAAGAAGAAAGGATTTCCTCCAGCTGTAGCGGCTAGGCTCAAAAGGCTTATGGCTCAACGAGATAAGATATAACTTTTAAAAGATAAAACTATGGACCACGGTAAAAAGAAAATGATGGCTGGCGGCATGATGAAGCCAGTGAAGAAGATGCCAGGCGGCGGCATGATTAAGAAGCCTATGATGATGGGTAAGGGCGGTAAGATGCCTAAGTACATGTACGGCGGAAAGGTGTTCAAGGACGGCGGTAGCTTGATGGAGGCTTTGTTGAAAGACCCAGCACAAAGAGCTAAGGCCAAGAAAATGCTAGGAATGTAATGAAGGCCAAGAAGAAGAAAAAAGGCGGAGGCATGGCTGGTCTTGACGCTGCACAGAAAGAGGTGTATCGTCGAGGTCTAGCTGCGTACATGTCTTCTGGAAACAGACCAAAGGTTTCTCAGCATGCCTGGGCTATGGCTAGGGTGAAGAGCGAGTTTGGTAGAAAGGAAGCCGCTAAGATCCGCGCTGGAAAAGGCAAGAAGAAATAATTATATATTTGCAAAAAGAATAGCAATGGCATATCCAAACAGTGTGAGTGAGGTTCACGTAGGCGCTCAAAATACTACTCTAAACGCCCCTACAGGCAAAAGCTTTTTTAAGTTTACGGTTACAGGTGCTGGAACTTATGGCGTTACTTCCCCTAACTTTTTTGTTAACGGAACTCAAGACAGCAATGGCTACGATCTTATCCTAAAGGAAGGGCAAACCATCGAAGGTGAATACACCAGTATTGTGGTTCCCAATACTTCAGGCTGCGGCGTTATTGCATACCTGTAATAAACGAATTTTAATTTAATGGAAGAAAATACACAACCCGTAGAGGCGGTAGAGCAAGAGGCTCCCGTCTCCACACCAGAGCCGTCCTTCAGCTTTGTAAGCGAAGAAGAGATAGCTTCAGTACAACAACCTCAAGCCCCAGCCGTAGATCAACAGCCTACGGTAGAAGCTACCCCAGAGGTTCAACAAGAAATTAGTTCGGAACCTCAGTCAAACGAGACTGTGGGAGAACCACAATATTCACCAGAAGAAGTCGAAGGAGCAGTCTTTAACTTCCTTAGCGAAAGGCTTGGAAGAGACATCAATTCCCTCGATGACTTGACGGTGCAACAGCAGGAGCAAAGAGAGCTCGACGAAAGAATCGCTGCGATCGCAGACTTTGTTGATAACACTGGTCGTGATCCAAGAGATTGGTTTGTTTATCAGTCTATGAACCCATCCGAAATGGATGACATGACTGCTATTCAGGTGCAAATGGCATCTGACTACCCCAACCTTTCTCAAGAAGAAATCGGATTGTTGGTCTCTAGCAAGTACAAGCTCGATCCAGATCTTAACTCAGAAGACGAGGTGAAGCTTTCGCAACTGCAAATGAAAATCGACGCAGAGAATGCGCGTAAGGGTATTGAAGAAATGCGATTGCAATATCAAGCCCCAGAGCGACAATCTGTAGAGTCGGAATCATTTATTGATGAGCCTTGGATTTCTGCTATGGCGGAGGAGCTAGACTCTATGGAAGGGATTGAGTTCGATCTCGGAAATGGTAACAGCTTTACCTTCGGTATGGACGAAGCATACAAGGGTCAACTCGCTGAGAAAAATGCTCGCCTTGACGAGTTCTTCGATCCATACGTGAGAGAAGACGGAAGCTGGGATTACGATACGCTCAACATGCACAGAGCTTTGATCGACAATGCCGATAAGATTATCCAGTCTGTTTACAGACAGGGCATGGCAGACGCTCAGAGATCGGTAGTGCAGAACGCGGCTAACGCAACCCCAACTTCTCCAAGTCAAGGAAGCGCACCTAGCGGACCCGACCCCCTAACCGAACAATTAAGAGAGGCTATGGGGATGAATAAAGGAGGGTTCGGATTTGTATAAGTTTTTATAAAAAGAAAATATTATGGCTAATTCCATTACTAATAGAGACGACGCCACATCAAGTGAAGGACTTGTAGGCGGAGGCTTTCAAACCAGCCCACAGAACTATACTTCTTTGGGAGATTTAATCGATCCTACGAAGCCCGACGTAAGAGATCTGTATGTTGAAACTTTCGGTGATCAGGGCATCACTGGCTTCCTGGAAATGACAGGAGCGAAAAAGAACGCTGGCACCGCTGACGAAGTACATTACTACGAAGAGGGTCGTCTGCACCAGACTGTTGCTTACACTAACTCGTCAGCCGCTGTGGGTTCTCCAGCTGCCAACGCTACGTTGACCGTAACTGGCGAGCCTTGCCGTGTGAACGACGTGTTGTTGCTCGCTACTGGAGAAAGAGTAGTTGTTATTAAGACGGCTACTAATACTCTTGACGTGGTTCGTCTTGACGGCGAGGCGCTTGACGCCTCATTGAGTGGAACCGCAGCAATCATCGGTAACATCTACGCTCAGGGTACTGACCAGCCAACTACGTTCTATCAGAACGGTTTGGTAAAGCGTAAGAATCCTTACATCATCACGAAGGAAACTTACGAGGTGAATGGTTCTCAGGCTACAAACATCGGCTACCTGAACGTAAACGGACAGTACATGTGGTACTTGAAGAACGAGATGGATGCTCGTAAGCGCTTCATGAATCAGCGTGAGATGATGTTGTTGTACTCTCAGCTTGACGCTGTTGGCACACGTCCTCCAGCTGAAGCATCGGCAGCTGATATCGCTCTCGGCGGTGTTGAAACAGCTGCTACTGGAGACGCAAGCGGAACTATTCCAGGTTCTGAGGGTTACTTCCAAGCTGTAGAAAGAAGAGGTATCATCTCTACTCTCTCTGGTGGAACTCACGGAACATTCTCTAGCATGAAGGATATCGACGATATCTTGATTCAGCTCGATAAAGAAGGAGCTCCTGCTGAGTACGCTATGTACCTGAACAGAAAGACTTCTTTGGATATCGATAACTTGCTTGCTTCTGGTATCGCTACTCAGGTGACTGCTGGTTTGGCTGGACAGTTCGGCGCATTCAACAATGACGCTGACTTGGCTGTAAAGCTCGGATTTAAGTCGTTCACTCGCGGTGGATACACTTTCCACAAGCACGATTGGAAGTTGTTGAACGATCCTACTTTGGGTGGACTCAACGAAATCCATAAGGGTGCTATGATTCCTATGACGCAAGTAGCTGACGCTTCTACTGGTATTAAGTCTCCTTCTTTGGAGATGAACTTCAAGTCTGCTGGAAACTACAGCAGAGAGATGGAGCACTGGGTAGAAGGCGGTGGAGTTCTTGGTCACGTTACAAACGGTAAGGACACTGTTAAGTTCAACTACCGTTCTGAGTGTAACCTCGTTACTCGCGCTGCTAACCAGCACGTTGTATTGAAGTAATTAACCTGAACTGACAGAGAAGGCCCTTCGGGGCTTTCTCTTGATGTTCATAATACTTATTATTATGGCGGATAAACTTTTTCCCCTGCTTTCTGAAACAGCAAGCGCTACCTTGACTCTTGAGATTGTAGCAACTGAAACTGCAAAAACTGTAAACTTTGAGGTTGACTCAAGAACAGTTTTGATCAATGCTCAAGGGGCAGATTCGGCACCTACATACACGGTAGACTTGATCGGCCCAGCGGGATTGATTTTCTTTGTTGACATTACCAGCCTCAACAGCAACTCAGAAGATGCTGCCGCTGCCGCAGTGATTTTCAGAAGAGGCTCAAACACTCTTACTTTGAATGCTGCAAACGAAGCTGCTTCTGTAATGCTTACAAAGGATGGACTTCAATCAGCAACTGACTTGGATATTATTGGTGCTAACGCCAACTCTCCAGTTTTTGCTTAATCTAAATCGGTAACTGAGAGGAGAGAATAGCTCTCCTCTCTTTTACTACTCTTGTAAAAACATTTAATTCAATATCATTATGAATCAAACAACCAAGCGCCCTCCAGGGCGACCAAAAAAAGCTGCACCAGCAGCCAAGCAACAGGCTAAGAGAAAGCCTGTTAAGCGCAATGAGAATCAAAAGTATAGCGGAATACAAGAGTTCGTAGCGTACAACGCTGGAGCCGTTATGATGCTGATGCAAAGTGGCATTACGATTTATGACGAAGAGGTCGGTAAGGTCAGAGAGATTCGTTACTGCGAAAATGAAAACTCTATATGGAGGGACGAGCAATCAGACAGATCTGTAAAAACCCCCATCATATTCAACATGGGGAGGCTGTTTGTAAATAAGTCTCAACCCAACCTGAAAGAGTATTTACGCATACACCCAGATAATAAGGCGAACGGAGGTTCCCTGTTTGAGCTTGTTGACAAAGTGAAGAAAGCAGAGATCGATGTTGATTCTGAGTTCTTGATTAACGACGCGATTAGCTTGCTTAGAAGCAAAGACATAGACCAGCTATGCTCTGTAGCTTTAGCTTACGGTATGGATATAGACAGACCAGCAGCAGAAATAAAGCACGACTTGCTAATCAAAGCAAAGAAGTCCCCTCAACAGTTTATTGAATCATTCGACAACCCAGTGGTATCTATGAAGTCTATGGTTCGTCAGGCTATCAACTATCAGTTAATTAAGGCAGATGACAATGCCGTTAAGTGGTTTGATACCAACAGCCTCATCGTATCGGTGCCTGCTGGTCAAGACCCAGTTGATGTTTTTGTTAGATACTGCTTGACAGATGCGGCGGCTCCTGTCGTCGCTGAAATCGAAAGACAGCTATCCTAATATCTGCGCCTCAGTGCTAGAAGAGCCCCCGCAAGGGGGCTTTTTCTTTTTCGTATATTTGTTGCATGGCACAAGCAAACGGAGCTAGTATACAAATCGTACACGATACCTTGTTGGATTTAGCCAACAAAGATCAGCAGGGCTTTGTATCTGATCTTGAGTTTAATAAGTTCGCTCAGATAGCTCAACTTAATATATACAACGGTCTCTTTGACGAACTAAAGGATGCCAAGAGGCTGTCTCGCGCTGGCTTTAACCCCAACAGGGATAAGTCAAGAATCAAAAGAATACAAGAGGATTTATCTTCTTTTTCAAAGAAGCAAACGGTATCTAAAAGCAGTGGGGTATTTGACAAGCCTACTGACCTGTCTAGAATCATAAGCATATCTACGGCTGGAAGTATCTTGTTGGACCAGTCTACTAAGAAGCCAATCGAGATTTGTTACGACGAAGAAAAAATTGAGCGCATCCTAATCAGCACCCTTAGCGCACCTACAGATGATTTTCCTATAGCGCTTGTGTCAGACGACATTCATGTATTCCCTACTTCTGTAACTAAGATTGAAGTTCGTTACTATAAAATCCCTCAAGGAAGAAATACATCTGACGGAGAAAGGAATTCTAGTCAACCCAAGTTTGCCCCTTCTGGCACGTTGATAGATTTTGAACTGCCAGAGCATTACACAGCTGATCTTATCTATGAGATAGCAAAGATGATTGGAATCAACTTAAGAGACGCAGACGTGGTTGCCTACGCTAACTCAGAGGTGACTAGTAGGAAACAAGCAGAGACATTCTAATGGCTAGAAATACAGTACCACTAAATCAAATCATCAACGACTTCATCATCACTATTGCTGATGATGACTACGCTGGCAATGCTTCTGACACACAGATTAGAACTCACGCGCTTAGAGGTATTCGTGAGCTTGGTTTTGATGTATCTAAAAAAATAAAGTCACTTAAGCTGAAGGTTGACTCTACCAACAATACCGTCGAGTTGCCTGATGATTATGTAGACTGGAGCAAGATAGGCTCTGTGGGTACCGATGGCATCATCTATGTATTGGGCGAAAACAAAAATATAAACTACTCTCAGTCTTACGCTGATGCTACTGGAACGGCTGTAGACAATGCAGCTTCAGCGGCTGACTCAGACGGCGACGGCGTGAACGATCGAATTGATTCTAAGTCCGCTACGTCTGGATCGTCATCGAATTCTGATAGTCTCTCCCAAGGATTTAACTCTTTCATCTTTAGAAACTATGTTTATGGAGCGGCTAATGCTCTGTACGGGATCGGAGGGGGACACAGAAACGGTCAGTTCAGGGTGAATCTGGACCAAAACAGAATTGAGATAGACACAGCTTCTAACGTGTCCGAGGTAGTTATAGAGTATGTAGCTGATGAGGCCAGGTCTAAAAACCCTTCTGTCAATGTATACGCAGAAGAGGCTCTTATGGCGTATATGTACTACAAGATTATTGAGCGTAAAGCCTCTGTGCCTATGGGAGAGAAGCAGAGAGCTAGACAGGAATACTATAACGAGAGGAGAAAAGCCAACTCCAGAATTAAGTCGTTCACTAAGGAGGACGCCTTGAGGACGATTAGGAAGAACTACAAGCAAGCACCTAAGTTCTAATGCCTATTGATAAGATCATACCACGCTTCCTTGTCAGTGATGAGGATGAGCGTTTGTTGAAAGAGGGCGCCATGACGGACGCCCTCAACGTCTCCATATCTGAGGATGGAGATGGTACCGAGGGTGTAATCAAAAATGTCAAGGGAACGACAGCCGCTACTGCTGTTTCTGACTCACAGATTTTTAACAGTAAGGTGGTTATTGGTCAGGTGTCCGACCCTCAAAGAGGTTTTATATACTACTTTGCTGTTAGCTCTTCTGGAACTGGCGATACGATATATCAGTATAATACAAAGTCTACTACTAACGGAACCCTAGCGGCTAACTCCTATAGGACCATACTTGAAAGCAGCAATTTAAACTTTGATCCCAACGGTTTTATAAAGGCAGATGTTGTCAATATAAACCTAGACGGTAGTATAAACACCATTCTTTATTTTACTGACGGAGGTGGATCTAGCAGCGTAACAGACAACCAGAATGGTCCTAGAAAGATTAACGTAGATAGAGCTATAGCTGGCGATTATGATCAGTTTACAGGTTCTAATTTTGTAGAGCACATATCTGCTATCAAAGCAGCAAATAATAAGTTCCCTCTTGTTTCTTTTGAATCAGATACAAACGTTCTCCAGAACAACTTTAACGAGGACACTTTTCAGTTTGCTACTCAAAACATCTTTCAAGACGGCGAAGAATCTGCGATCTCTCCATACTCTGAAATAGCTGTTTCCAAGGTTTTGTTTTTGAACACCATGGAGACAAGTGGTTTTGCAACCAACCCATTTATTGATAACGTATGTTTAGTAAACATCCAACTAGATCCTACTCTTCCAGACCTGAAAGAAGTTAGGCTGTTGGCTAGGATAGGAAATACTGGATCATTCTTTGTCGTTGATCAGTTTGACCCAACAACAACTGTAACTAGGCACATAGCTGGTAATTCAGTTACGGTTTACAGTCCGACCACAGAAACCTACAGATTTTACAACAACACTCTAGGGGAAACTGTCCCTACTCAGACGGTAAACAAATTATATGACAACGTTCCTCTGACCGCAAAGGGACAGGCTATAGCTGGAAATAGAGTCGTGTACTCTAATTACAAAGAGGGTTTCGACAATGTGGTTACTGACGTAACCCTTACAGTTCAGTATTCTCCACTTACCGACAAGGATGAGCAGTTTATAGCCTCTGGTCAGGCCACAAGTGTTATAACTCAGTCAACATCCACCACGCCTTCTATAGATATAAATCTTCTTGGAGGGACTGCATTTGACGGTTTAGAAAGCGGATCAACACAGGCAGACAAGGACACGATTGTCCCCGCTGGCACGATCATAAAACTTAGTTTCAACTGGGGAGGTCCTGGCAAAAACATAGTGGTTGACGCTGGAACTACAGGTGGAGGCGTCTTTAGAGTAGAGGGAACTATGATAGCTAATCATAATACTAGTCCATCTCTTAATATTGTAGACCCTGGGATAGTGTTGAAGTCTAGCGATAGCGTGTCTCTCGTTCATCAAAGTTCTTCGGATCAAGACGGCATTTCAATTACCTATATAGTTCCCCAAGACCAAGACATAGAAGATATAGGGGCTGCTCTTGAAGAACTTATGAATGGCAAAACCATTGATTATCTGTATACAATAACCGACGAGCAGTTTACTGTGGACAGCGGTGTTGACAGCTCGCTCAGCCCAAATTTTTCTTCTTGGACTGGTTTGGATCTAGACGGAAATGTAAATGCTACTTTTGATTTCGGCAATACTACAACTCTTACACCAGCCACTGGGGTATCAGGATTTAGAATCAACCCCAAGCTTATTCAGGTAGAAAAATCTAGCGCTGTATTTAGTGTAGACGCTATAAGCAGTGGGTTTTCTTCTTATACCTTGTCTTTTAATATGAGCCACGAGCAAGAGGCTGATATTCTTGGCGCTGAAAGCGACACGGGGACTCTCGGTTATACCGTAGGTTCAACTTTTGTGAGCGCACAATCTGCTTCTGCAAACGCAATCCAAGCTAAACCTACTTTTAAATCAGGCAGCACGCACAGCTTTGGCATAGTTTACTATGATGAGTTTAATAGATCTGGTTTTGTTAATGAGCTAGGGTCTTGCTATGTAAAGACAGTAAATGAAAGAAGTAATTCTAGTTTGTCGGACTTTGGACCAGCATCAGTAAAGATAACCTTTAACCACAACCCCCCTAGCTGGGCAGAAAGATATCAGATCGTTTATGCAGGCCCAGACAGTATAGACGATTACGTTCAGTATACTACTGGACCAGCTTATGTGGCTACTTTGGAGTTAGATGATGGCGCTAGTACTCCAAAACACCGTACAGACGTACAGAACAAAAGGCTGTATGTTTCTTTAACCACTTTGGAAAGCTACAGGGAAGAGAAAAACGTATCTAGAAATTATTCATTTACTAAAGGCGACAGGCTAAGACTTATCAGCCGTAGAGCAGACGACAATTCGTCAACTTTGTACCCAGAGGCTAATGATAATTCTCAGATTGAGTTTGAAGTTGTCGATGTGGTTACTCTTTCCAAAGGCACATCCCCAACCGATACTACCACTCCAATTCAAATAGTGAGGGAAAGTGGTAGCGCTGCTGACGATAAATACACTGGCAGCTTTTTGGTCCTTGAGGCTTCAAGAATTAACGGTGGAGAAACAAACAGTAGTGGCACTGCCGTAAGATATACTGGGTTTGACTGGGGAGATGTAAGCGGTTTTGATTTGACTACTGGATCGAACACTACTATTGGAACTAACGCTATTAATCACTGGGGCAAAGAAACCCTTGTTGAGATATACACCCCTAAGAAAACTACTTCTGAAAAGGTGTACTACGAGATAGGCCATGGCGACAGATGCGGGGCTAGAAAATCAGGTAGCGTCAATCAGCATGGGGCTTCTATTACTGTGACGAATGGCGATTCTTGGCTGAGGCCAGTAGCCTGTAAGACTGCCCTGCATGCTGGCTCTAGCCCAGGAGGAGGAGTTCAAGTTCTTGACAACGATATAGAAACTGATCTTGAAACTGCAACCTCAAGCACGTTTTCTGCTTGGGAGGCTAGAGATTTCTATGACTCTTACGGATATCAAACTCTGTTTATAGAAAGCAACACCCTTTCTGATAGGTTTAACTCAAGGATCTGGAGCCAGGGAAGAGCTCATGTTCCATTTAAAAAGTCTAAGGAAATAGTCAGGCTAAATGGTTTGACGTATAGTGATGCTTATGTAGAGGATGTTTCAAACCTATCTTTCTCTTCGTTTAATCCTTCGCTTTCGAATTTTTCATCTTTAGATGCTAAGTTTGGAGCGATTGATTATATAGGTAACTATAACGAAGATATAGTTGCCCTCCAAGAGAATAAGCTTGCGCTTATTCCAGTAAACAAAAATATAATTGAGTTTGCTAGCGGAAGTGCAAATGTAGCAGTCTCTACAGACGTGCTGGAACAACATAGGTATTCATCTGGGGACTATGGAAGTAGCGGGCACCCAGAAGCTGTTATCATACAAGACAATAATGTATACTTCGTTGACGAGTCACGTCAATCTGTTTTATCTCTGACTGGTGGTCAGCTCGTGCCTATCTCAGAAAAAAACATGTCTTCTTTCTTTGAGACGTTTTTTGCTAGTGGAGCCACGAAGTACGTGAGCGGGTATGATCCCAGGGACAGCGTATACTATCTAACAAGAAGGGGTAGCAGCGAAAGCACAGTCGGTTATGATGCCGCTAGAGGTGTTTGGCAAAGCAGGTATAGCTTTCTTCCTGACCTGTATAGTAATCAAAACAATATGCTGTACACCGCTAAATATAAAGCGGTTACCTCAGATGATGATACTATATTCTACAAACACGATAACACGTCTGCGTACAATACTTTTCATGGCGAGTCGGCACAGCCATCTATAGTAAAAGTAGTTTCTAAGCTGTCGCCATCTAACGTTAAAGTATTCAATGCTATATCATATGAGGGCAGCGATGGCAACTGGGAGGTGTCTGGCACGTCTGACATAACCACAAACCTTGGTCAAACGGCTGGACCAATAACTTCTTGGACTGAAAAAGAAGGCAACTACTATGCCTCAATGCCGAGACACAATGGCTCTTCGGGGAACTACGGTACCAACAAGAGGGACGTGTACGTGGGGAACTTTACTAATCCGTCTGGTGATAACCAAACGTTCTTGGTCACCAACGCCAGAATAGACAGACTTCCGTTCTTGTTTGATGGATCTCTCACCCTGTTTGTAGACGCTACAAGCGCTGAAAAATCTATAAGCGTAGCTTCTTTTTCTGCTGGAGCGAATGGGTTTACGGTGGTCTTAGACTCTCCTGTAGTTGGAATAGCTGGAAACTGTTTTGTAAGGATAACCGAAACTCAGTCCAAAACAACAGAAGATGTCATCAGGGGGAACTTCTCTACAATCAAGTTGACTCTGCCTTCTAGCTCTTCTTCTTCGTCGGTGCAAGAGCTATACTGCATTAACACTCACGTTAGCGATTCTAAACGTCATCACCCGTTAGGCCGAGAATAACTATATTTGCAAGAACATGATTGATTTTATAAAAGAAATATTCTTCTTCGATTACCCAGGCCTTTCTTTGGCTGTAGACCCTATCAGTTTAATAACCATACTTGGTCCGCAGCTTGCTAAATTTATTGGCGGCAGGGCAGCAAACAAAGCCGCGCAAGTAGACAAGAGCAGGGTTAAGAGCCAATTCGATAAGTTAGGAAAAGACTTGCCTCAGTTTTCTGTGGGGAGTGCCTTTAAAGAATATCTAAATTTAGCCAGGCAAGATCCAGCTGCTGATTTACAAAGACAGATCGCTGCGGAACAAGAGGCTTCTAATATAGGCGCTTTAAAATCTGGCGGAGCAAAAGCTTTGCTCGGCGGTCTTGGCGCTGTAAATAGACAGGCAGCCCAAACCAGGATGGGAATTGAGGCTAGCAGTCAGAAAAGATTGCAAGACGCTTTGGCTGCTTTTGGTGCTCAAGAGCAAGCGGTGCAGGACAAGAACGTTGCTCTCCAGCAACAGCTTACAGCTGCTGAGTTCCAGGCACTAAGAGGCGCAGACGCAAGAAACAGGGCTTTGAAGGCTCAGAGGATTGCAGGTATCGCAGACCTTGCTGGTGGTCTTTTAGGTAGTGCAGGCGATATTGCTGAGGCGTTCAAAACTGCTGGTGCACCGCAGCTAACTGGGGCAGACTTTAGGGCAGAGCCAGGCATTCAAATTGACCCTAATCAAATCAACCCAAACCCTGTAATGTCTGACGATATGTTAAATATGGGGACTCAGGTTACTGGTCTACCTACACCAACCTTTGGCTCTGGGTCTGGAGGTGGGATGTATGGGCTTAAAAGAGGAGGTATGATGACTCCAGGTGAGTTCTCTCACAAGTCCAACCCTATCGATATTATGCAAGACGGAGCAAAGATTGGAGAGATGACTGGAGGTGAAGCTGTGCTCAACCCAGAGCAGCAGAAGAAGACCGCAAAAGAATCACCGTACTTCCGCAAGCTTATGCGTGAGTTCGCAATGAGGGAGAGAAATGAGCGATAATCCTTTTAGTTATAACATAGGCGATACTACTGTCCCAGATTTCTTTAAAGGTTTTAGAGAAGAGCAGGCTTTAGTACAAACTAAAAAAAAAGAAAGAGAGGCTAACGCCTTCAAGCTGGCTCAGCTCGTAGAAGTAGCTGATCAGTCCACCATGTTTGGTGGCGACTACTCTGAGGCTCAACAGTATGCCCAATGGCTTACTGATAATATAGATGACTTTACTAGAAGCTCGGAGGGTATGATACAGTTTGCTCAAATGGCAAACCAGCTTTCTTCTTTTATCGATAGCTCAGAGGCATACAAAACACAAAACTTTGGTACTGCTTCTGGTGGGGCTCAGGCAGGTACTTTTCAGGGTCGCATTTTAAGAGAGCAATCTGGAGAAAATCCATACGGGGATTTTATTGACAGCAGAACCAGGCAGTCTTACGAAGATGCATATAGATCTCTAGATCAGTCTAGACAACTTCAGTACAACGAGCAGGGTATCCCCATGCTCAGCGACAGGGGCAGGGTGGACAATCCATTTATGCCTCAGTTAGTAGACAATCTGTCCATACTCAGTGGCTACGAGTACTACGACTCTAAGTCAGAGGCCTTTAAGGATGACCACATTAGCGCTGATGCAGCGATGAATTGGACCAGAAGACAGATAATGTCTGACCCAAAAATGCAACGCAGAATCGCTAACTTGTATTTGGCGGCTATAAAAGCTGAAGACGAATCTAGGGCTCAAATGGATTTAGATGAGCTTATGCGACAACCAGAGCTTGTTCAAAGAGCTATTGATGCTTACGTGGCAGACGCAGGAAAGGCCTGGCAAGACAGATTTGGGGAGGTAGTTGTAAGTAGGGCCGAAGAAATATTTAGCGGTGGCGTTACGGGCCAAGGAAGCCCTGATTTTATAGAGGGTCAGACAGAACTAACTACCGCTGAGGATATTTCTGCTGCTGTTGGTGACGAGGCGGGCAACCTGCTGTTAGCCCTTGAGGGGCAGGGTTTAGAAAACAATGTGGAGAACACTGGTTTTAATGCTTTGCTGAACTTAACCGAACCTATCACCGACGATTTCACTACTGAACTCCTAGAAGAAGAGCAAATAACAGCTTTGAATGTAGATCAACTCGGTAATTTCTATATCGAGATAGAGACATTATCTCCTGTTATCCCAGAGGGAGAGGAAGAAATTCCAGGTTTTGATTACCCAGAAGAGGTAACAAGATCGGTTAGAAAAATTAGTGCCTCTAGCGATCCTGGCTTGCACGCTTCCTTATTGAATTATGTAGGCTCTGATCTATACTCTCAGATGATTAATCAATCAGAGGCTTCAGCAATCTCATCCAGAAGAAACAGGATAAAGCAAAGATTTGAAGCTGCTAAAGCAAGGCCGCAACAAGAGGCTGATCAAAGGGATCAAGAAGAGAGAAGAGAGACTGAGCGGGTAGAGCAACAAGAGGCTCAGCGAAGAGAAGAGCTAGCTGCATTTCTTCCTGAAAATCGCTCACAAGACCAAGGATTTGGGTATCTTTCAGATGCCAGCTCATTGAATATAGATGACCTTCCTGAAGAGGTTCGTAACAGCCCTTACTTTGAACAGAGGTTGAGAGATTTAGGCTACAGGGAACCAGAGGTAAATCCAAGTCAGGGAGCCCTAGGAGCTTTGGGCAGAGGGATTAGAAGTGGTGTTGCGAGCGTCGTGGATTTCTTAACTCCTGGGGATTATCAGACGGCTGAAAGTCGTCAGAGAGATATTATAAGGCAAGCCGCAGAAGACACAATTAGGTACTTGTTGAACCCAGAGGGTATGTCTCCTGGCATGGCAGATATGCAGGCACAGGATGAGGTTTCTAGACCATCTAATGAGCCCACTAGAGATGAGTTGAGGGCTAGGCTTACTGAAGAGCAAAGAGCTGCTTATGATGCAGGTGGTGGTGTAGCTATCCTCACTAACAATCCTGGCAATTTGAGACCTTTTGAAGGTTATGATGGACCCGTATACATAAACCCTAAAGACAACTCTCCTTTCCGAGTATTCGATACCCCGCAGGAAGGATTAGACGCCCTTGAAAAAGATCTCAAGATTAAAAGAGAAGGAAGGGGTGAGGTTGGCAAGAAGATAGCTGCTGGTACTCTTCCGTCTGGTGCGAAAACTCCAGACGAAGTAACAATGTATGACATCATATCTGTTTATGCACCTTTCATAGAAAACGATCCATCAGCTTATGCTAGATCAATAGCTGACTTCGCTAAATCCATGGGGTATCCAGAGATCTCTCCATCGACTCCAGCCAATCAGGTGCCGCTGAAACTGCTTATGCAAGCTATCGTAAAGGTCGAGTCAGGCCAAAACTACAACATACTGTCAAACGCTGGTTTATTACCTTTGTCTTCAGACTTAGCCCTAAACTAATCTAGAAGACATATGGAAGAAAAGGACTTAAACTTTTTTATAAACCAAGCTTCTCAACTCAATGAGATAGACGCTGATAATTACTTAAGGGCTAAAGGTGTATCTGGCGAGGACTACACGTCGGCAATGACCCGCGTGAGAGACCTCAATCCATCGTTCTATCAATCAGTCCCTTATGTCGAGCAGGCCAATGCTGTATTTAAGGAAGACCAAGGTTTTTGGGGGTCTCTTTGGGATATAGGGCTTCAGGGTAAAGAGGCCCAGAAGAAGTTTGAGGAGATGAGCGGCATCGTCGGTCAAGGCTTCGTTGGCGAAGAGGTTGACGCTCAAGAAGTGAGGGAGTTTATGGATCTTAACGCTGCGGCTCAAGGTCAGTCTATGACGCCAGAGCTAGAGAGATTCAATGAGAGGTATGCTGAAAGAATCAAAGAGTATGGAGGAGAAGAGGAAGCTGCTTGGTATCAAGATTACTTCGCTGGATTTAAGGCGCTTCTAGACACGTATCACGAAGAGGGAGAGATTAGCAGGGGTGTTATAGGCGAGATATTCGCACAGAGTCAGGGCGCTTACTTTACCCCACAGAACTTAACTACTGTTGCGGGCACTACCATTGCGGGAGGATTAGCAGGGGCTTTTGCTGGAAGCCCTATCCCAATAATCGGAAACATAGGTGGAGCGCTTGGGGGCCTATACGCTGGCTTTAGGCTTGGAAGCTCGGTTATAGGCGGTAAGATTGAGGCGCAAGCTGCCGTGGCTGAGTTCGTCATGGATGAGCTTAGCGAGCGTGGACTTGAATACAATGAGGAAAACTTAGGCACTATCCTTAACGACCAAGACGCCATGTTCAATGTGGCCAGAAGGGCTGCAACTAGAGGTGTTACTATTGCTTCGGTAGAATTTATTACCCAGGGGCTTGCCGCTGGGGGAGCTTCTAGAGCGTTTTCAAGAACAGCCTCAAGGGTGGGCGCTTTACCAGCTGCTGCTGTGGGTGTTGGTGTTGGTTTAACTGGTGAGGCTGTAGGTGGGGGTCTTGGTGAGATTGCTGGTAGTTTGGCTGCGGGTCAAGACTACACGGCTTCAGACGTAATCATGGAAGCTGTTGGCGGGCTCGGCACTGCTCCAGTTACAATTACCAAGGGGCTCTTGACTGCTCCAAGCTACAGGCAAGGAGGCGCAAGGATTTCAAGCAAGATGGCTTACAGGTTGGTAGAGGAATCTACCCCGCAGGAGTTAATGTCCATGAAGCTTGAGGTAAAGAGAGACGACAACCTGTCGAATCTGTTTAACAAGAAGACAGAGCCGCTGAGACAAAGAGCAGCTGCTGTCCGAGACAACCAGGGCATACTTGTTAGGCTTTCAACACAGGACGCCCAAGATTACATTGAAACTGTAGTTGAACTCAGCAATAAACAAGAATCAAAAGCTGCTAAGTCAGAGATTGATGCGCTTCAATCTAAGCTAGATGAAATAGCATCTAGAGCAAAGGATCAGCCTGTTTCCCCAGAAGCGACTGCTGAGGCGGCAGATGGCAACGAAACAGAAGCTAACTCAGAAAACGTTTCTAGAGAGGAGCAAGAAGCAAATGCATCTGCAAAGAAAGGTGCGTCTACATCTGAGGCTGATCGTCTTTCAGAGTATGACGAGACAGAGGATGCCGAAGACGGCTCTATCCCTCTTGATCGTATGTCAGCCACTATGATTGGGCAGCTTTTATCTCAGTCTCGTGACAGGCTAAAGACTGTCAACAGAAGGATCAGTCAGCTTGCAACTAAATATCAGAACGCTGTAGGTGCTGACGGGTCCGTCGGCGGCCCGTCTGCTATGAGCGTAGACGAAAGAGCTGAGCTGAAGCGATTAAAGAAGGAGCAGGGAGAACTCGAAAGGAAGGTGGCTAAGTATAACGCTGCGGAAAGAAAAGCCAACAAGAAACCTCGACCAGTATTTACACTAGATGTAGAGGAGCAAGACGACTCTATTGAGCTCGACCCTAAGAATCTTACTGACGAATCCATGAGCCAGGTGCCCACGGAATTCAGAAACTTATTGAACAACGTTCTCAATAAAGCATTCGCTAAGTTTAAGGACAAGCTTCCAAACGCCAGAATCTATATCCACAACTCGTTAGGATCGCTTAATAAGGCTGTTCGGGGGGTTAATGGGGGTAGAGCTATGAAGATTGGTACCGCTACATTTGGTTGGTATCACAACGGGCAGATTCATATGCTCGATGTAACTAACCCACAGGTAAGGGAACAGCTTAGAACTGATCAAGGATTTACTGGAGACATCGATAGCGTAATAAATCTTGTCACAGAAGAGGTAGCGTATCATTACGGGATGGAGTCTATCCTCTCTAACGATACAGTTAGGGGTAAGTTTATTTCACAGCTTGTCAAGTTTGTGGATATGAGCTTAGATCTGAAGAGGATTCTGAGTGATAGGGTTATCGATTATTTCCCTTCAGGAGTAGAAGGAATTAAGGCGGCCTTTGAAGGTGATGTCGCTTTGCTTTCAAGGATTCAATCTCGAACTCTTACTGGTCAGGATATCAAAACAATACTTGATAAGGTTCCAGCAAGAACACCACAAGAGAAAAGAGATAAGGCTACGTTTGAGGAGGAGCTGCTTGCTGGGTTTGTAAGAAGCTACTTAAATACTCCTAACTCTTACAGAAATATCTGGCAGAGAATTGCTGACCTTATCAATAGGTTCGCAGGACGAAACATCATTAATACTGAAACTGACCTAAGAGGCTTTGCAAGAGTTATGTCTAGAGCGCTGGACGGAGATGTTGTGGACTACTCCCCTGACGGGTCAAGGTCTCCATCGGTTAAGATGTCTAGGCGATCCAAGGGAGACTTCAACTACCTGGTGGACACTACCTTGTACTACGATTTTGACAGGCAGTACGGAGTTGAGTACGTAGAGTGGGCTGACAAGCCGCCTGCTGTCCCTCAGAAAATTACAGTAAAGGATTATTTCCACTACAGGAACTGGTACAATAAGATGACTGGCAACCAGGAGTTCCCTGGAGTCATTACAAACGTTCACTTCATTAAGGACGGCAAGCGTTATGACGTAAAGCCACCCAAGCCCAAGAGAGATAAGCAGGGCAACAAAGTAAAAATAGACAGAATTAAATCATTTGGTCAGCTTAGAGCCGAGAGAGCTCAGGCAGCAAGGGAAGTTGAGAAGGAGATTAAACAGCAGCTGTATGAGCTAAGAAACGAAACTGCACAGTTGTGGAGAGATTCTGGCATGGATATGTACACGTCTTTGCCAAACTTTATCCCACCTATTGATGATCGTCTTACGATGGGGTCTACGTCAAGAGATCCAGCGCAAGAGTTTGAAGACCTTGTAATTCAAAAGGCGAATCTACAGGCGCTTATCGATTCTGGTATTTCACCTGAAGAGCTAAACGAACTCAAGGGCGACCAGGGCGTTATTGATCCTTTTGAACACTCAGAGATTTACTCTATGAGCGGTCTGGATCGGGTGAACGAAGACGGAGAGCCAGGTGAATCGATCGGCCCAAACGTTAAATTCTCTACTAGCTCAGTTGGTGCAGACAAGATATCTTCTATTTCCGAAGATGGTAGGTTCAATGGTGTCCGTATAGCTAAGCCATCTCAGCTTCCGTCTACTTCAATGAGCTTGAAGTACGACGTTGCAGGGAAAGGGACGGTTAGACTTACGTATGGTGATAATGACTTTATTGAGTTTGAGGTAAGCGGAGGAGTAGAGGAGGTTCTATCCATGGTTGAAAGGGGTCTTTCTATTTCTCACGCATCAGAAAGACACAGAGAAGTGGACCTGGGTAGACTCAAGTATTTAGACTTTATACTCACCTCTACAGAGGGAGAGTTAAAGCAGTTAATACAAGATGACATTGAGGATGAAGCAAGAAAATTAAGGATTGGTATTGCCACACAAAAGAAGAAAAGAAGAAACACATATGAGGCAGAGAGCAGGTACAAGAGGCTAACAAGCGGCGAGGTCTTCAAGGAAGAGTTTGAAGCCGTGATGCAAACAAAAAAACAGCTTGAGGCCGATGGGGGAAAGGTTACTGTCTATTTGCATCAGAATAGCTTGAGGAGTCTTCCAGGAAGAAGCTCAGTGTTTAAGGGCATCGTAGATATTATTTTTAAGGGCGTTGAGGTTGAAAACAATAGCGAGTTTACACAGGCTGTTTTAGATGACCTGAAGCGATCTATAGATTCTGAGTGGACAGGAAAAAGAAGCGATAGAACTAACTTAGTTGAGGAGTATGGAAAGCCGATTGATTACAACAGCTTAGAAAGCGTCAAGGCATTTATGTATTGGGCTGCTGACCGAGAGGGGGCCTTTCATGAGAAGGATGATTTTGTATCTGGGACTGGCGGCAGCCTGAGAATGTTTCTTTCCACTAAGGGCACTGGTAAGAGACCAGCTATTTTTTCAAAATACCCATTCATAAGGCCATCGAAGGGGACTCAGCTTCAGCCAGCGATCGATAAGTATTATCAAGAGGTTTATTCTACTGAGCTGTTTAACAGCAGCACAAAAGCTGGAACAGCATTGGCGGCTGTTGTTATAGACCTTAATAAGCTTTTCGTTGGTCCTGAAAGAAAAGCAGTTAGAGAGGATGTTGAAGGATCTGATTTCAAGTACTATATAGGCGGGCTCGATGAAGTCGTATATCTAGATGAAAAGGTGTCTCTTGATTTTGATGGAGCCAAAGATAAGACTGGCCTGTCAGAGGTTATTTTTGATGACGATGGAAACAAAGCCTTAGTCGATGAGATAAAGGATCAGCTAGAAAAGCTTAAAAATGCTAGCCCCAGCGCCAAGCCACAGATTAGAAAAAAGCTTGAGAGACTAGAAAAAAGGTTGAAGGAGGCTGGATATGCAATTGAGGCTAACGTTTCTTCTACTGTAAGAGCTCATGTAAAAAACAACGTTAAGTTCTCAAAAGCTGCCACGAGGAGGTCTATTACCCTTACAGAAAAAGCAGGTAGGAAGGGGGTTTCTGTCAACCAGGTGCTTCAGGTTATGGGTAAATCGTCTAAAGCTGAGCAAGCTGTTCTTCAGGATCTTATATCTAAATACCCAGGTGCACAGTTTATATCTAAGGAAGAGTTTGAACAGCACCTTGAGAACAAGATGTTGCAACCCCTAGAAGAGCAAAGGTCTCACGCAGATTATGGGTTAGATAGAATCTACGGAAGGAAATACAGAAGACTTGAGGCTACTACCATCCCCTTTGTTGGAGACGACAACATATATGGCACTCCAGGAATATTCGAAGAACACTTTGATTTTCCTGTTCACGCTCATGTGAGAATATTTTCTGACCCAAATCAACCAGGAGTGTTGTATGTATCTGAGATTCAGTCAGACACGTATCAAAAGGGGTTGGATCGAGCCTATGACGGCAGCATGACTGAGGAGGCAGTCATTGAGAACTACGGCTCTGATGAGATCGATGTTACCGTTCAGAATCTTCCTTTCCTGAAGTACATCTTAGAAAATTACGACCAATATAGAACCTTGTTATTGGTTGCCGCTGGGGGGAGAGACAATGCCATAAATCCAGATTGGTGGGATGACGTTCTCAAACAGGTCGAGATAGTCCCAGAAGGCAGGCTTGATGATGCTCCCAACATGGGGAGTCTGCTGAGCAACGCATTAGCTAACGACCCAAACTTTAATGTAAGGGCATTTAGAATTTTGCTTAGACAGTACGCGCTGTCTAACCTAAAGGCTCCGATTGACTCTACTGAAAAGCAGATTGATAAGATCATAAACGATCACTTCAATAAGTATCCATACGTACAACCAGGGGAGAAAAACAATCTTGGAAACTTCTCCAAAGACTTGGTTATCAGCATTGACTATATGGCTGATACCGTTTCTGATATCGCTTTAGGTGAAGAGCTTATAGACATGACTCCAGAGGAGCGGATGAAGGCTTACGACGGGGCTGTTGAAGCTGTAGAAAAGTACAGAAACAAAGAGAAAGAAGAGAAAAAAGAGGGTATACCTTCCGCCAAGGATTCTTGGGAAAAGCAGACCATTAGACATATTATAAAAAGAGCTCAGGAAAACGGCGATAGGGTAGTTAGATTCCCCACCGAAAAGACAGCCGCTGATATTCAATGGTGGGACGCAAGTGATGTGGAGCTCAACGAGTACATGAGCGAGGAGTTCGGCGTTGATCGTATGTTCGATGGAGAAATGGGTGAGGCGATTCTGGACGAGGAAGTGCAGAAACAGGCTCCACTCAGAAAGAGATACAGAAGCTTGCCAAAGACATTGAGATCTATCGGTCTTGAGTCTACACTCGTCAGAGACGAGATCGGTAATAGTTGGTATGAGGTGGACACGCCTCCCATCGACATGCGTATGGCTATGTTCTCCAAGGCAAACAACAGAAATAACTTCGGTGATTTAGGTGGAGCCACATGGCAAATGCGAGAGCAGTCAGCGGCAGAAGACTTTACTGACGTTTGGCTGACTAGGCTACAGGACAAATACAGAAGGGTGTTCAAGCTTCAGGAAGACGTAGCTGCCTCTCAAGGAGGGCAAGTAAGGAGGGAGCAAGATTTCCGCATGGCCGAGGAACTTCTGTATGGTAAGGCAGCGAATGACCTCGAAGGTCTTGACAGATCGACGCAAAGGATTACAGACAGCCTAAAGAAAAACGGCCTCACCATTGATGATCTTGACCAATACATGTACGCGCTTCATGCGCAAGAGCGAAACGCTGTTATTCGTGAGCGTACAGACGGAAAAAATCAGATGGGTAGCGGTATTAGCGACCTTGATGCTCAGGGTATGCTTAACGCCATTCCAGATGCCAGAAAGCGACAGCTGGAGGAATCTGCTTCAATCGTTAGGGGCATCTTGCAAGACACAAGAGACTCAATGGTTGAGCTCGGACTTGAGTCCCAGGAAACGATTGATGCGTTTGAGCAGATGTTTGAAAACTATGTTCCGCTTCAGGGTAAGTCTGTTGATGAGGCTGACATGGCTTACTCCCCATATCCAAACGGCGGTACTGGGTTTAGTGTATCTGGCTCAACTACAAAGAAAGCGAAGGGTAGATTTACTGAGTCTTCAAACATAGTAGCGCAGGCAATCTCTCAGAATGCTGCTGTAAAAATTAAGGGGCGTACAAACGAGGCTATCAACAGCCTCTATCGATTGGCCGAAGCCAATCCAAACCCCAATGTATGGCAGGTGCTCGACAAAGAAGCCGACGGATACAAGAGTGATGATCCGAATATTGTTTCCGTAAGGGTAAACGGAGTTCAAAAAGCTATTCGTTTTAAGGACGCTAGCTACGCTCAAGCGCTCCGATCTATGAACTTGCCTCAGCGCAACTATTTCGTTAAGCTCATGGGGTCTGTAAACTCGTGGTTGAGGGCAGCATTTACCTCTAGAAACCCTGAGTTTATCTTGAGTAACTTCTCTCGTGATATTCAGTCCGCTATATTCAATGCTTCCGCTGAGGCGGAGATGGAAGGTGGATTCCTGAATGGGACTGGAGCTATGCGCAGAATCTTCAAGATGGTGGGGCCAACTCTTAAGGCTTTGATTCGTGACGAGGTAGGCAAGGATGCGGACCCAATGATCAGTAAGTACTACGAGGAGTTCAAGGCCGACGGAGGAAAGACTGGATGGGCTTATCAGAAGAGTCTTGAGGATATCGCTGGTGATTTACAGATTGATGATAGCGGTCAGACCAATGCTCAGAAAGTAATCGGTAGCGTTAAGGGAGCCCTTGAGTTTGTAGAGGGTATGAACGATGCATTTGAAAACAGCATTCGCTTGTCAGCTTATATCGCTGCTCGTGAAGGCGGGGTAAGCAGAGAGAAGGCTGCTCAGTTTGCTAAGAACATTACCGTAAACTTTAACAAGCAAGGTGAGTGGGGAGCATCAGTAAATGCTACGTACTTGTTCTTTAACGCTTCTGTCCAGGGTTCTGCTAGAATAGCCAGATCTTTAGTTGGATTGAAGCCACCTATCGCGCCTGATGGCTCAATGAGAAATTGGCGCCAAAGAGCTACTACAGCTCAAAAGGCAGCTTTAGCTATGATTATAAGTAGTGGTATGCTTACTCTTCTCAACAGAGCTTCCTCTGATGAGGATGAAGATGGAGAATTGTTTTACAACAAGATTCCTGATTACGTTAAAGAAAGGAACCTCATCATCATGCGCCCTGACGGTGAGAACTACTGGAAGATACCCATGCCGTATGGATATAACATCTTCGCAAACATAGGTAGCACTTCTGTTGAGGTGGCCTCTGGAGACAAAGAGGCAACGGAAGGTTTAATGTTTATGGCTATGTCCATGGTGAATGCGTTTTCGCCCATTAGCTTTGGACAATCAGATAATCTTGGTACTCAGATTGCTAAGACGTCAATCCCCACAGCTTTCAAGCCGTTCTTTGAGGCGTTTGCTTTCAACGAAACATACTTTGGCGGACCAGTAAAGGCAGAGCAGTATCCTTTTGGAACTCCAAAACCAAACTCTTCGATGTCGTTCCGATCTCCAGAGGAGATTAAGCAGTTCTTTAGCTGGATGAATGAAGCTACAGGCGGTTCAGAGGATGTTCCAGGTGTAGTCGATATAAATCCTGATGGCGCTTGGTACATCTTCGAGTACTTCCTCGGAGGGACTGGTAGGTTTGTGACTCGCTCGATAGAGACGGGCCGCAAAATTGTGGCTGACAGATCAGAAAATCCAATCGATTTAGACTTTAACGATATTCCTTTCATGCGAATTCTTTACGGAGAGCCCTCCAAGTATTACGACATGCAGAAGTTTAAGGACAGTGAAGTTGAAATAAAACAGCTTGCCAAAGAGTACAAGGAAAATAGAATTCCAAATGCTGGAGATAGGTATCAAGGAGTTAATACCCTCAACGAATATCTAAAGAAGATAAACAAGTCACTAAAGGTTATTAGAGCTCAGAAGAGAGCGGCCAAGAAGATTAGCAACTACGGGGAAAGAGTTTCAAGAGTCCAAAAACTTATGGACCAAGAGAGAAAGTTGGTAATGATGTTTAACAAGAAATACGAGGAAATACGTGGAAAAAATTAAAG
>TARA_R100000329_G_scaffold121914_1_pt1 | contig 24252 bp, 29 predicted proteins | sample TARA_R100000329 | Tara Oceans TARA_R100000329 (sample SAMEA2620783) | marine metagenome | biome: marine biome (ENVO:00000447); feature: surface water layer (ENVO:00002042); material: "saline water (ENVO:00002010), including plankton (ENVO:xxxxxxxx)" | depth 5 m | reverse complement strand
ATGGTCGTCCCACGGTCACAGTTTTTTGCAAGCCACAGCACCAGGGGAAGACATGGAAGAAGAAAAGCAAGCACCAGCAAGCACAGAACCACCTGCAAGCGCAGAAATGCCAGCAGAAGCACCACAAGCTGAAGCGGTTGAAGCACAGCCAGTTGAAGCAGTGTCAGTTGAAGAGCCTGTGCAGGCAGTTGTGCAGGATGTTCAAGAGCAAAAAAAAGAAGAAGTGACGCCAGAAAAAGCCAGTTCAGAAGCGGTGAACGAGGCAAACGAGGCACAGCACGTTCTTCATCAAGAGATGGTAAACCGTCTTGGTATGCTAGAAAGCAAAATCAAAGACTACGAGCAAAAAGAACAGGCCCGTCAGGCAACGATTGAACAAGAAAAAGTTGCAGCACGTGGCAAATTGTTGAAAGAATTGGGGATCATTGACGATCTCTATGGTAGGTTAGCACCATCAATTGAAGATGCTGACCCACGGACAGAAGAAGGTCAAGAGGCATACAGGCAATGGATGGTCAAACACCCAAACCTGTTCAAAAAGGCACCAACATTGGAGAAAATAAGCAATGCCACGAAAGAAAGCGAGCGAATCGGAAACACATTCAGAAAACACCTTACCTTCAGCGAAGCCATCCGAAAAATCAAAGGATAGTGCAGAAAAGAAGGTGAAGAAGGTGGTGAAGAAAAGCGCAAAAGCGAAGACAGATGACCTGATTGAAAAATACAAAAACAGGTCAAATCGTGAAATTGGGTCAGTGGTCAACGGTGATCCTGACTTTTTGTATGTTCACGTTGGTGACAATTCCAAGACAAAGATGACTGTGCAGAAGTTGCTTGACGTCGGATATGAATTGGAAACAGACCCTTCAGTTGTAAAGCATGGTTTTCTTGGTGGAAGTCTATACAAAATCCCGAAAGAATTTGCTGACCACCTGATGAAAAAACGTGGCGAAAAGTTTAGACAACCACGCCGAAGAAGGGTCTAAGTGGTTGAAATTAAAGGAGAAATCTAATGGCTAGTGGCTACTTGAACGGGGACAAATATGCACCCCTAGTGAATGAATGGAATCAGCAAATTGTGACTTTGCAGCCCACGTGGTCAAAGTTTTGCAACGTCAGAAATGACAAAGTGATTGCTTTGCAGAATTATGCTGACATCACCCCAGCAGCACTTGCTTCTTGGGATGGGTCTGCTGAAATCAGTGAAACACCAACTGCAAAATCATATGGGTCTTTTGCAGAACAGACTGTCACTGCTGACGGTTTTGCACGAAAGCTGACTTTCAAGCGCAATGACGTTGATCTTGACCCCACACTGCTTGATCGGAAGGCTGCTGAAATGTTTGACGCAGCAGGCCGAACAATTGAGAAGTCAGTGTATGCTGCACTCGAAGCAGGGTTTTCAACTGCTGTTGATAATGGGTCTTACAGTGGGAACAGCGGTGGGACCACTAACGTTCTTGGTGGAACATTCTACCTGTCAGATGATTCAACCACACAGTCAAACGGTTTGACTGATGCTTTATCTGCAACATCACTTGCATCTGCACGTCAGAAGCTTGTTGAATGGAAAAGTTACACCATGGACCCAATGGGCTTGGGTTATGGTCAACTGGCCCTTGTTGTATCGCCAAAAAATGAAGACCTTGCGCTTCAGCTTGTAGGATCTCCAACACAGCTTGAAACATTTGCAGTGGCTTCTATTGGTGCAGCAGCAGGTGCAAACATCAACCCAATGGCGGGACGTCGCATTGAAGTGATTGTTTCACCATATCTGACAGCAGATGAAGATGATTGGTTTCTGATTGAAACCGGTGCACAGTCACCCGTCTTCTACTGGACCCAGGCAGCGCCACACATGGTGATTGCTGAAAAGCCAGAAGATCAATCTGTTGTGATGTCTGTAAGCATGTTCCACAAGGTGTTCATTCAAACACCACCAAATGGAATCATTGCTTCCAATGTTCCTGCATAGGTGATTGCATCCGTCACCCCCTGCTGTTTTTGGGGGTGACGGGTTCTTTTTGGAGTTTTTGAAAATGCCAGCAAAACAGGTTCTGCAAAATCAATCAGCATCATTCGACGTGGTGGCATCTTCAAGCACTTCAAGCGCAACTGTGACCTTTTTCAAACCCGATGGGTCAGAATTGGTTGCATCAGCATCTGCAACCCTTGATGCAACTTCAGCAACCATCAATGCACAGCTTTCAAGCAGTCCAGAATCTTTGACTGTTTCAAGCGTGGTTGATTTTGTTGCTGGCCGTCCATACCTGATTGAATCAGTGGGTGGTCAAAAAAGTGTGCTGATTCTCTCCAGTGTAGATACGGCAAACAGCAGACTGATTTTTGATCAAGCACCACCTTTCACCATCACCAACGGTGACACAGTTTCAGGTGCTAGAATTTCAGCAACACTTGCATCATCTGCAACGTCAAAGCGTGATTTGTACTATCGTGCAGACTTCACAATCACCCCTTCAAGCGGTGATGTCTACACACGGCAAGTCATGTTTCACATTTGCAGAACGCAGTTTGAAGACCCTGTTACAGCAGATGAAGTGAAGCGTGTTTTGTCTTTTCAATTCCCGTCCGCTGCTGATTACTATCAGCCAGGGCAATTGGTTGAAATTGCGCAACGTGCTTCAAACATGGTCATCAGACAAATTGAAGCATCAGGGAGAATGCCACACCTTTTGAGCACACCCGATGCTTTCAAAGATGCAGGGCTTCTTGCGCTCCGTCTGTGCCTTGCTGATGACAATTTGATCCCGCAATCAGGGACCACTGAAATGGTTGACTATGTTGACAGCATCCGAAAACAGATGCTTGATTCAGTGAACACTGCAATCAAAGCTGGTCAATGGTATGATGACAATGATGATGGGAAAGTTGATGAACGCGAAACAGGTGCCTTCAGCACCAGGGTGATGCTGTGAGAGCAACAGAAGTGCGTGACAAGATTGTGCAAGCGGTTGAAGGCATAGCACCTGACAATGTTGCACATGCGGGTGATGTGTTCAGGCAGGCACCCCCGCAACTTGACTACCCGCCCCGTGATCGTGTTTTTATGGTCACCAGGACAATACCACAAGCACCTGCTGACCTATTGTTTGCAGGGGCTGACCCTTATGACATCACGTTTGAACTTGCGGTTTCATACACTTCAACCCCAAACAGTCAAGACAGGGTTTTGCTTGACGGTGATTTGATTTGTGATGCAATCAAGTTGCTTGAAAGCCAGAATGCACAGATACTTTTCACAGATGTGAAAGGTGCTGCTGATTTTGAAGACGGGCAGGGAAACCGTCTTTGCACTTTATCAATCCGCGTTGTGTACGATAGGCGGGACGCATAAAAAGGAGTTTTTCAAATGGCATACAATGCAACAAAAATTGGGGTTCTTCATGCACTCCGTCAAGATTCAGGCTATGAAACAGTGCCCACGGCTGACACGGTTGACAACACAGGCACAAAGATTGAAGCAGAAGTTTTCATGCCACCCACAACACGTGAAGTTTTTGAACGTGCAGCAGTCCGCCATGGGTTCTATGAATTGGCACCTGTGTCAGGTTCACCATATGGTGCTGAATTCACCATCAGAAAGCCTTTGCATGGTCTTTCATCAAGTGCACTGTCAGGCAACCCTGTTGACTCCCCTGACAGTCAAATTCTTGAGGCGTTGCTTGGGTCACATTCAATCAATAACTATGAAGCATCTGGTGTTGTGTCAGGGTCTACAGAAACAGCAATCAAAGTTGCTGATGCAGATGGTGGCAATTTCACAGCAGGTGTTGCACTGATGGCTTCAGGCAAAGGTGGCTTCATTTCTGCACTTGATGACGTTGACAATGAACTTGACATGGTGCTTGAACTCGACACAGCACCCACAGCAAGTGACACAATCTTTGGTTCAAACACTGTTTACTTGTCCACAGCAGACACTGCTGCATTTTCTTTCACGTGGAGAAGCCAGGAAAACAACACAAGAATGCATTTGCAAAGTTGTGTGCCTACCACTGCAACAATCACCCTCGGACCGAAAGACAACTATCCGATGGTTGAAGTGACTTTTCAGTGCAACAAGATGGTCAGTGATCCTGATGGGTCTGCACTTGAAGCATATGACTATTCACTGCCTGTGTTGCCTGTACCCTTCAAGGGCTCCACAACTGACACAGGTTCAAGATTGATTTTTGCAACCACAAGCGGTGGAACGGGTGCAACTGAACTTGACGTTGAAGGGCTGCAAATTGTCATCACACAGGAATTGTTGCCACAGCTATCACACAACAGCGTTTCAGGTGTTGTGGATGTTCAGGTGATCAACAGAACTGTTGAAGTCAGCATGCGTGGTGTGTTGGGAGCGTCAAACCCTTATGACACAACAGGGGCAGTGTTGACTGATATTGCAAATTCAGCACCCAAGGCTGTGCAGTTGCAGATTGGTTCAACGTCAGGTCAAACACTGATGATGCTGTTGCCGTCTCCAATTCAGACAGAAGTGCCAGCGGTTGAAGATCTTGGTGGTGTCTTTGGTTTGTCTTTCATGATGAAACCGGGCAACTTTGGGGGCAGTGGTCAAACAGTTGCAGATTCTGATTTCAGGATTGCTTTTCTGTAGCAAAAAGGGGTGCAATGGGTTTTCTAGTAGTGAGCAAAAAAGACACCTTCAGATTGGTATTTCAGGGCGATCCTGCAATCAAATTTGAAGGGGATGAACCAGGGTGGGTTGCAGAACATCTTGCAGAAAAGCACAGCGGTGAAACACCTGATGTGCTTTTGTGCAGGCCCCTTGGTTGTGATGAAGTGCTGCGTGTGGTCAATGCTGTTGAATCAGATGCATCTTTGATTGTGTACGCTGCTGCACTTGGGGTGAAAGCAATTCATCAAGCAGACGGTCAGGTCATTGAAAAGCCTGAAAAGATCCGGGAAGTGTTGAACCATGCTGAAAACCTGCAAGCCGTCACAGCACTTGCACAAGCAATCTTTTCTGCATCGAGGGAGGGTGCAGACGCTCTTCCCTTTCGCAGTCCAGGCACTGAAATACAGTGACAAACTGACTGGTGCACCCTTCAGGCTTTCTTGTGATGAATGCCCACGTGACAAAAAGTGTGATGAATGGTCAGAGGGTGATGGATACAAATACAGCGGCAAACCACTGTTCAAAACACAGTGGGAGCGTTGCCCTACTTCATACCTGAATGATCGTCAGCTTTCTATTGCATTGAATGCAATCACCCATGGTAGAATTCACCCATTGACTGACTGGCCGTTTGGCTATTCTGATTGGTTTGTTCAGTGGGTTTCATCATTGCATCAAGCAATTGAAGAACGAAAACAAGAGGAGATGAAAAGCAATGGCGGCTGGTGATGTCAGGGTTTTGCTGAATGTTGATGCAGATGACAACGTGTCAGCAATCATCAAGCAAACAAATGTAGTGATGAAACGTTTTGGGAAAAACGCAGTCAAGGCAGGAAAAGACGGATCACGGGCATTCATCAAGATGCGCGGGGTCATGAAAAATGCATCCACAACTTTTACTGAAATGAATTCAAAGATTGCTCTTGTGCAAACTGCCTTTTTCGCTTTGCAGCGTGTTGGTGAACATGCCATTTCAGGTGAAATTGCCAACAATGCTGAAAAGATCTTTGCCCAGGTGATAGGCTCGACAGAACAAGCACAGACAGCAATGAACAGCTTGCGGAAGTCAACCAAGGGGATCATTGATGACACTTCTTTGCAGGTCTTTGCGTCCCGTCTTTTGATTGCTGGAAGTCAAATGAAAGACGTTGCAGGGATGGCTGAACTTGCAGGAAAAGTTGCCCTTGCAACTGGCCGTCAGGTGCCTGAAGTCATGCAGAAGCTTCAGGATGCAATTCTTGGTGGACGTCAAACGGAATTCAGAAGACTTGGTGTTGCAGTTGACCTGAACAAGACAATCAAAGAACAGATTGAACTTGAGGGAAGGCGCGTTGATGACCTTGAAATGTCAGAGTTGATCACAAGACGATTGACCATCGTCACAGAAAAGCTGACGCAAGCCATGGATGCAGCAGGCATCAACACAGAAGAATTGTCAACGCATTTGCGGGGGTTGAAGGCAGATCTAGACAATCTCGAAAGCACAGCACAGCAAACCCTTGCACGTGCAATCTCTCCTGAGATGATTGAGGAACGTGCAGGTCTTGTCAGCAAGACTGTGCAGCGTGTCTTGCGCACGTCAGGTGCTGCTGCATTGACGCAATTGTTTGGTGATGGTGAATTGGTTTCAGAACGATTTCAGCGGTTTTCAGAAAAGCTTGCAAAAGAAACAGGTCTTTCAGTCAAAGCAATTCAGACTGACATCAGGGATGCTGTTTTGGGTGCTGAAACCATCACAGGTGAACGAGCTGGTGCAGGCTTCTTTGATCACCAGGCAGCATTCACTGAAGCAGGAAAGATTGAAGAACTTGCAATGCACCTTGCTGAAAGATTGATCACGGCTGACCGTGAACGCTTTGCAGACAAGCAAAAGCTTGCACAGGATGCAATTGCAAATGAAGACAGGCTTGAAAAACTAGCGGGAAAAGAAAAAAGTGAACTGAAAAAGCAGATTCATGACATGGAAGTGTTTTTCTTCAATGAGCGTTCAAACATGACCCAGGAAGAACAAATCACCATGGATGCTGCAATCAGAACAGAAAAACTGAACTTGCAGTTGAAAGAAGAAAAGATTGACTTGCTGAAGCATGAACTTGAAGTGCTGAAAATTAGTGCTGAAACAATGGAAAAGCTTGAAAAGCTTGACGCACCCAAGCCAAAAAAAGCAGTCAAAAAAGGACCATCAGCAGCGCAGATTGCAGCAGAAAGGAAGCGTGACAATGATCGAATGATGCGAGCAATTGTGGAAGACAAGAGGCTGCAACGGTCATTGGAGATTGAGCACTTCAAGCGTCAAAAGTCACTGACGATTGTTCACGCATTAGAAATGGAAGACATCAGAAAGAAGTTTGATGAAGAAAGGATGTTGAATACAGAAATGACCATGCATGAACAGTTTTTGCTTGAAACAAAGCAGCAAGCTGAAGAGATACGCATGGCGCACACCCAGGCTGACCAATTGCTTGAAATTGAAAAGGGACGTCAAGCAAAGATTGAAGAATTGCACAAAGCACACGCTGAACATTTGAAAGAAATGCGTGAGCAAGATCTTGAAGAATTCCAACGTCAAGCAGAAAGTGTTGCGGGTGCGCTTGGTATGCTCCAGGGCCCATTGATTCAGCTTGTTGACCATGAAAAAGGTGCATCACGTTCAATGAAACGATTTGGCGCAACCATGGGCGCAACAAGTGCTGCTGCAACTGTCTATGCACAGGAAACAGACACAAGTGCAGATGCAACAGATAGGCTGAAGCAGGGTTTACCTTCGATGGTGTCAGCAGGTGGAACTGCTGCTGCTGCATTTGTAAAGCAGACCAAAACAAAAGCAATGATTCAGGGGGGATTTGAAGCAGCATCTTCCCTTGCAGCGTTTGCAACTGGAAACATTGTGGGTGGTGCAGGTCATGCTGCTGCTGCTGCTGCGTTTTTTGCCCTTGCAGGCAAATCAAAGGGCAAAGCGTCTTCAGGTCTTGGGTCAAAGGAAGCTGCATTGACTTCAGGGGGTGGCGGCACAGGGATGTCAGCGGCAACGGGTGGTTCACAGGTCACTGTCAACGTGCAGGGCTTTGCACTTGGAAGTGCTGTTGACATGGGTTCAGCAATCGGAAGAACCGTTGACACAGCACGTCACACAGGTCTTGATTCTTCAGAGGTATAAACATGGCAAGGGGTCTTCAGTTTTGGGTCAAAGGGTGGTCAGGTTCAATCACTGTCACTGATGGTGTTGATTCTGTTGTTGTGACTCCTGACAATTCAAGCAGCCCTTTTGAAGTCTTGAAGACTGTTGCAACAAACTGTCAGGCCACCTTTGGTGGCACATGGTCAGCAGAATTGACTTCAGACTTTTTTTTGAGGCTTTCAAGCAGTGGGGCAGGCACTTGGGATGCTTCATTGACAGAAACCTGTGACACCCTGATGGGTCTAAATGCTTCCTATTCTTCTGTATCAGCCATTTCAGGCACAAGCATACCAACAGGGGGTTTCTTCCCCTATGATGACGGCAACGGGCTTGTGTACGTGCTTGACGCCAGGATTGCAGGCAACACAGGTGTGCAACTGTATGATGGGGCATACTGGTACAACACACCGGGAACAAACCACAGAAGACCTGTTGTCAGGTTCAGTTGTTTACGGGCAAAGGTCTTGAATTTTGTTGAAGCTGTTGAAAACATGGGAACACCTGCAAAGGTGCAGATTGTTGACGATGCTGATGACCCTTCTTTTTATGTGGGGAACATCAGAACCAGTGAAACCAACGCAATTGATGGGTGGACCAATATCCAGATGGAGCTGACCAGATGAAAGTGATGCAGGCATTTGTCAATTGTGATCTACCAGGGCACAGGCAAATTGAATTTGACACAGGGTCAGGGTTTACATCTGCACAGGTTTCAGGATGGTTGCCTTTCAAAGACTATGTTGCAGCACTATCTGCCACCCTTCCAAACGGGTGGTCAATGGAATACAGCACCACATTTGACAGGGTTGTTTTGACGGCAGGTACAGGCAACCTGAAATTGCGATTTGAAACACAATCAATGGCTGACACATTGGGGTCAACCACCACCACAACAAGCAATTTCACAACAACAAGCAGGCTTGATTCAAACCCCATGGGCTGTGTGCAGATTCAACACCTTCACATTTCAACACCTGTGTCAGGCAATAAACCAACATTGCGCTCTTTTAGGCATGGCAGGGCACACGCAACTTCATTTGGTGCGTCCATTAGCTACAGGGTGACAGTCAGGTTCAATGCATCTGAAATTGACCGTGTGCAGAATGGTCCTTTGTCATGTGGCAAGCTGCGTTTTGGTGATTACACTGCGTCAAGTGTGTACAGCGCAACAGATCTTGGTGGATATCTTGACGGGTTTTTGCAGGCACAAAACAGCCTGTTTTTTGAAAATGAAGAGGTTGAAATTGGTTCAACGTCTGAAATGACAATCATTGCACCTGACACAGCACACAACAACAGTGCAGCAGTCAGTGATGCCTTTTGGGGTCACATAGTCAGGGGATATTCACTGAACTATTTTTGCACAATTGAAGGGGTGCAATTTCGTTTTGCAGAACATGACGTGGGGTTTTCTTCAGGTGATTACACTGACAGCTTCACCTTGATTGTTGATGGTTCACAAAAAGCACACTACAAGATTGACCGCTTCAAGGGTCTTGCTGCTGCATCAGGGGTCACCCTTGGTGTGTTGGACCCTGACAATGACCTTGGTGTGTTCACCAGGGCAAATGTGCAGATTCCCATTTCATCAGAAGTTGCCTACAATGACACAAGCATTTCACTTTCTTCTGACTCCACTAATTTCGGCCCTAGTGGCGTTGTGTTTTTAGGCAAAGAAGCTTTGTCCTTTACAAGCAACACAGGCCCTTCGGGCACCCCTGCAAACACCTTGCAAGGCATTTCAAGACCGTATGGTGAAGGGTATGACTACGGGACAAAAAGCACAGAAAAATTCAGGACAGTGACAAACAAGAAGCGTGTTTGGGATGGCTGTGAAGTTGATTTGCGGGCAATGCTTCTTGATCCCTACGGCAGGGCAGTGGGCACAACATATGCTGATGACTATCAAAGACAGGTCTTCAGCGGTGAAGTTGATGGTGTTCCCGGCTATGATTCAGGTGTGTGGGTTTTGCAAACACGTGATTTGTTGCGCCGATTGACCAGGAAAGTGGGTCAGGGTGCAGTTGGAAGAACAGCACCCACGCCAAACAGCAACAACTTGCCCGTCACAGGTCAGGCCTTTTCTGAAGCTTCATCTTTGTGGGTCAGGACAACAGGCAATGAAAAGCTGTTGTTGAATGTTGTTGGGAATTCAGGTAGTGGTAACTTTGATTCCGTGCAGTATGAATTGTCACTTTCAGCACTGTCTTTGCCAAACTATCACACCCTGTTTGAAGGCATTGAAGCATTGCTGAAGACCATCAAGAATCTTCAGTTGACACCATTGTCTTCAACATCAGGTTTGATTTCAGAGCAGTGCACAATCTTGCACTTTGCAGATGGTTATGACTTGAATTCAGATGGCACTGTCAATGTGGGTCTTGCCCTTGCACCCAAGGCAGGCAATGACTACTTCATTGCAGAAATCCAAGTCACAACAATTGCTGGTCAGACAGCACCTGCATGGTTGCCTGACGGAATTGAATTCTACAACGGCAACACAGATGAAGCATCACTTTCAGAGCTTTTGAAAAAGCAAATTCCAGGCTTTTCAGGTCAGTCAATTCAAAACATTGTCATCAAGCAACCACCAAACAGCGCAAGCACCCTCGGAACATGGGAGTCAAGCGGGTTTGCATTGATGGAAGGTGACAATGACTTTTCAGAGTTGATCAAATATCAAAGCACAAACACAACTGCCATTGTTGGCAGAATTGTCTTGCAGGACTGCACAAGAAACATCTTGGGTCAAGAAGTCAACGTGTTTAAGGGCAACAGGGAAATCAAGCAGGCGTTGCGACAGGGCACAGAAGCACAAGCGCAAGATGCAACCCTTGGTTCACTTGCCTGTCAGGTGCTGGAGTCTTCAGGCAACACGTCTGAAAGGGGCACCTTTGATGTGTTCCCCAGTGGTTTTGGCTACGCTTTGAAAGCTTCAAGTCATGTTATGGACGATCCAAACACCTTGGGTCAGCCTGACATTTGCATTGCAAGCGCATTGAATTTTCAAGCAGATATGATTTTGACCGGGGGGGTCAGTTTTGAAGAGTATTTTGGCGGGACTGCTGCTGCAATGGGGTTCTGTTTTTCATGGGTCAGATATGGGTCTGACTTGCGGATTGGCTGCGTTTCTACGTTTCCAGGGGGAACAAATGAAGCATACACGTTGACAGATGCAGACCTTGTTGCAGGGTCATCTGTTGAGATTGTCAAAGTGGCAGCAGGCCCAAATGAAGTGACAGTTGAACAATCAGAATCACCGACTGTGAAAGCAAAAAGTCAATACACATACAGAGTCATTGAAGACATGCTTTCACGCGGGACGGTGGGTCAAAAGGTCAGCTTGTATGGTCTAGAAGAAGGGGCGTTTTTCGTCTTTGCAAAGGCCCTTGCAGTCAGTCTTGTCAACAATTCATCTTCTGATGTTGCGTACAGAATCAAAGTCAGACCAGGGCGCGACTATCTAGCAGGGCAAAACATCAGGTTGAACATCACGCACCCTTCATGCTTTGACTGGAAAAACAACCAAACAGGATTGCAGGACGTTGCAAGGGTCACAGAAGTGCAACGGTCACTTGCAACGGGTGAATGCACACTGACCATCATGACAAGTGCAACCACCTTCTTTCCCGTCCTTTGTCCCTGCACAGTGATCACAAATTACAATGGCACAGGGTCTGATGGTATTTTGACAGTGACTGATGCAAGCATTTTTGAAGTGAATGATGTGTTGAGAGCATACAACCCAGGCACAACCCTTGCTGAAGAAAAGTCAGTCATTGCTGTTGATACGTCCACAAATCAAATCACTGTTTCAGGTCTTTTGAGCTTTATTCCAACGAATAACTACACAACGTGCACATATCCTGTTGACAGCAATGCATCAATTTCAACACGGCAAGCAGCACATTCACACGTTGCTGATGGGGGGTCATACTCATGACGGTGAGCATTCCAACAACATATTCAACCAGTGACATCACAGTTGGTGAAGGAGTTGCACCAGGGCAGCAGATCACAAGTGAAGGCCTTGACACCATCATTGACAATCACAACTTCATTGGTGGGAATTACAGACCATCATGTGCTGATGTGATCATGATTGATCGTGGTGGTTTCACCACCTTTGTTGCAGCAGGGTCAAGCTATTACAATCTGTGCGCAATCCCTGTTTTGGGTCATGCAGATGCAAAGCAAATGACGTTCACAGGTGTCTTCACAAACGTGCAATCAAGTGATGCAAATGTGCGTCTTGTTTGCGGTGGCAACACAGGTTCTTCTGTCACCCTTTCAGCAGGTGCAACGGCAACAACATTGACATTGACCTGTGATGCAGAAACAACTGACTTTTGTGCAGCAGTCCAAGTCAATCAACCATCAGGCGGTTCTGATGAGCAGGTGTACCTTTTGACAGGCAGTTTCAACTGGTCAGGGCTTACAGGAACACAGTCAGATTCACCTACATCAACAGGTTTTGTTTGGGCACAGTCTTCAGAATTGATTGACACAAAACCTGTCACAGTGGAGCAGTACAACCGATTTTTGAATGGTCCCTACACAGTGTGGAAGGGTTGCCCACAGTCAATGGGGTCAATTGTGTGGGGTTTGACATTCAGGACAGTTGAAACAACGTCAACATCATACACTGAAGTTGGCAGGATGTTGCTTGTCAAAAGAAGACCCAATGTTGTTGTAGAATTCACAGCACTTGGGAGGCATGGCACAGTCAAGCTTGAAATTGCTGGTCAGTCATATGAAAAGAACTGTGATTCAGGGAGTGTGCCAGCGTACAACACTGACCCTGATGACCTAGATGTTCACAGCTTTTCTGATATTGACCTTTCGGAGCAACCCCAGTTGCTTGAAGTGGTTGTGTATTGGAAGTCAACCAGCGGGACGAGTGCAACCCTTGGTGCAATCAATGCAATGGTGAAAAAATGAGCAACTTTGTTGATGCAGAAGGTCACTTTGACCACGTTGGGCAGAAGGTCATAGGCACTTTAGAACCTGTTGTTGTGAATGGCGACAAGGCTGAAGCTTTGTGGTTGCTTCTTGCTGACCAAAAACAAACAGATCTTCTGTTTTGGGGTCCGTCGTTTTGTGTCATTGGTGGTCAACAAGAGCGTCAATTCCGGACAACAGACGGTCAGCCTATGGTGCTTGGGTTCACTGTCCCTGCTTTTTGTGACCGTCTTGCATTTGATGTTTTTGCACTTGGCACAGGTGATGTCACGTTTGGGGGTTCATACACAGTTGAAGTCAATGCAGAAGGCACTTTGCCTGTCAGGATTCCGGGCAGTCAAACAGACAATCTCCTTTCTGTTACTAATCCAAACCCAGGGAATTCAATTTTTCAGAAAATAAACATAGCAATTGACACCGATGTTGATCTTCGTTGTGTCATTGTTCGATTTCTAAGGTCAAACCAACAACTTTCATAGGGGTCATAAAATGGTCGATACTATTGCAAAAAATGTTCAACATCTTCTTTCAGGCGTGATTCAGGTTGACAAACTCCCTGATGCCTTGCGCTGCATTTCTATCGGGTCACGCAACTTTGTACGTGCTGTCAGAGCCTTCCAGGAAGCATATGGTCTTTTGGTTGATGGCGAATGCGGGCCCATCACAATGGGATTCATTGAAGAGCAGAACAAACCTAAGCCAGTGAAAAAAAAGAAGAAACAAAAAAGTGCACCAGAATCTGAATCAGTTGGTGTAGATTCAGAAGAGTAAACAAGAGAGACTGCAAGGGGTTTTGCCGTGAGTGTGAAAAATGGAATTCATAGAGATTGCGGTGGGATTGCTATCAACAGCGTTTCTGACGATATTCAATCACCAGCGTTCAAAAGAGAAAGAAACAGAAGAACGCTTGAGAGCGTTGGAGATATCAATTGCACGTCTGGAAAGCAGGGTGGAGCATGCGCAATTGCAGTGAATTCAATGTTTTTGGTTTCAATCATTTTGTCATTGGTGTCTTGTGCTCAGTCATTTTGAGTTGCACCCCTGCACAGCGTGAAGAGTTGAAGAAAACTGCATTCACGTCACTTGATTGCAGTCTGCACAGCAGTCTTGGTTGCGCTGGACAGGCAGCAGGCGCATGTGCTTTGCCGTCTGTTGATGGTGGCAATTGGGGCACATATGCTGAATGTCTTTCACACACTGCACAGGGATGCATGACAAAAAGCCTTGCAAGGTGTGCTCTTGCAGGCGTTGCAAGTCTTGTTTCAGGTCCTATTGTAGGCGGGAGCACAGGTTGCGGTTCAGATGTTCACGCTGAACAAGTGCAACTGTGCGTGGGTGGAAAGGAAATCAACAATCAGCACCAGGCAATGACTGCTGCTGCTGAGTGCTGGCGGGATGTTTGCGGGTTCTAGTATTCTTTGCGCTGTCCAATTGTGATGGCACCATCAGCAAGCCCTGACCATTCAACATATATTGAATACGCTGTCATTGGACAACCATCACCATCATTGTTGTTGTAGAACAACCCACCAGATGCGCCGAATGTCTGTGTTTTTAGCGTGTGAGCAGTTGAAGCAGATGACCCTGAATCACCCAGGACTTTCACATTGACTGTGCAAGCTGGTGAAGATCCTGTTGCCTGAAAAAAAACCTGACCCGTGAAAAGCTTGTATCCATCGACCACAAAAGTGGTGTTGCCTGAAGCAGCAGTTGAACCCTGCACAGGCAATTCAAAACGTGTTGCCATTTTTTATCCCCTTGAATTGATTGCAATCAAAAAACAAATTTGTCTTCTGACTATACACCACCACGCTGAAAAAGCATCACAAAGAAAAAACGCACAAAATGCACATTTGTTGTTGACGGGTATGTGCACATTGTGCATATAATGGGACATCAACAAAGGGCAGGAGCCCAAAGGAGCAAGCAAAATGGAAAACGTAAAATTAAAAGAAGAAATGACCAAAACAGAAATCTTGAAATCAATAACCCTTGAAGATGTTGGGCTGACCGAAGCACACAAATTTGACGAAATCAAGAAAGTTTTAGGTTCTGCAATCGATGACGGGCATGATGCTTTCCATCATAATTTCATTTATGCTGCTTTTCCGCATGATTATTTTTTTGTATCCAACAAAGAGGCAAACGATTGGCTTGGGTCGGCTGATGCTCTTTGTTTGAAAATTGTGGAGCAGACAGATGAATTTGATGCCCTTGGTTTGTATTACATAGAGAATACAAATTATGCAGCCACAAGATACATTCACGTTGTTGCTCAGTTAATTCATGAGCGATTGGTAGAAGAACTGGACGCCATTAACTGCAACTAATCACCCGCCCCCTTCGGGGGGCATACTTTCAAAAAAGGAGCAAGCAAGATGAAAAATAAAAAAGTTTATACTGTGACAGTTGTGAAAGGGCTGATGTGCAGAAAATATTACGTTGAATTGACACTTGAAAAAGCACGTGAAATTGCAATGAGACCAGAAGTCAGGTGTGTGTGTTTGATTGAGGGAGGTCTGTCATGAATCATTGTCAACGTCTTCAGGAGTGGATGAAGGCAGCAGGTTTGAATCAGCAGCAGGCTGCTGAAGTCTTTGGTGTGAAGAAGCGTTGTCTTCAGTATTGGTTGCATGGTCGTCAACTACCAGGACCCGCAACACAGTTGCTTTCTGTTTTGGAATCACACCCGATGATTCAATCATTTCTTTTGTCCAGTCACACATCAGAAACCCCCTAGAAATTGACCACCACCTGATTCAGACCATCTGTTTCAGGTGGTGGTCGTGGTGCCTACATGGAGCAAAACAACCCCCAATTTGGTTGTTTAAGCATCATCACCAGCACCAGTGTGATGATTTTTGTGTGCAGACCTGAATGACTGCACAAAGTGTTTTGCATCAAGGGGCATCCCGTTCTGCAACAAGTCTGAATATCTACCACCGGCAATGACGTTGTGTGCAGGTTCCGTCTGCAACACACGTTTGCCATCAGGAAGAATCAAGCAACGCAGAATCATATCAACACCAGCTTGCAAGGCAGCACCTGACTTGCCACCCAGGGCAGGCTTGAATCTTGTGATTCTGTTGCCCTTGTAAGGGTCAGCAAACTTCAGCACATTCCCTGTTTCATCAAGTTCTTCTGTTGCTTCATGGTCTACAAAATAGCACCCAAAATTGCCTGCAAGAAGCATTGACCACAGCTTTTTCAATTCAGAATTCACCTGACCATATCCTTTCCCGTTGTTTGTGAATCTTGCTGAAGTCCTGTCACATTTCATCTGATTGCACACGTGGTCAATTGCTTTGTCATAAAGCTTTGAAACGGTGTCAACAATGACAAGCTTGTATTGATGTTCAGTTGTCAGCAACTCCCTTGCTGTTTGCATCACGTCAGACCACCCTGCATTCTCCAGGTCAACCCTGAAGCACGTCAGGTGTTTTGTGCCACCCTCAGTGTCAAGAAACAGCACGTCACCTGAATCAAGAGTGCTGCAAAAAGTGGTTTTTCCGATTTTTGGAACACCATAAATGAGGCAGTTGATTTTTCTATAGTCAAAGACCTTGGTTGACTTGCTTGTTGGCAGCATTTTTTCACCCTTCCTTTACCGTGAAACGACGTCCACGGGCTGTGTTTTTCCATTGTATTTTCATGCCGTCACACCAAGCAACTTCATGGTCACCCAGCATTTTCTTCAGGCTGTTTTCTGCTTCTTTCTTGTCTTCAGTTGCAGCCTTTTCAAAGCGTTTGCTTGTGACATATTGCTGAAGCATCTGCTGTGCTTGCCTATTGCCCCGCAGGTCTAATTCACAAAGGTCTTCATCAGCTTCAGGGTGCATCAGATTCAGAGCATTCTTTGTGCTGTCAGAACCGTCAATCAGGTATGAAAAGTCATCATTTTGAATTGCTGACCATAGCTTCTCTTCAGCTTCAATCAATTCAGAAATTTCATCATCATCCCACAAGATGACTTCAGAGTGCCAAACAGGGCCAGCAGCCAGGCAAACAATGACACACCATCTTCTGTCAGTGACTGCCATATAGTGCAAGCATTGTGCGCGATAGTGAGCAGGGGCAGTCCTATCTGACCAGGCTTTTGCACCATATATTGAAAGGGCTGTTTTTGCTTCAACAATGCCTGCACCATGCTTCTTTGATGATGCACCTGAATCAGGCGTTGCAAGCATGAATTCATGGTGCGGATGCTTCAGCATTGGCAGTGAAGAAAGCCTTTCAACGTATCCAGGTCGCAACACCTGTGCCTGACTGATGACATAGGGTTCAAGGTCATTGCCTATTGTGATGGCGTTGCTTTTTGGGTTCAGACTGATGTCCTTCTTTTTTTCAAGGTACAACTGCAAAGGACTGCACCAAGGGTTCAGACCCAGGGCAACCCCTGCATCAGACCCACCAAGGCCAGTCCGGCGAATCTGCAACCATTCCTGACGGGTCAGGTCAGAAGGGTTTGCAACGATGATTGGTTCATGACGTGTTTTTTTCTTCATTGCTTGACTTTTCATTTTTGAAAAGAGAATGTCAACACATGAATTTGCGAATGTGGATCAAACAAACCGGGACAACACAAACTGAACTTTCAAAGCGTTCAGGTGTGCCTATTGCAACAATTCACCGGGTGCTGAATGGTCAGCAAGCATCAGCACCTGTTGCTTTGAAGCTATGGGAGGCAACAGACTGTGAAGTGCATCTGTTGTCAATTCTGTACCCTAACGAGCGGTTTACATTGGCACTTGAAAGAGAGGTGCAAATTGAAGAACAAAAACAGGTGGACAAAAGTTCCACACTGGTGGTTTCAGACCATCCACATGATCAATCTGAAAGAAGTTGACCTGAAGTTGCTTCTGCTTCTGTGGAGCAATACAAAAGATGGCAAAGTGCCAGCAGACGCAAATGAAGCTGCGTTTCTTGCAGGGTACGGTCAAAAGCAAAAAACAAGCAGAATTGAACAAGCATTGAACACACTTCATGAAGTGGGGTTTTTGCAACGTGATGTTGAAGGCTATTTTTTTGCCGAATGGCAGCAAATTATGCGCAAGAAATTCGCAAAATTTCAGAAATCTTCCGCAAATTTCCGAAAACAAAACAAAGAAAAACAAGAAGTTGCGCAAGACACTACGCGTGCGCGTTTATATTCTCCTATAGAGAATATAGAGAATGACTTGAAAAACCCCCTTTTTGAGGGCGGGGGTTTTCAAGGTCAAGAGGGGGAAGAGTTAAACAAGCGAGCAATTGAAATCATGAAGGAAGTGAAGAATGAAAACTGAAATTTTGACATTGCAACATCACATCATTGCTTCATACATCACCACCTTGCAGATGCAACAAGACGTTCACATTGACCCACATGCATTCATTGATGATGGGTGCAAGGTCTTGGTTGATGACATCAATCAAAACGGTCATGACCTTGTGCGTTTGATAATGGACCACGGCAAAACACCAGCAAAAGAAGCAATTCTTTCAGTGGTAGGCATAGACATGACACACATCATGCCGTGGTCATATGCGAAATCAGTCTACTTGCCCAGGCTTGAACGCTACATCAGAAACAAAGAAATCAGGTCAGGTGCAATCACCTGCTTGAATGCTTTGAAAGATAGCGACACAGAAAAGGCATTGCTGTCACTTCAGAAGACCCTTGATGAAAATGAAGGTCAGTCTGATGACCCGTTTGTTGGGAACGCCAGAAAGGCAGCAGTTGACTACATGGAAAGACTGGAATTGCTGTTGAAGGGTGAAGAGCCTGAAAGCAAGATTCAAACAGGTGTGCCTATGTTCAACAGAAGAATCAATGCCAGTCTTGGTGGTGGTCTTCACACTGGTCAGATTGGTGCTATTGGTGCACGTCCAGGGCGCGGGAAGTCTTCATTTGCATTTTGGCTTGTTGACATGGCGTTGAAAAATGACCCTGACCTGAAGGCATGTGTGTTTTCTTTGGAGATGCCAGCAGCAGATGTTGCAAAGAAAATGCTTGAAACACAGATGCATAGAGAGATTCAGAAATATCATCACCTGAACTTCAGCAGAACACCTTCAGCATCACTTGCATCTGCTGCACTTGCACACTCCGATGAACGCTTGAAACGTCTTGTGATTGATGACGATTGCCCACAGAGCGTGGAGCAATTGATTGCACGTGCACATCAGCTTTCAAAGCAGGGGGTGAAGCTGTTTGTGGTTGATTACATTCAATTGGTCAATGTGGGTGATGTGCCTGCTGAAATGCTGCGTGTTGCATACGGGAATGCTGTCAGGATGCTGACAGAAGATGCAAAGAACAATGACAGGTGCTGGATCATTTTGACGCAGTTGAGCAGGTCAGCAGATGGCAGGGCACCAGTGCTTTCAGATGCAAAAGAGACTTCAGCAATTGAAGAGAACATGCACTGGATTCTTGGTTTGCACAGGGACACCATGAATGATGGCAGGCTGCACCCTGATGAATTGCAATGTTGGATTCTGAAAAATCGCTATGGTCCCGCAGGTGAGATGGTCAGGTTTGAGGCAAGTTGGAAGACAAATTTTTTCACTGAGAGGGTATGAAGATGACACCAGAAAGAAAAGAGATTGAACGAGCAAAGCACCCAACAAAGAAGTCAGTTGAGGCTTGCCTGAAAGCCTCCAGGGCATACAGGTTGCGGATGGCAAACAGTGTGTCAGGAGCAGTTGAACCAAGCTTGAAAGAACAGCTTGCACAGGCCCTTCTTGACCATATGAAAGAAGTTGAACAGATGAAGATTATGCATGCACACATGATGTTTCAGGTCAAAATGGCTCTTTCAGTTGAAAGAGAACTGCAAGAAATGCTTGAGAAGCAGCGGTGGTCATACCTGTCAGGATACAAGAATTTGCTTGTCAGGGAGGACAAAGAAGATGCGTGACTTGTTTCTTCCTGACAAGATTGAAAGGGTGCTGATTGCTTGTGAATCATCAGGTGTGTCACGTAATGCATGGAACCAGGCAGGCTTTGACTGCTGGTCTGTTGACCTGCTTGAAGCTGATGACCACGGTGAAAAGCACATTGTTGGTTGTGCACTTGAAGTCATTGATGATGGATGGGATCTAATTATTGCCCACCCGCCCTGCACATATCTTTGCAATTCTGGTGTGTGGATGCTTTCAGACAAACACCTTCACAAAGACCCTGACAGATGGGAAAAGCTTGATGAAGCTTGCAGATTTTTCAGAGCGTTCATTGATGCACCAGCACCCAGGGTCTGTGTTGAAAACCCAGTGCCCCATAAATATGCAGTGGAAAGAATCGGAGGGTTGAAGCCTGCACAATATGTTCAACCCTTTGAATATGGTCACCCAGAATCAAAAAAGACAGGTTTATGGTTGAAAGGATTGCCACCTTTGAAACCCACAAACGTGGTCAAAAAGCCTGCTTCAGGGCATTGGGACAACCAGACAAAATCAGGGCAAAACAAGTTGGGACCATCAAAAAACAGATGGAAGGAAAGGTCAAAAACGTATCAAGGCATTGCAGATGCTATGGTGCAGCAATGGGGCAATTTCTGATTGCACTTGCTTCTGGTGAGCTCCACCATCACAATCAGCACACAAACACACAAGGGGTTTTCAAATGAGCACAACAGTCACAGCAGCACCTTTGACCTACACATTCAGTGAAAGCATCACCTTGGTTGGTGAACAGCGCGGTTCAAGCATATCAAAACAGGTGCACTCAGGGATAAAAGAGTATTCACGCATTGTCAGACATATTGGTGCATCTGCATACATGACGGTTGCAGAATTTGCGTCAGCACCACTGAATTCAGGGAGTCAGTTTGACCTTGAGGAAGTGAAGTACATCAGAATCACAAACCTAGACACAAACCATGACCTTGCAATTGCGCTTGACCCTGCTGTTGCAGGCAACACAATTGCGATAAGGCTTGAACCAGGTCACACATTCATGATGGGGTCACCAATTGATGCAATTGCTGATTCAGAAACATTGCCCTTCAGGGATCTAGAAAAAATCCGATTGCGAGCAACATCAACTGCTGTTGATGCAGAGATTGTTGTGGGGTCCATCTAGATGTCAAAGCAAAGAATCTTCACAGTGCGTGATGGTCAGATTGACTTTTCTGTTCGACCAGGGGCACAAGGTCAGCTTGTCAAAGACTTTCAGTCAGCATTCAATGCTTCAAGCTTTGTCAATCAGTTTGAAGTCATTGATGTTGATGGCATTTGGGGACCACAAACCAACAAGGCAGTGAATCTTGCAAACGATGATGACAAGAAGCTGATGACAATTGACACACTGAATGCTGTCAACATGGATGCAGCATTCATCATTGACGTGTCAGACCATCAAGCAAGAATTGATTTCAAAGGTCTTGCATCAATTGGGATACGGGGAGCCTATTACAAGTTGACAGAAGGCTTTGACTGGAAAGCAAAAAGGGCTGACAGGCTTCATGAAGCAGTTGATGCAGGCATGTTGGTGGGCGTGTATCATTTTGGCCGTCCTGACCTGCACCCACGCGTTGAAGAAGCCAGGATTGAAAGAAGAAACTTTGAAGAAGAAAAGAAGAAGCTTGGTATCGAGTTTGACTTGAACGACGTCTATGACCTTGAAAAAGGCAACCCTGACGACAAAGAACACAACACCCGATACTTCACAGAATTTGCACAGGGTGACATTGTTGACCTTTACACAGCGCGATTTGCAGTTGATGCCTACTGCACAAGTGACATCTACAGGGCAACACTTGAAAACAATCACAATAGCAACGTGTGGTGGGCTGAATATGTCAGGGAAGATCCCAAGGGCGGACCACAGAAAATCCCAACACTGATGACAGATTGCAGAATTTGGCAATTCACAAGCAAGCTTCTGTCAGGGTTCACAAGAAAATATGACGGTGAAGCATCCATGATTGATTGTAATCTGATTTGGGGTGACTACTCACACAAAAACAAAAGAAGGTGCAGCGTTGACAGTGCAAGCAGTTGAAATTTTAGCAGATGACCACACAAAAGAAGGCGTTGAACAAAAAGCAATGGAGTGTGGATTGGCCTTGCTTGAAGGTGGAAAGATACACCTTGAAAAGCGCAAAGCATCAGAAATGTTTCTGAAATGGTTGGTTCATTGTGGTATCCCATACACTGTGGTTGAAGTTGATATGCCTGCATACAAGGGCAGGTTTGCAGAACGCATTTCACATGCGTTGATGATTGCCACCGTTGGCAGGAGGGCGCTAGGCATTGATTGATTGCTTCATTGGCATTGACCCCGGTGTTGAAGGGGCAGTTGTGTGTCTTGGCAGGCAGTCACAGTTGATTGCAGTGCATGACATGCCAGTGATTAAAAACGGCAACAGGCGTGAATTGCTAGTGCGGGAATTGGCAAACATCTTGAAGGGATACTTTGAACAATATGGTTCAAAGAAGGTCTTTGTGACGCTAGAAAAGCACACACCAAGACCAGGGCAAGGGGTCAGCAGTCAGTGCAAGCTTGCAAAGATGTGTGGGGTTATTGAAGGCATTGTTGCTTCTTGTGGCGTGTCTTATCAGATAGCGCACCCACGCACGTGGGCAAAGGTCATGCGTGATGTTGAAGGCAAAGATGTCAAAACCAAGGCGATGCTTGCAGCAGGCAGAAGGTGGTCTGACTTAGACCTATCGAAAAAGAAACACCACAACAGGGCTGATGCTGCACTGTTGGCAGAGTATGGGCGGCTGTATCATGACACGGCGATTGAACTTCAGGGTCAGTGATGACCTTGCATCACAAGTTGAAGCAATAGCTGAGAGCCTAAACAGGTCAGGTGTTGACGTGTCGATTTCACAGATTGCAAGAAAGCTTCTTGAAGAAGGCTTGCAGCGTATGTCAAGCAATCAACCAAGCAATTCAGAAAAGGGTGCACAGTTTGAACGTGAATGTGCTGACATGCTCCGCCAAGCTTTGTGGGATGCTGAGATTGAACTGGTGAAGCAGAAGCCAGGCAGAAGAAACCCTGACATCAGAACACCCCTTTTTGATATTGAGTGCAAGACAGGCAAAAGACCTTCAACACGTGATGCATGGAGTCAAGCAAGGGCATCAGCCATTGAAGGAAAGACGCCAATTGCAATCATCAAAGATGAAGATGCAGATGCCTTTGTTGTGATGGGGTTCAAGACGTTTCTTGCACTGGCACGTGCTGTTCATGAGTTGCAGATTTTTGCTGAAGACTTGCCAGAAAGGCTGAATGATGACGTGGAATGACAAGCATCAGTTTCATGTGTTTGACTTGTGGTTGTGGTCTTGCTTGTTGTGGATGCATGACAATGGTGTGATACAATTGGAAAACAAGCCGTTGCTTGTGCGGGGAGGGTGGCAGGGTGACTTCTTGGGTGACAGTCGCATTTTTTGCGGGTTTGATTTTTGGGTTTCTGATAACAGATCTCACGGGTGGTGAATGATGCCGATTGAAAGATGTCAAACAATGGGCCGTCAAGGCTTCAGATGGGGCAAATCAGGCTTCTGCTATACAGGGGCAGGTGCAAGGCAGAAAGCAGAACGTCAAGGTGTTGCTGTGCGTCTTGGTGGGTATGAAGAACCTTTGACAGATTCAGATTTCAGACCACCGGCAAAAGTCAGGGAAAATGCAGAAAAGGGTCTGAAGCTGCGCAAAGAATTCAAACGTGGTGGGCTATCTTCACAAGAAGCAGGTGACCAGGGCATTGGGTCAGGTGTTGTCAGGGCAACAAACCTGAAAAACAATGAAAAGATGTCAAAGCGTAGCATTGAAATGATGGTGCGCTTCTTTGATAGGTCAGAGCGGTACAAAGATGCAGCAGGGTCTGATGCACGTGGCTATTTTGGAAATGATGACAACCCTTCAGCAGGCTATGTTGCTTGGTTGCTTTGGGGTGGTGATGAAGGGCGCGAATGGGCACAGGCACTTCTTGCGCGGATAGAAAGGGAAGATCGTGAAGATTAACCGTTGCAGCGTGATGGGCAAGCGTGGTTTTCAATACAATGACGGCACTTGTCACATTGGTCTTTCAGGAAGACACAGAGCAGAAGAAGATGCTGCTGCAAGCGGGGAAGCGTTTGTTTCATTTGATCTTGACAAGACATTGATTGATGAACAAGGCAATGCAACAGAACTTGTGAAAGCTGTGCACAAATACCATGACAAAGGCTTTCAGATAGCAATCACAACTGCACGTGACAGCCAGGGCAGAAAGGCAGTTGAACAGATACTTGATGACATTGGCATTGCTTCCATTGTCAAGCAGATACACATGACCAGTCAAAAGGCAAAAGGTCTATACTTCAGAGATTCAGGGTTTTCACCTGTATTTCATATTGATGACAAAGCTGTTGAAATTGCAGGGTTGCCTGATTCAGTGCGCGGAATTCATGCAAGTCAGCTTGAAACACCATCAGATTCTGACTGAAAATACTGATACAAATACAGGCTTCACATTTGCGTTTTAAGACGTTTGTGTT
>TARA_R100000329_G_scaffold104553_1_pt1 | contig 24493 bp, 31 predicted proteins | sample TARA_R100000329 | Tara Oceans TARA_R100000329 (sample SAMEA2620783) | marine metagenome | biome: marine biome (ENVO:00000447); feature: surface water layer (ENVO:00002042); material: "saline water (ENVO:00002010), including plankton (ENVO:xxxxxxxx)" | depth 5 m | reverse complement strand
AGTCGTTAGGTGGTTGATTTATTTGAGTTGTGCCTAACCAATCCGCATAACTGTTTACAGGCCCGTTACCAAGAGGGATAGCATTTAGTATATCATTAAATGAATCTCCTGAGCCTGTAAAAGTAAAACCGTTCCAGTCTCCTTGATTATTGAAATATAAACTGTCATTACCATTGATATAATTTGGTATACCAGCCCCACAAAAGCTCACAGTGCTTGAGCTGTTTTGTCTGTTATTTCCTCCTACAATAATATCAGCTGCAGTAGCATTAGAAAAATTGTTATAAAAATCTAAAGCCATTTCAGAACCAGTCTTACCTGCATTACCTAAGCCGTTGTAAGTTTGGCTGTATTCAATATTATAATCAATCTTAGAAGAATAACCAACAGTGTCGTCTTGGCAATTATTACAACCATTAAACCAGCACCCAGCTGAAGTTGCTCCACTATTTTCATAATTACCTGATGCATTAATATCAACATTCACTGTGTCCCCAAGGACATCTGAAAAGACAAATCTAATTCTATTTGTGTGTATATTCCAAGTATTAGGAATCCACTGATTAGAGGTGCTGTACTGAATAGCTACAACAGCATTGTCTTGAAAATCAAAATCTGCGGGTAGGTCATCATCAGCAAAAACATGTCCTAATTGAACATCTGCTTTTTCCTTTACATCATAACCATTTGTTACATTTCCTAAAACTAATCTACCCCCATCAACTACATCTAAAGATTTTGCTTTTAAAGGAACATCATCAAATAATTTAGCTACTTCATGTGGCGGTAAAAGTTCTACTGCTTCGTTATTGTAAAAATTATAACTGTAAGAGCTGCCTGGAGCTAAACCTTCTTTTTCTAAATCTATATCAGCAACTATAGCCCAACCTCTTTCCGAAACAAACCTTTCGCCCTCATCTTTAAGAAGTATTCTAGAAGCTATCTGAACATTTTTTACATCTTCAGGGCCTGTTTCAATAAGAACTGTAATCATGTTAAACTGAGAAATCATGTCTCCTGAAAAGTTTAACGAAGGGTCATAATTGTATGATTTTGAAACTAAACTATGAGGAGAAAAAGCTGAAATTTCGTTATCATTATAAACGTATCTATAAGCAAACTGAATTACCTTTCCGTATATTTTATTGTCCTTATAATTAGGGTCTGTCGTTGGGGCAATAATAGGCATTGAGGTGGGAGGCATTTTAATTAAATTAAAATACTCATTAAAAGAATCAAGAGTTATGTTTTGATAAAGACCTAAAGTAGAGTCTACTCCTGAAAAAGAAAAATCTGATGTAAGAGACGTATATAAATCCCCATTCGTCCCCGATATAGATGCCGTGCCTGTTGTTAACTTAGCACTTGCTATATTCATTTTTCTTGGCGGGTTTAAATTATCAGTCCAATATAAAATACCTTCTGGAGCAAAAGATTCTCTATGACCAATAACCTTGATACCTGTTATAAAATGACTTGTTTGAAAGTTTAAAAAAGAAGAATTTAATAAAAGAGTTATGTTGTTTGTTTTTAAACTGTACTCATATATAGAGTGTTCAGAGTTAGCAATATCAGCAACAAAATAAATTATTCTATCCATAGGTTTATCTTGATAAGAACCTATACATTGATAGTCTAATGGATTTGCTCCTGGAGCAGCACCGTTTATTATTTGCTCAAAGCCTTTTATATTTTCTACTGAACCAACATCATCTCCTTCACTTTCAGCTGCTCTAATATTTAGCGCATCCCTATAGTCTCCTTGAGGAAGTAGTCTTTGCTCGGTGTCTTGATTTAATCCACCTAAAAAATTTTTCTTATCTATAACTGCCATAATTACATTTTAGGCGTTTGCTTAAAGTTCTTTCTAGACTGTTGCAATGCCTCTTGTTTTGTAAAGTTGCTGAATCTAGCTATTGCTAATCTTTTTTCATTATACCAATCTCTTCTTGCCATTTCTTTTTCATTCATTGGTATTAATCTTTTTCTTTGTATGCTTTTCCACCAAACATAAGCTCTTAAAGCTTCTTCGGCATGCACATGTATATCATACTCTCCATTATCACCACTCCCATCACCAACATACTCTAAATATATTGAACCTCCTGCAAATGGAGATGCTAAAGCAATTTGATTTTTTTCCTTGTCTATTCTGTAGTATCCAAAGTCACTTTGACCTCCGCCTACTCCGTATATCCTACCCATGTTTTCTCCGCCTCTATAGTTAGAAAACCAGTATATATCTTCAATATTATCTAAGTCTCTTGTGTCACTCCCAGATGATTTAGCTATAGGTGCTCCACAAGCGTCTGTAGCTCTAGACAAACAAGAGCCAAGATATTTAGAAAGGTCTCTAATTACACCGTTATTACAAACGCCTATTCTAACATAGTCTACATAATCAGAAGGAAGGTCTACTGTTAGATTATCATTAACCTCTAAAGTTTTTGCCTTAACCTCTTGAGTAACATCAAAAGAAAGCTCTTTTAAGCCACGTAAAGCAATATCTAAGTATTGCATGTACTTATGCTCTGTATACTCGCCTTGTTGTATTAAAAGGCTTCTTATTATTTCGTCTATGGATACGTAACTATTCATTATTTACTTATATCATCATTTTGTTCATCATGTACAGCATTTCTCATTACTGTGTATAATTCTACCACGTCTCTAACAACATCACTTTCTAATTCCGCTGGCATAGGAAATGGAGCATCAGGCGCTATATCTTTTGAAACAACCACTAGCTTTAATAAAACTTTTTCTAATCCAAAGCCTACGTTATCATTATAATATATTCTATCATGTTCAACCCAAAAACCCTCTTTACCTAAAAGTCTTGAAGAAGGTAGGTTAGCGTATAGTCCTAAAGAACCGTTAGGCATCCTAACAAAACTTGCTCTTTGGTCTTTTTGATAGCTAACATGATATACGCCTTTGTCATCTGGCAAGGCTAAAGGCATAGCTGGTAAAACAGAATATCTTAAATCTTTATTATTATCTTCAAGTATAGCAATATTATTATAAACAGAAATATAATTACCCAAAACACCGCTAGTATCAACAAAAGCACTTGTGTTAGAAAAAGAAGTGCTCATTACTTCTTGTTTAACTAATCTATCTCTAGCTTGCTCTACAGCTAGCATAATCTCTCTTATGTCAAACTCTGTATCTCTAGTGACATATCCGCCACTAAGTATTCTCATACACTGTTCTGCTAATATTCTTTTAGTTGTTGGCATCTACTTATATTCCTTGTTGCTTTTTCAATTCTGCAAATTGACTAAGCTGATTTTCTCTAAGATTAATTCCTACAAAGCTTAATATTCTTATGGCTATTTCGTTAAAAGTTTCATCAGGAAACTCTAAATTAGTGCTGCTGGCTTCATCATAAACTGGGTATGTTAATGGATTAATCCCTGTAGCGTCTGTCGGATTACCGTCAGCATCTTGAAAATACACCCATTCTGGTTTTGCTGGTCTTCTCAAATATGTTAATGTACAACTCACAGTATCTGGTTCAATATTAATTTGGTTATCTACAATATAAGCAACAGGATAAGTGCTTGAAGGAGGTGTTAAGGCGCTATTTAACACGTGACCCAGCTCAGCATCATCTAAAAGCTTTACATGTCTATCAGTGGTAGTTCTTAAAGAAACTAAATGAACATAATCACTGTTTAAACCAGATATGTCATCACCACTAGATACATCTTCTGAAGTTACAAAAATTCTTAAATCATCTGAAACTTTTTGTGATTGTTGAAAAGCAACTCTAGGAATGGGTCTGCCTGGCTGATACTCAGCAGGGTTGTTATACCTCTCCATAAAAAATTGCATTTGAGCTCTATCCGCTACTAAATTAAACTCATCAGGCTTTATATACCCGCTTTGCTCTTTGTTAGCAACAAACTTTACAAACTCGTATAATTCATTAACATCTATAGGCATAATTATGCAATATAAGGTACGTGTATTTTAAACTTACCAGCTGTTAAAGCAACACTATTAGCTGTCGTTACTGTAATATTTGTTTTAGCTGTATTACTAACCTTAATAACTGTCCCGCTTCCAGCAGGAGTTGTTCTAGTAACAGCTGTTGCGCTATTAAATGGAGCAGCGTCAAAATTAGTTTCATCATGTATAGCATCAACATCAGCCGCCCCTCCTGAATAACCAACCGCTATAGTTGGAGTTCCAGAACTAACCGTAAGAGCTGTTTCCATTTCTATAATAGCTCTATCTAAAAGTATTATTGCACCAGCAGGAATAAGTTCTGAACCAACAATAAAAGTGGTATTAGCGGTTCCTCCATTAACAGAAAAATCATAAGTTGCAGTAGCAATATTTACTCCTCCTGGAGCATCAGCCCAACTTCTAACTCCTGCTGTAGTAGAAACTAATACCTGACCGTTAGCGGTAGGGTTACCAAGCGCTCTCTCTGATTCGTCAGAATTTAATATCTTTGAAACCTTCCAGCCATCAGTAGCGCCTAAATAGTTAGCTTGTATTAGTATTGGTTTTGTAGAGCCATTTAAAGCTTCAGCGTCAGTAAGGTCTACCCCTCCAATAGTAACTTTGTTTCCACCAGCTGTATTTGCTGTAATGTCTGCTCTATACCAAATGTCAAATCTATCACCAGGTAAAGCTGCTGTAGATATTGGTAAATTAAATGCTGAAGCTAAAGTTTTTGTTCCAGTAATATTTACTACACCAGCATCAGTACCAGCAAGTAAATCTTCTAATGTACCTCCAGTAGTAGCCGCAATGTCTTTAACACCTTCAGCTTGAAAAGGAATATCTTTACCTCTAAATTCATCTACTTTTTTATCAGTAGCGTCATTTCTAAACAGCTCTCTATATCCTTTATAATGTTTTTGAAAAGCGATGCAATCTGTAAGACCATTTAAAACAAAATCAGAACTGTCTTTTAAAAATATCTTATCGTATCCAGTATATCCCGAAACTACGCTTTCTGTATTTCTTACAGTAACAGAACCTGTGTTATTATATGCTAATCTTAAAATTACAATATCTCCTTCTTGAACAACATCATCAAGGTTATCTGTAGATAAATTATCTCTTAAATAAGCAAAACTATTTGAAAGAGTAGGGCAAAGAATAGTTGTTATAGGGCCTGTTCTTTCATATTTTAAAACATTACCATTAGTGTTAGATGCTAAAGTTATATTTGAAGTGTTTCTACCTATTGTATCAAACTTTGTTACAAATCTTGTAATTTCAGTAGCAGAAGAATGAACAGTTCCCTGAACAGCTGCTGCGTTATTGTAAACCCAATATTTAAAATTGTATTGTTGAGCCAAATCTGATACAGCATCAGTATCAACAAGTTTATCGTTCATTTGAGCATGGGTGCGAATTACTCGCAATCCAGTTGCGTCATTAGTTAAATTTGTTATTATACCTGTGCTTGAGCCAGCTGAACCACTCGTTGTGGTTATGTAAAGCATTCCTGTGCCGCTGCCTAAATCTGTTTCTAAATTAATTGCCATTTTTTAAATTATTTAGTTCCTTCTATATCGAAGTATATTCTTAATGATTGACCATCTAGCTGATTATTAGCTAAAGGCACTCCTCTAAAACCTAGTTGGTCTGCAATAATTCTAAAACTAAAAGACCCGCTAGCTTGGTTAAAACACTCTACGTCATACTGATTTAATTCTTGAGCATAATTAGATGTGTCAGTTCTATTTTTAACATATGCTTTTACGCTATATGAAGTGTGTGCATTTGTCATAAATGCAGAAACGTTATATTGATTATTTACCCCAACAGCAGTGTTAGCAGAAGCAATCGTAGGCTGCTTGTATCCTGTTAAAGTGCTGTTTGTTATTGTTTCTATAAAAGCTTGTGTAAGAGTATGATTAGTTCCAGAAACAGAAAGGTCTACATAAAAGCAATATTTTTCTGCCGCTTGCCTGTGACTTACTCTTTGAAGATTTTTTATTTTGCTATCTAAACTTGATATTCTACCTTCGTTGTTAGTTATTTTGCTAGTATTATTTGCAATGTTTTGCGTATTATTACCTGTAACGTTTACGGTATACACAAAAGGATTCCCTGCAGTCCCAGAACCTGTTTTAGAAACAGATGTACCAGTACCAGCTACAACTTTAACATGTTGGTTTGATTTATTAGAATACGGTATTACTACTTGTGCCATTTTTTTATTTTTAATCACATCCCGTGCATCCAGAGCAACCTGTCACACTTAAAATGTTTTGATAATATTTATTAATTTTTGCTTCTTTTGCATTACATTTAATAGCCCATTCAAAAAGACCAACCAAAATCATAGCTTCATTTAATTTGTTTAAGTCTAAAGCTGCTGCTTTTGGATTTTTTAACTTATTTTCCTCATATCTATCTTGAAGTTTCTTCAAACAACAATATACTTCACATAATAAATCTCCATATTGACTACCAGCTGCAGTAATAGAGCCTATTAGGGTTGTGTCTAAAACACAATCTACATCAAAATTAACAGAAGCACTATACCATGTAACAAATTCAAGTTCAAAGTCAAAAGGAATAGAAAGATTGTATGGTTGAGCATCCATTACAGTCCCAGGAATAGGGTCTAATGCAAAGTCAGGAAAGCCTGGTATACTTAAAGTGTTAGTAGCAGTCAAAGAATTATAAGTGACTAATATACACGCATTAATTAAGTTATGTAAATCTGCATCCTGAGCTGTTATTGTAGGGCAAACCTCACCTATAAAAGTAGAAGACCAATTACCATCTGCTAAAGGAGAAGCGGTGCATGTGTCACCAAAAAAAACAGGCTCATCTACACCGTCTACAACGTCTGCTGGAGAACCTGGCGGGGGATTTACACTAAAGTCTGATTCTAACTCTATGGTTGAACCAGAATTTGCTAAATCAGTATATGTTGTTGTGTTAAGAACAGGGCACATAGTAAATTGTGCTGCGCTGTTAAGCCCATTATTAACTGCCATTTCACTAAACATCGAGCAAATATTAAAATGATTTGTATTTGCATACACTGTTGATACGCCATCATAAATACTTTCAGCAAATGGTTGGTCTATACCAATAGGTAGCGACCAACTTGCAGAGCTTGTTGCGCAGTCAACACTTTGATTTGTTGGCGCACCAGGCCCCACAGCTGTAGGTACATATATTGCTGTTATTATGTTTTCATGCCCCTCACTACCAAAATAAACAACACAAACAAGACCATCTAAATTGTTAGTGTGACTTGGCATAGAAGAAGTCCCAGTTCCATTAAAATTACCTGTAACAGTTATTTTATATTCTTCTGGGTCTTCATTTAAATTAGCTCCACCAACAGGAAAATCACTATGTCTAGCCATTTTAAAATGGTTTCTAGTAATGTTTGTTGTAGGTACCGATGGAGGCCCCCATGGAGCAGCTTCAGTAACAGCGAGTGTTTGGGTTGAAGTTGCAATACCTATATCACCTAACTCCATAGTTCCATCTGCAAAAGCTATACCTAAATTTGCTTCGTTATCTAAGCTGTTTTGAAAGTAATCACTAGCTTTAAAAATTCTTATAGTTTTTTCAGCTTCAGCAAATGCAAGTTGATTAGCAGGTGTGTCACTTGAGTCTGTAAATGTTTTAAATCTTGTCAATAACTCAACAGAGCTAACATTACCAGGGGAAGGAGAACCCGAATAGTTTAACTTTTTTTGTATATTTATTTTAAAACTATATGCCATTAGTTAAGTGTTGGTGTTGGTGTTGTTATTGAATCTGGCCCTGGTGTGTCTGGCTCATTACAACAATCCTCACATTGTGTTATTTCGTCAAACTCATCTAAATAACTCATCATATCTTCGTCATCAACAAGCTCACTGTCTGTATCACAATCTTGAGACAAGTCTATTAACTCAAGCAATATGTTTACATGTAAAAGGTCAGAAAGCATTTTACTTTCTTTAAAACTACCTGTTCCTTTTACATTCAGATATTTCTGGTAAAAGGTGTGAGCGCATTTATATAGGTTACAATTTATTATCATCTAACAATCTAAACAATCTGAACATTCCATTATTTCTCCCATTTCTAAAACATAAGCATTAAAGTCGTCATTTTTACCGCACATTAAAGCTCTTTTAGCAAGCCTAGCTAATTGCAAGGCATATTTTGTTTTGTTGTAGTATTCTAATTCTAGCTCTTTACTTTCGTTTCTAAATTCCTTGTATTTTTCAAATAAAGATTTTAAACAACACTTTAAACTACAAAGTCTATTATTACAATCTACAGTTATTTGATTTATATTTAAATTAGGAGCAATATAAAACTCTACATCAGTATCTGTAGTTATAGTCCCCGTTGGAGTTATAGATATTGGATAAAAACCATCAAAAGAAGTTAAATTTACATTGTAAACTCCAGCACATATTGGGAAAATCTCTTCTGTTGCCGCTTGGCCAACATTAACAGTTCCGCAATTAACAGTATCCCCGCTAGCATGTTTTACTTCTAACTGTAATGGACTTATAAAAGTTATAGGCACAACAACTGAGTCATATGAAATAGTCCATGTTGTATTTTCTGTTACTGTAAGTTTTGACTCTATACAAACCAAATCAGAGCTAAAGCTTAACGTAGGATTTCCTGAAAACGTAGGAGCGCTATAATAAAGGGTTGTTGAAGACGTGTCTCCATCATCATCTGTAACATCAAAAACATAAGTTCCCACAGGCATAAACGTTGTTATTTCTGGTATATTTAGTAAACCAGAAAAAACAGTTTCTACTCCAGGAGTGCTATAAATGTTACCGCTAGGCATAGTTATATTTACCGTAGCATTAGCGGTAGTCATTTTAACTTCAATACCAACAGTACCAGAGTTATCACTGTCGTCATAAAACTTAATATCTAATCCGTTATTAGTAGCCATTTAAAATAATTATCAAATACAAATATAAGAAATATAGTGATTGTATTCAAATAAAAAGGCGACCAATGGCCGCCCTTTCATGATTAGAAGTTGGTATTACTTCTTTTTAGCCTTCTTCTTAGCCTTTGGCTTTTTAATTGCTAAGCCTTCAACTTTTTCATTAACAGGAAGCATTTCTTCTTCTTCTTGCTCTAAAGCTTCTAGTTTACCAAGTTTTCTTAATATTTCTTGATATACTACCTCACCTTCATTTTCAAAAGTCCAATCAACAAAATAATCACGCTTGTCAGCTCCTACAGGAACATGAACAATAGTAGCTGTGGTATTTCCTAATAACCAACACACTTCATTTCTGTTACCAGAAAAAGTAATTATGTTTGCTTGCTCTGCATCCATAATAACCTGTATTCTTTCTGTACGTGGGTCATCAATGCCTTCTAAAAATGCAACAGGGTCGCTTTTAGCAAAATTCATCATATCCCATTTAATCTCATACATACTTCTATCAATATTGATACCTAAAGCTCTAGCATATCCTACTAGTTTTTGAGCATCCATAGTAGAAGCAGCGTATGTAGCATGCACAGATGTTTCTTCGTCAGCAACTCTTTGCTCAGCATTTACTTCTAAATCAACTTTATAAAAAAGAGTTTTTTTATCTTCTCTTCTATTAGGATTAGTTTCGTTATAGTTGCAATTCTCTAAGTACTTAATAAGGCTAGCCGATTCTGGTCTAACACTTAAAATTCCTCCTTGAAATACAATATCTTGTAAAACAGGATTTTTTGTTGTTTGTTCATCAGCATAAATTGATGATTCACCAGCAACGTATCTTATAAGTCTATTTGTATTTGTTTTAGGGTCATATATTTCATCTATTGATGGTATACGATATGTAACCGTATTTCTTTGACCGCTATAAGTGGCAGATTTGCCAGCTCTGGATAACCTGAATGTAACAGGTTTTCTTGTTCTTTTCATTTGTCTAAAATTTAATAAAATTAAAAAAAGGAGGGGGGATTAACCCCCTCCAAATATAATAAGCAATTATGCTCTTTCAATCAAGAAGAATCTGTTTGGAGCGAATCCTTCAAATCCTCTTTCAGTTCTATAGTGGCAACGTAATTCGTCAACCTCAGATGTAGCTTGCTCTAAACCAGCAGAACCAGTTAACCAGTGCTCCATCTCACGAGAGTAACCTCCTGCTTCTTTGTAACGAATACGTAAAGAAGGAATGTTATCACCTGTACGAGCGTCTTTTCCATTGTCACCTGGGATTACGATACCCATTCCTGGATAATCAAATCCGTCAGCACCCAACATTGGGAAGTGAGAAAGCGCTTCATAAGTTTTCTTGTGGAATACATATCCACCTCTCATGAATGACTTGAAGCCCATTGCTACAGCAATTTCTTCAGCACCGTTGAAAGCACCGTAAGAAATACCACCACCAGCAAACATAGCTGCAACAGCATCATCAATAGCTAATGATAAATCAATACCAGCAAAGATAGTGTTCTCACGAGAACCTCTATACTTGTCTAATGTACGAATCATTGAGTCAAAATCAGATAAGTTGAAACCAGCAAGTTGGTTATAGTTATGAGTGTTACCGTTGTTACGGATAAAAGGAATAAGACCTTCAGTACCACGTAAGTTAGTAGCAGTGTAGATAGCCTCTGTAGAAACAGCTTGGTTACCTAATAACATTTGCATTTCACAGTAATCCATGAATCGCTTGTATGTATCACCTTCACCTTTTAAGTACCATAAGTATCCACGCTGTCCAGTAGACTCATCTTCAACCTCAAACCAAATTTTGTTTGTAGCCTCAGAACCAGAAACTCTGTATGATTCTTTCATAATCATAACATTGTTTTTGTACTCGATAACTTGTGGAGTAAGTCCAGTTGGCTGACCAGTTCCTTCAGCAAACTCAGTACCAATAATGATAAGAGTATCACCTACAGCTGGAGCAGTCATTTGTGAACCATCGTAGCTTAATACGTGAAATACAACCTGAGTGTGTGAAGCAGCAGTACCACCAGTAACACCCGTAGAGTGTCCATCCATAAATACACCAGAGTTACCGTACTTACCACCAAAGATAGCAACAACAACACCTGTTTCGCCATATTTGTTTTGTACGATATTACCAATACGTAATGGAGTGGAAACGTCAGTAGCGTTATCAGCACCGTCTAATGCACCAATAGTCTCCATAGAACCTGCCTGTAAAGCAAACTCACGACCATCAGTCAAAGTTGTATCTTCTGCAGTTACTGTAACATTTTGGTGAATAAAATCTTCTTCGTAGTGGTAGTACTCTTTTTGAGCAACTGGCGCTTTAGCGCTAATCATTTCAAGGAATCCTGTGATACCTTGACTTCCGTATCTTTTTACAAAATCTTCAGACACATCTGGCTCATGAATAGATAATCCAGAGTGGAAGTTTGATGAAGATACATAATTTTGTAGGGTAGCAACCTGTAACGCACTAGGAATACCACCGCCTGTAAATGTAGCCATTTTTTATAACTATTTAATTATTAATTAATTTCCTTTTTTCCAAGCGTTATAAATTTGTGCGGCTAAAGATTTTTTACCATCAGAATTAGTTTTACTAGAAGCTTCAAATGAAGGATTTTTTATGTCTTTCAACACATCTTCCCTTCCTTGAGAGCGAAACTGTGAATATGCTGCTTTTAAAATATTTTCATAATTATTTAAAATTATAAAATCTTTTTTAAGCTTTTGAACATCATTAGTTCCGTCTTCTTTAATATATCTAGTCCAAAAAGTAGAAAGGTCACTCATATCAGCTTTTACTTTTGAAATAACGTCATCTGTTAATGTATAATTAAAAGACTCTCCATTATCATTTAATGCAAAAGCAATCGGTTCCGACTCAGAAGTAGCTTTTTCAACTACATCAGACCACTCTTTGTTTTTTCTAGCTATCTCTTCTTGAGACATGCCAGTCGAAACTTCTTGTGGTTTTTCCTCAACAATCTCTTGCTTAGGTTCTTCTTTCTTTTCTGTAACCAAATACTTTTTTTGTTCTTCAACTAATTTTCGTTTTGCCTCTTTAGCATCACGCCTAAGTTTTAACTTGGACAACTTTATTTGGTCTTCTTCAAATTCCTCTTCATCAAGTTTGTATCTATCACTAAATAGTAAAGAAATATCTTCATCTGTTAAGTCTCTATCTAAAGCTTTCATTTCTGCTTTAATTAGGTCTACATCAGACATCTCATCATAATTAGTGAGCTGAGTTGAAAGAAAATCTTCCATTTGTCCACCTTTTTCCATAAAATCAAGAAGAGTATTCAACCTTTCGTCTTCATACTTTTTTTGCTCTTTTGGTTCAGGCTTGTTTTCTAATGCCTCTTTCAATTCCTCAAACGACTTAAATTTCCCGTCAAACTTTTCGCTTAACATGGAGTTAAAGTCTGGCGATACAACCTCTTCAGAAGTTTCCTCTGTAGAAGTAACATCCTCTTTATTATCTAAAGAACTATCTGCTGATTCTTTTGTCTCCTCAGCAACAGGAGATTCTTCTTTAACTTCAGTGTTTTCAACTGGAGCTTGTTCTACTGTTTTTTCAGTTTCACCCTCTTTGCCTACTAATTTGTAACCTAAAGAAGCTGCAATGTCTTTATTATCCATAACTTAAATTAAATTAAACCTAATTGCAAATATATTAAAAAAAACTATCTTTTCCTAATTCTAGTTAAATCAGAATCAATATCACTTGAAGCTGTTTCAATATGCTCGGTTTTTATTTGTCCTTGAAGCTTTATTTCTTCTAGTTTTCTAGCATGCTCTGCTTGGGCAAATTCTTCTTTTAATCTAAACTCAACTTGAAGCCTGTTTGATTCAGCTTCTTGTTTCATTTGTTCTATTTGAGCTTGTGCTTGAGATGCAGCTATTGCTGACTCCTGTTGAACTTGAGAGTTCAGCATCATTTCTCTTTGAGCTTTTTCAGATTGTTCTTGAGCGTATTTTTTTCTTCTTAATATTAATAATTGATTAGCTAGCTTTATATTGCCTATATTCCTAATCATAATAGCATCCTCTAGTCTCAATTCTTTTTGAGCTAAAGATTGTTGAATGTTTTGTTCTAACATAGCTTTTTCTTCTTCATCAGGCAATGCTTGAACTTTTATTCCAAATTCATGAAGAGTAACATCTTTTCCTATATCTACAACTTTTAAAGTTGTTTCACCTAAAGCGTCAATATACCCTTTATAAGCTCCTTTAAATTGAACTAAATCTTGTAAAGCTAAAGATGATGAAAAAGCTGTTCTTTCCATAAGATTTACATAAGCGTCATTAATAAATCTTGTAGCATTGTTTGATGCTAAAAGAGCCATTTTTTGCACACCAACTAAAGATTCTTTGTTTGGAGCAGAACCTTCTCTAACCTCATTAACACCAGTAACTTCTCGCAACCTTTCTACATTGTATCTATATGAAAGTATTAATTCTTGTAAAGCACCCCCTATACCTCCAGAAAGCTCTTGGACTGGTCTTGGAGAGCCTGTTGCCCCTCCTCCATCATCAAGAACTCTAAAATATAAGTTACCTGTTTGCTCGTAAACATCTTGTATTTCTAAAGGAGTAAATGTATTACCATCACCTTTTGTTACACCTTCAATAGAACCTAATTCAATAGCCATACCTTTAGGTCTGGTCTTAGCAATAAGTTGTTGCATTTTTAAATGTATCAGCTGAATTTGGTCAGCAAAAGGCATCATTCTTTCTACAATAGATTTATTATTCATATTATACATGTGTGGTGTATAAATATGATAAGAAGATAAAGAACGAGTTAAATTGCTTTTTGGTCTAAGCATATTTCTCTTCATTCCATAATCAAATATATAGTCAGTACCTATAATATATTTTCCCGAATACCAAACTTCAAAGTCTGGTTTTATTTGCTCTCTTTTATATTTAGATTTTTTAGGAGCTTTATAATTTTTGTCTTTTTTATTTACAGTAGAAGTCCCATATTGAGTGTTTTTCTTTTCATAATGAATATCATTTACAGTTTTAAACTCTGCATCCATCACATCAACTAAATACTTATCATAGTCATACATCTCCATGCCATCAACATAATATGATGCTTTGCTTAGTTTAGAAGGATTGTTGTTCTTGCCTAAATAAGCTTCTGCTATTTTTCTATAATCTTCTTCAGTAAATTCGTCACCAGCCATTCTTTTTAGTTCTTGAAGTGTTATTTTAATAATCTCACCTGCATGAACTATATTTTTATAATCAGGCCTATTAGAGTATGATGTAACTAAATACTCTGGGTCTACGTATCTAATATTTATTCCATCGTTGTTTAAAAATGTTTTACATGAAGCCGTTCCAACAACAACCAAGTCTCTTATAATTCTTCTAGAAACTTCTTTAAAATCATTAATATTAAAAGCTAACTCAATACCTTGCTCCATGGCTATCTCTGTAGCTTGCTTGTAATTAAGCTCCATAAACAAATCTAGCTCTTCTTTTGTTTCAGGAATATCTTCTTGAGGAGATAAAGGTATACCAGTAATGCTTGATAGCTCTGTAGTAAAATCTTTAGTCATCATCTGAACTAAAAGGTCTAACTTGTCATCTTTTCTTTTTTGTGTAGATAAAGGGTCTATAGCTGTGCATGTTATCTTATAATCTTGATTAGTCATGCTCCCAACAATAACATCTACAAACTTTGGAATAATAGGAACTATACTCCAATCTAAATTAAGATAAGAGTCGTCTCCACTTTTATTCATTAAATCTTTATATTTAGTTGAAGATTGAAGACCCTCAGCATAAGCTCTTTGCTCTGTTATTCTTCTTCTTTTTTGATGCAACACCACTGAGTCTTTCCCAGCCCACTCTCTATACATCCTTTGAAAGTATTGTAATCCATATTTTTTTGTCTCCTTTACATCTGAAGGGGCAAAAGGACTAGGGTATCCATATGTGTAATCTTTTTTATCAGCCATTTTTTAGCAATTTAGATTTTTTGCCTTTTATATTATATTTTCTAATAAACGGCACGTATTCTCTTTTCTTTGGTTCTGGTTTTACAAATTTTTGAGCAGCCAATAAAGCTATTCCTGAAGCCATTGACGCATCATACTTTGTTCGATTATCTAATTCAAACTCAAGCCAATCTTTTAACAAATTGTCAAAATAACAATTACCTATTTGTCCTGTAGCTTGATTAAATCCTACATTATCATATACATATGCTTGTATAGAATCAGCAATAGCATTAATCACAACAGCTCCAGCTGTTGGTATACCAGGAGTTTGTTGATTTGTGCTATATTTTGTATGAGTGGTTTCTGGTCTATTCATTAAATAATTTTCATAACCTCTCATTCTAAAGTAGTTAATTAATCCTACCTTGTTGTTTTCTACAAGTATTTGACACCCATAAAAAACACACATCATTAATATGTCTTCATAAAAAACCTCTACTTTTGGAGGTCTATTTAAATATTCAGCAACAAAACAATGTGTTGCATCCTGCTCTGCAGGATTGTATTTTCTAAAAACATAAGCAGCTGCGTCTGAACGTCTACCATCTGTAGTTGTACTGTGGTCATATGGGTCACATCCAGCTACTATTCCTTGACTGTTACCTGGAAAGTTCTTTTTCCTATCAGATTTAGCGTTTGGATTAGGAGGAACCCATGTAATTGTCCATTTACCATGATAATCTGGATACCACATTACTTCTGTATCTTTTACTCCGTTTCTCCACATAAAATTACCTGGAGTAACTAGTTTTTGTGCTGCAACTTCATTATATTCTAATTGTTGATATATTCTTTCAGCATCAAACAAACATTTTTTTGCATCATGTCTAAATGCTTCGTCTGGATTGTAAGGATATTGTCTTTTTTGTTCAGCTAAAGCATTTGTGTCATCTCTCAAACCATCTCTAATGCTGTCCATATATTCTTTAGCTTCGTCTATTTGAGAAATGCCATACTCATCTATAAAGCCTTCAAGACCATCATATACTGGAGTAAAGTATCTGTATAATCCTGAGCGAGTTTTACCTGTAGAATCTCTGTCTTCTGGGTTAGACATATCCCATATACGTTTAAAGTTTTCTCCACCAGACTTTGACATTTCATTTACAGTAGAAGGCATGAAACATTTTCCTACAACTTTTCTACCTAACGATAAACAAGGTTTTACAATTTGCCAATTCCTCCAAACATCCGCTTCTTCCCATTTACCCGCCTCATCAGACATAAAGTATTTTAGCTTTGCGGAGTCATAAGAGTTGTTTTTTGTATTTCTCCAATCTATCCTAGAGTTTAACGCTTCAGATTTTTGCACTCCTTGATTTTTCTTTGTAATTCTTTCACCAGGTTTTTTAAATGATAAAACTGATTTTGGATTATCAGTACCATCAATAATTGGCTGAAAGAAATCTGGCAAACCCCTAAACATATCTACTACTTTAAAAAATAAATCTTTAGCATCTGCACCTGTTTTAGAAAGCAAACCACCGTGAGCGTTATAGTTAGATGTTATCATGTTTAACGCTAAAGAAGCTCCTTTCCACGAAGCGCCTTCACGTCTATGTTTTACCATTACCATGCCATATGAATCATCATCTTTTACGCATGCATCCCAAAATAAAAAGAACCTTCTGTCTCTATCTCTATAATCTGGATAGCCAACATCTATTTTACACCAGTTTAAATAATAATAGTGAGCTCCTGTAATATAGGTGGGCTCACCATTGTTCATAAACCAGTATCCATCTCTTCTTCTAGCAAACTCCTGCTCTACAAACTTTTCTTTTGTTTTAGCATCTAAAACATCCCAGTTTTCTGGCAAAGAATTTCTAGTCCATTTTTGATTTTTTTTTCCTTTTTTGATTCCTCCAATACCAGACGATGGTTTTTTAGGTATACCTATCTTTATGTTAGATATATCAAATACTTTCCCTTTACTGGAAGGATTGAGCCAAACAGTTTTGTCCAAATCTAGTTAAAATTAACTTACAACTAGCAAAAATACAAAAATTGTTGTATATTTGCAACTTATCTATTTATTAACTAATACCATAGAAAAATGGCAAATTTAATTAGCGTTAATGTGTTAAAGTACGGAAACATTGAGTTCGGTACTACACTAGCTGACGCAAAAACAATGGTGCTAAGTACCGAGCACATTATTTACGGTACTAATAAAGAAACAGATACTGGAGTAGATGTTACTACAGCAACTGCTGCTACTGATGCTGTTACTACTGGCGCTGACCACGGAATTACAAGTGGTGAGTATGTTAGAATTGGTAAGGTTGGAGATTCTGTAGGAACTTTTGATATTGCTTCTGCTGATTACACGCCTGGAAAAATATTCAAAGTACAGAAGACAGGAGCAACTGGTTTATTCTTGCATGGTTCAGAAGCTCACTATGATGCTAACACTAAGCAAGACATTACTACTAACGGTTCTGGTTTAACTTTAGATGTAGTTAGAGTTCAAGGTAAAATTCTTTACGCTGACCCAAGTTTAGGAAGCGGAACTCCTATTGAAATTATTACTGTTGAGCCATGTGTAAATGTTGCTGACGGTTTTGGTGTTTCTGCTAAGTCTGGACAGTTAAGAGCTGTTGAGGTAAACAGAAAAAATGGTGTTGCTTATGATGCTGCTACTATTTCTGAGATTAACTTAATGATTAACTTAGAAAGAGTTATCTTATCTTACGAAGGATTAGCTGTCCCATACTCAGACTCTATTGCTTCTGCTGATGACTGGGCTGTTTGGTATGATGCTTCTAATACAAACTTTGCGGGGATGGATTCTCCTTTTGTTGATGTGTTAGAGGTAGAAACATCTTTAGATGGACTTATGACATCTTTTGTTGACCATGCTGGTGGAAAATCTGCATTTGTAAATGCTCTTGCCTTAGTTGTTAATGGACAAAAAGTTGTTTTCCCTGACCAATCTGCATCTGCTGTAGTTAGACTTAAAAATATTGCTAGCGCTAATGAAATGGCTGCTACAACCGCTTTCGGTTGGGGTTCTGTTTCTGCTAACGATACTATTGTTAAACTTAAGCGTGGACTTGGAAAAGGTGGAGACGACTATTTAGTTGTTAACCATACTGCTGCTCAGCTTATTGCTTTAACTGAATCAGCTATGACTACATAATAATTTATGTATATAAATTAAAAGAGGAGCTATGCTCCTCTTTTTTTTGCAAACTTTTCAGCGTATCCTTTCTTAAAAGTAGCTTGTTCTTCTTCCGTGTCTGGTGGAAGTTCTTCACCATTTAAATATGCTTCAAGTTTTTCTACTTCTGTAATTATTTCTTTAGCGTCCATAAAGCATTCTTTCTTAGCTTTCATTGCGTTTCTAGCTCTATCATCCTGAAGTTCAGGGTCAAGAGGTTTTTTTACTTCTGCTAATAATAATTCAAAAGCTTCCTTTCCTGCGTTAATTAACTTTTGCAGCTTGTCTTCGTGTTTACTCTTTGATGACATATATTAAATCATTGTTTTTCATTCTAAATAACCTTTCTCCTTCTATATCCATTTCATAATCAGAGTTGGTTTCAAAATAAATTTTATCTCCAACCTTTGCTCCTAAAGCTTCTGTGTTTGAGTTTACATATTTTAATATACCAACATTTGATTTTTCTTCTTGGTTTGCTTTTAAAAATAAACCTGATTCAGATTTTATTTCATCTTCAGTTTCTCTAACAGGTTCTACTAAAACATAGTCATTTAACATGTGCACCTCTCCATCTCTTACTCTAGCAAATAATTGATTATAAGCCATCCAAGCAACCTCTTTTCCATCAACATTCATAGCATGCTCATCATCATTTATAAAATGGTGTGTGTACACAAAATCTCCTGGTTGAAGCTCCATCTCTGTATCCATCCAAGATTCAAGTTTATCTGGCACTCCAATAACTTCTGCTTTTTGATTTACCCAATGCATAGGAGACCAAGAAGTATCTACCTCTATCGTATTATCTCCTATTTGAATTTCGTTGTTTTCTTTTTTTTCTCTTTTTGTAAAAACTAAATTTTTAATAGGTTTCATTTTCTTCAATTTTAATATCGTATTCTATTGATACTGGTGTATCTATAAATGATTTCCATAGTCTTGCGTAATCACTATTGCTAGGTTTAACAAATATGTTAAATCTAACTTTTCCATAATAATTAAAATACTCATCATCTTTTACTATATCTATTATTTCTAAATATGCACTAGAATGAGGTACTCTCATTTTTTGGTCACGCTTATAAGTAATTCCTTCCTTTATATCACCCAGTGTTATCTTTCTTATTATTCCGTTTACTTCCATTATCTATAATTAAACATATTAAATCATCACTATGAAGCTCTATACTTACTAATTCTTCATTATGCTTTATTTTAAGCATTGCAGCTAAAGCTTTTATGTGAGCAGCTATTTCAATGTGATGCTCTTTTACTTCTTGCGTTTTGAATGATGTGTTATCTACTTCAACCTTCATAACGCTCTATTTCTAACGCTCTTACTAATTCCTCTCTTTTGGATTTGCTTGCGCTTTTCCAGTAATAATGTGGGTTTACATAATAAGTGCTAGTTCTTGTTTTTGTTTGACCTATGTATTCATTTGTTGATAATATAATATCAGCGTCTTTTAATGCTTTAATTGCTTTATCTACAGAAGATACACTATAGTCTTTACCTCCTCGAATGGCACATTCAACTGCAAAACGTTTTTTATCTGTTCTTGTCATTGTAAACAGATTCCATTCGCTCATCTCATTAAGTATCCATTCTAATAAGTGCATAGCGCAAGGACTGTGTATTTTAAATATTACATCAGTAGCGCTAACATATCTTTGAACAAAAAGACTTTCCATATAAATGGGAGCCATCTTGTCAGTCAGCTTTTTCTTCCCCGTCTTTATTAGAATTTTTTTCATTCAATATTTTTTTAACCCTTTCTACTATTTCATTTACATCAGTACCGTGGGTTAATTCAGACCAGACCTCTAGTTGTTTTTCTTGAAGTTCTTGAAATAAATCAGCTTCCATTGTTGTCAAAAGGGTTCCCCCTCTTTCTTGATTGTCTTGGTCTTTATAATTAAAAGTGAACATAAAATCTAAGTCTTCATAGTCTTTTGATAAACTATTTAAAAAACTTAACATGTTTGCTATTTCTTGTTCTAGTGTCATTTCCATTTTTTATGAGGGCAACCTGACGTTTTCCAAGCTGCTTTTGTTTGTATATAACAACCACAAGCTCCACATCTATCTGCCATCCTATGTTCACAGGTATAGCAAGTAGTGAGTCTTTCAGCAAACTCCGACCTGCTTACTTTTTTAGCCCCTGTTGAAACATGCTTAAAAACAGCCTTAACAAATGATTTAAACATTTGCCAGTTGCTTGGCAACTTATTTGGTAGCTTCTTTTGTTGCTGTTCCATATTCTAAAAACTGATAAATATTATTAGCCATAACGCAAACAGATTGTGGGTCTGGAGTAACTTGTAAAGCCATTTGCATAGCTGTTACCCTTACTGCTTTTTGTTCTTGCTTTCTTTGCTTATCATTGATGTCGATAAGACTTGGATTTGTAATATCCGTAGGATTACTCATAATATATTATATTAAATTAAACTTGAAGCAAATGTAATAATAATTACACTTACAAACAAGTATTTTTTAATTTATTTTATTGATAGACAATTTTGTCCATGCACAAAGACTTATATGTCTATGTTATTTAATTGATTAATATTATTTATTTTAGTATATTTGTATCATGGCTAAAAAATTTAAAACCTGGAATAATAGCTCTTTTACAGTTGGCGCTCCAACAGCTCGTGGCGCTACTCCAAAAGCAGGAAGTTCGTATGCAACAAAATGGTTTGTTTGCTCTAGAACTCCCTCAAGAGCTTTAGAGTTAATATTAAAAACAGCCCTGCCTCATTATTATTTGGAGTCAGAGCAGCAAGGACAAAATTTTTCAGTTAACTCTTGGACTGAAGTTCTTCAAGATTACTGGAGTAATATAGGTAAAGGAAAATGTCCCAGAATAAAAGACATACCTGGTTTTAAAACAGACTTAAATTTTTCTCAAGGTTTTAGTTTAACATTTCCAAACGCAACAAAACGTCATTTTAAAAATTCAGAAACTGGTAGCGGTGCTATTGTAAATTATTCTATACCTCCAAATGTTAGCGGATATGTAAATCCATCGACAGTAGATGTAGAGGTAATACCTGGAAGTTGGAATGGTAAATACTATGAATACAATGATACTATTCAGTTATCTCCTTCATGGACTTACCATGCTGCTAGGCAAACAGCACCAGTTCCAGATTATTGTTTGCCAGAGCCTGGAACAAATTTATTTAATGATGTTCATGTGTCAAAGCCTGCATTGTATAGTGATAACGGAACAGGTTATCCTTCTGTCGGTTGGAAGGGTAATTCAAATGCTAGTATGCATGAACATTTAATTAAACCGCAGTTTCAATCAGTTAGTTTCCCTTCAAATTTATATAACTTTATAGGTTCAACTCCTTATGCAGGTGGAACAGCTTTTGGAGCTGATACCTGGAAAGCAAGCTTGCATGCTCAAACTTATTATACTGGTCAAGGAAGCTACAGATATGAAGCTAACGCAAACAACCCAGCATTATTTAGGCAGTTTGATGCCTTGAGTGGTGAAACAAATGCAACTTTAGTTGTTGATACTAATGGAGGATTACAAGGGGGCGTCATGATAAAACATACTGCTCAATCTTTTGAACAAGCATTGATACCTACTAATTTAACCGACACTTGCAGTAATCAACCAATCTTTAACCATAGTAATATTGTGCAATCTGCACAAAGTGCAGCTGGTAATTTGCAAGCTGCAGATGCATACCTTAGAGCTTTTGGTAAAGATGCTTTTAATATGGGATATAATACTATTGACGGAAATGAAAATGATGCATTATTTTCTATTGATGGTTTTCATGATGGAATATTTGAAGTAACTGTTCCTATATGGTGGAATGACGGAAGTTCAGTACCTTTTATTAATAATCAGAATCTGACAATTAATGCTCAATCATCCAATCCTCTTTATGGATTTAAAAGTGGCAACACTTTAGCAGGGGTTGGTGCAAACATCAATGCCTTAGTAGCTACTACAAATCCAAACAATGTATTGTTTGTTGAATCAACAATATTTGGCTACAATGACGGAGGCCCTTGGGGTAACTGCGGCTATCCATTTGGTAGCACGTTATTTGATAATAATACTACGAGACTTTTTACAGTAAACCCACAACCTATGGGGACTTTTATGCAAGGCGGTGTGTTTAACCCAATGGATGAAGATTTTTTATTTGTTGCTGACAGCGCTACTGTTAACAAAGCTAAGTTAGATGATTTAGAAAATACATCTTGGTTTCCTACGCATACAGCTTGTAAAAACCTTACTCCTTGTAGAAAATGTACAGTTAACAGTCTTGGAGGAGACCGATTAGTTACTAAGCATAAGTATATAAGCTAATGCCTAAAAAAAGAGATTATAAAAAAGAATACAAAAAATTCCAAGCGTCTGATAGAGCAAAAAAAAGACGTGCGGCTTTAAATAAATATAACCGTAAGAAAGGAACGTACGGTAATGGCGATGGACTTGACGCTTCTCATAGAGGTGGAAAGATTGTTGGTTTTGAAAAAGCTAGCAAAAATCGTGGAAGGATTGAAAAATCTAGAAGAAAAGGTTCCAAACGTAGAACTACTAAAAAATAAAATTATGTACGGTAAAAAGAAAATGGGTAAGAAAAAGCCTATGAAGAAGAAAAAGAAAGTAATGAAGAAAAAGAAGTAATTATGGCATTTGTTAATAAAAATCTTCCTAAAAAACCAAGCTCAGGCCCTAGAATGGTAAAAGTTAGTCCTGGTGAAATGGGTCATGGTAACAGACCAAGACCAAGTAACATTATGCGTAACATTAATGTAATGCACGGGAACCAGCAAGTGTTTAATAAAAAAGTAAATCCTGGCGGAGGGGACTGCGGTTGTGGCTAAGAAGTTAGACAAAAGCAAAATGGCATGCAATAAGCCTAGACGCTCTCCGAATCCAAAGAAGAAGAGAGTTGTCAAGGCTTGTGCTAATGGCCAGGAAAAAATTATTCACTACGGAGCTACGGGTTATGGTCACAATTACTCCGCTGCTGCACGTAAATCTTTCAAAGCAAGACACCGTTGTAGTTCTGCCAAGAATAAATTATCTGCTAGATATTGGGCTTGTAAAAATTTATGGGCTGGCTCTGGCGGTTCTAAAAAATCATCTCCGAAAGGACGTAAAGGAAAATACTAATGGCAAAGAAAAAGAAATCAAATAAAATCTGTCCTGCTGGTATAGCTTGGGCTAAGCGTACATTTGATAAGTATCCAAGTGCATACGCTAACTTAGCAGCTTCTAAGTACTGCAAAGACCCAAACTACGCTAAGGGTGCAAAAAGAAAGAAAAAGTAATGGATAAAGCAAAACTAAAAAAGATTGCAGGTGAGCTAAGAAAAGCTTCTGCAATGCATAAATCACAAGCGGTGCGTATTGATAAAATGTTAAAGTCAATGACACCTAAAAAAAAGAAAAAGTAATGGCTAAAAAAATGACACCAGCTCAAAAGCGTATTGCAAAAGCAGCACCACCATTTAACAAGATTACAGCTGCAGACTTTAGAGCACTAAAGAGAAACGGTGGTAAAAAGAAAAAAGGTAGAAAGTAATGGGTGAATTAAAGAAATGGCTTAAACAAAAGTGGGTTCGTATAGGTACTGATGGCTCAATCAAGGGTGAATGCGGTACAAGTAAGAATAAAAAAAATCCAGACAGATGTTTGCCATTATCCAAGGCTAGAAGCCTATCAAAAGCAGAACGAGCTAAGACTGCTAGAAAAAAGAAAGCTGCAGGTAGCAAAGGAAAACAGTTTGTTGCCAATACAAAAAAAGCTAAAGTGCGTTCAAAGAAATAATAAGCGTAACCACGCTACACTTGTAGTGTAACCACATTACACTTGTAGTGTACTCTCATTACACTTATATTGCACTACTTCAAGGTTAATACACTTACCCCCAGTGTGTTAGCCTTTTTTAATGCCTATATATACCTTTATAATGTTTAGTGTCTTGCTAGTATATATGACGCACATATGTTTGGGGTGGGGGTTTATGCATGCGTACGTACACTTACATTGCAATACCCAAACCGAATATCCCAACGGGGTGGGGTCTTATCTAGTCAGCGCTAGTTATCTTTCTCTAGTGGGAACTCGTGCGCTCCGTGGCCACCCCCTAGCGCCCTCGGTGGCTCTATCTAGTGGCCTCTAGTGGCTTATCTGTCGCCCTCGATAGGTTTCTAGTGGTTGGCGCAAGTGTTTTTATGTGCGCTAACCCCTACGCCCCATCTAGTATATTACAGAGTTTAACCTAGACAGCCCCCTAAAATTGTTTTGTGTACCCCCCTTTCTTCTCTAGTAATTTGGTGATTACGATTTGTTTTTGTGTGTTTGAGGTGTCGACAGCAAACGAG
>TARA_R100000329_G_scaffold15170_5_pt1 | contig 24770 bp, 28 predicted proteins | sample TARA_R100000329 | Tara Oceans TARA_R100000329 (sample SAMEA2620783) | marine metagenome | biome: marine biome (ENVO:00000447); feature: surface water layer (ENVO:00002042); material: "saline water (ENVO:00002010), including plankton (ENVO:xxxxxxxx)" | depth 5 m | reverse complement strand
TTACCACCACAAAATATAATGGCACCAAATTTTGATGCTATGGCAGCTCAGTTACCGCAAACAAGTCCTAGTGGATTACTTGCAGCTGCTGGTAAGGTAGGAGGTTTTTTAACAAAAGCAGCACCAGCAATAGGAGTAATAGGTGCTATAGCAGGATTTGTTGGTAGTATTAGTGCTAGAAGAAGAGCTAGAAGAGAAGCTAGAAGACGTAAAAAACGTGCTATACAAACAGAAAATATGTTGATAGGTGCAGCAGAAAATGTTGTAAAAGATATTGCTGTGCAAAAAGGGTTTGCAGATAGAGCATTTGCAACACAACAAGAATCAGCTGTTACAGATTATCAAGATGCAATTGAACAAGGCAATGTTCAAATAGGAAGAACAGGATTAGCTGGCAGTGGTGCTGGGCAAAGAGCTTTAGGAAGAACAGAAAGAGCTTTTGAAATATCTCAAGGCCGTTCTGCATTTGCTCGTGATTCAGAAGCATATCAATTAGAACAACAAGAGTTATCTAGATTAAGAGATATACAAGGTAATTTATTAGAACTATCTGCTTATTCTGGTAGAAATATTAATATATTAAATATGATGGGGAGAGGATAATGTCTTATTCAGAAGATGTAGCAAAAAGTTTATTATTATTATCTGAGAGTGCTAAAGGTTTAGCAGAAACAACTGGAGAAGAAAATAAAGAGGCTGGAGAAATAGCAAAACAATTAGTAGTAGATATGAATGCTGCGAACTTACAATCAAAAATAAGTATTTTTAGCAAGCTTATGGACAGACAATTGAAAACAGAAGAAGATGCTGGTGTAGTTTATACAGAAGTACTTAAGAATAGATTTGAAGCTGGTACTATGGATGAAGGTCCAGCAAAAATTGCAGCAGAAGCAGAAGGAGGAGTTGGACCTTTAGGAGGTGCTGGAATATTTAGTGGAGGTAGTCCTAGACAAATTAGAAAAGCTTTTGCTTCTAATTTAAAACTACAAGAAGAAGCATTGATAAAAAATCAAACAGCTTATAATAGTTTATTAGCTAAAATACCTATATTAGGAGAAGATCATTATAGCGTTGTAGAAGCTAGAGGTCAGCTAGAGCAACAAAAACAAAACATGTTAGATGCTATAGCATTAGTAGAAAATGTTGGTCAGTTTAGAGATGATAAAGGACCGTTTGCTAAAGTAGCTACTGAAATACAGGGAGTATTTTTCGATAATGAAAGAGAGCTAATGGAAAGAGCTAAGCAATACGTAAATGATATTGATTCTTTATTAAGTGGAATAAAGTAAAGTGACTTTAAAAAATCCTACATTAGTACAATTAGATTCATTAGTACGTCAAAAAATAATTGAACCTCAAGAATATTTTAATCGTCTTGAGCTAGCTTATCGTACTAATCCTTCTGCTTTTACCGAAGAAGAAGTAGATTATATTGAAAGACAATTTAAAAAAGTAGATATAAAATTTAATAGAGATATGGAAGTAGCAGATGCTAATCTATTATCTACTATGAATCAATTTACTAGTGGTCTTGTAGAAGGTTTTACTACATTAGGATGGGCTGAAGACCCTGATACTACAGTAGAATCTATAGCAAATAAGTTTGGACATTTAATTGGTTTTGCTCCAGACGTAGTTGCATCTTTCTTTTCTATGGGACAGTATGTACCTATAGCCGCTGCTAAACGTGCAGGACTTACAGGTCAAAGGTTAACTCGTGCAGCATTAAGTTCTGCAGCAGATAAAGCTCCAGGTTTTATACGTAAAGAAATAGGACCTAAAACATTTACATTACAATCAATACCAATGAAAGTTGCTGACTATGTAATGGAACAATCTAAAGAATATTTAGGTGCTGCTACATTAACAACTAGCGGTTATTTATCTAGAGGTATATTTAAAAGTGCTAAGTTTAGAAATATTGCAGAACAAGGATTGCATTTAGGAGTAGCTTTAGGTGTATCTTCTTGGAAAGAAGGTGGTAAAGGTATGCTTGATTCTGCATTGCATGGAGCTGCAGCTGGTGCATTATTTGGTGGTATAGGTAATTATGTTAATGTAGGTAGATTATTAGCTAATCCTAAAACTAGAAAAGCAGGAGAAAGAATTATAAGAGATGTTGCTTCACAAGTATCTAAAGATGCAAGACAAACAGAAGCAGTAAACATGTTAATAAAAGGTACGTTAGGTTCTGTAGCACAAGGTGGTATGGCTACACGACAAGGTTTACCAGTTGCAGAACAAGTGTATGAATATTTATTAGGTGCTTTCTTTGGTGCTACTGCACGTTCAGCTGGTTTTGCAGACAGAACTAAGTTCATTATGAAGAATGATTATAAAAATTATGAACTAGGTATGACTGAAAAACAAGCAATAGAAGTAGCAAGAAAAGATGCTGACTTTCAAAAGCTTTCTAAATCTGATCAACAATATATAGAAAATTATATAGCTAAAGTAGTAGTAGAGAAATACAATACTCACGCTCCTATTATGGCTAACCTTCAACAAATACCTGAAATAAACGAAGCATTAACAGAACTTGGTATTGACCCTAAGACTATAACCAAGAAGCAGTTTGAACAGGTAATGCAAAAAGCAAAAGAAAAAGATGCTAATAAAGATTTAAAAGAAACAGATGGAGTAGAATTAGAACCAGCTACTAGACCTGCTGAAGAAAGAGGCCCAGCTACTAGACCAGGAGAGCAAAGAGGTCCAGCCACTAGGCCAGCGGAGGAAGTCGTAGAAAGACGTACATCTGAAGCAAATAAAGATACTGTCTTAGAGTCTGCATTGAAAGATAAAATAGATGTAAACTTGTCTGAAATGATTGAAATGACATTGAATCGTGACATGAACGAACCAATGTATGCTATTAAGAATAGAGACTTAGAATTAATTGCTGATGAAATTAGAACTTATAGCATAGGTAAATCAAATGATGCTATTAATTTAGAGCTAGCAAAAATAGCTAAAGAAACAAATTATGATTTGCAACAAACTATTGCTAAAATTAGAAAAACATATCCAGAATTACCTAGTACATTTTTTCGTGATGTAGGTGGTAACGTTAACAGACTTGGAAGCTATTTAAAACTAAAAAAACATTTTAATAAAAAAACAGATTGGGAAATAGATTTAAGTGCAGACGTTATAGAAATAAGACCTGTGCCAGAAAGAGATATAAATGGAGATATATTAGGAGGAGATAGACCTAATAGTAAATATAATAAAACATTTCCAGCAACACCAGAACCTGTTAGACTAGTTATTAGAAAAGCAGTAGATGAAGCTGGTTTTACTAAGATGGGTATTGGTGGTAAAGAACGTATAACAAAATACAGAAGATCAAACGGTGGTCCATTAGATTATAAAAATTTACCAGCTGAACAAGTAAAAACAAATAACACTGTACCTAAAGAACAATTTACTACAGATGTAAAAGTTAGATTAAAAAAATCTTTACGTGAAAAAGGTATGTATATATACGGTGGTAGTAAAGATAATGGTACATTGTTAATACATAGATATCCCGTTAGCGAAACTTCTGGACAAAAAAACTTTTTTAATAAAACAGCTAGAGATAAATTTTTTAATAGGTTAGAAAATGAATTAGGTTTAACTCTATCTAATAAAAATAAAGAAACATTTTCTAATATATATTATCTTATGGTTGAGTCTGGATATTTAGACCCTGCACTACCATTTACTGGAGAAGCATCATCTACTAGACTTATTAAAGCAGTAAAAGAATATTTAAAAGAACCTTTATATGCTAACGTTCAAAAATTTAATAAGTATTCTAATTTAGCTCAAGGTGCTGACATACCATTAGAAGCAGCTGACTATGTAAATTTATTAAAAGCAGACCCTGCTAAAAATAGACAAGAAGGTTTGTTTAATATGATAATGGTAAAAGATTTTGAAGACCCAATGTTTAATAATTCAGAGTCGGGTACAGATGCTGCTGTTATAGCTAGTTATAAAGCATTTGATACTATACAAACAAAAAACTTTAGACCTGCTGATAATGGATTTTTAAAACTAGTAGGATATAAAGGACCAGAATATGGTAGTAATCCAGTAGGTAACATATTATTAAAGACTGGTACATTTAGAGCAACCAAAGCACAGAATGATTTTATGGAAGCTAATGGTATAGATTTTATTGTACCAAGTACAGCAGCTAAAACACAGCTAGGATTAAAACTGCATACATTAGACTACACTGTAAAAGATGGTTGGAAAAGTATTGATGTATTAAAACCTTTTACTATGAGACCTGATGAATTGTATATTAATATGGGAGTATATGAAAATGCTACAGCAAAACTAAATCAACCTGCTCCGTTTCAAAAACAAATACTTGATAAAATTAATAGAGATCAATTAGGTAGAACATTATCTAGAGAATTAGTAGAAGATTATAGAACTGTAGCTACAGAATCTTTAAATGGTAATGCAAATGAAACAGCTAAGTTTAATCAAATGATAAAAGATATAAACATTGGAGCAGTAAAAGATGTTGACAGTTACAAGTTTGATATAAATGATATACATATAAACTCTATTAACGAAGTAATAAGTAATGATATTACAAGTCCATTAGCAATAGCAACAATAAAAAAAATATTAAATAGAGGTAGAGAAGATTATAGAGAGTTAATGTTTAATACTACAGATGATGTAGCTAGCAAGCTTATGAACTTAGAAGTATATGAAATACCTGATTTAGTAAACAAGCTAGATTATGACCCTGGTATTTTATTGCAACCACAAATTAAAAAATTTATTGATAAAGCATTAATTAGATATAGAACTAGTAGAGTTGTACAGCCACTAATTAAATATAGTACTACTGGTAAGTTAGGTCCTAGAGATATAGAAACATATATTACACATCCAGAATTAAATGATACTACATTTATGTTGGGTAGAGATTTTAGAGATTATGAAATAAAATTAGACTCTAAGTTTGGTGGTAAAGATGGTGTTATGACATTGTCTGAAGCATTTAAAAAATCTAAAGATACAAAAAATTATACAGCATCTGAAATATCAGAGATAAAAGAATCTATTAATTTTTTATTAGTTCGTTCTCCTAACAGTAGTAATGGCGGTGTAAGAGTCTTGGAGTTTGCAGGTTTTGTAGATAGAAAAGGATATGGTGTATACACTACATCAAAGAATGATTATTATTTAGGTGGTGCAGATAAAGATGCTGACTCTGTTTCTATCTATCAAAATATGCCTAAAAGTTTTAAAGAAGCATTTAGAAAGTATGATAATGAATTTGATTTAGGTGGTGGAGTATTATATAATTTTGAAACACCAAGTAAAACATTTGAAAAGTTTGTTAAAGAAGCAGACAAAGTAGTGAACCCTAAAAAAGATTTTGCAGAGTTAGTTGATGTTGACAGTAGAATTGAAGTAGCTAGAATGGCAAGACGTGGTAAACAACAAATGGGTATTATTGTTGATGCTATGACACGTATGCAAAACATTGCAGATGTAATACAAAGACGTGGCGGTGTATTTGAAAGTAGTGTTTATGGACTTGATACAGCAAAAGGAAGCAATGATAAACTACCTGAAAGAGTTTCTATTACATTGAAAGATAGTTTACCAGGATTAAAAGGAAAACTAACTACACAACAAGTAGTAAAGCAACTACAGTTAGATAGTGTAAATCTTGTAAACTTAATGGCTGACTCGGCTAACTTTAAAGAAATAGGATTTTATAATTCTATATTAAATCAAATGTGGAATAGTTATTTTAAAATAAAACAGATATCAGGACTAAACAATGAGATTACATATTTAGATACAAGCGGTAAAAAACAAACTTATAATATTGGTAGTGAAAGAATCATTGGTAAAAAAGGTGATATGAGATCAATAGCATTTGATAGAAATTATTTTAAAGACACTGACCATATATATGCATTAAGATTAATTGAAAATGTACATAGAGATTTTTATAAATTAGGTAAAGATTCTATTAAAAGAGTAGAGCATTATGATAAACTAGCAGAAGATTATTTGTTTGAAATGGGTACAGATATACCGTTTTATTACAATATAGCTGAAGCTGTGCGTATGACTCCTGACTTTTATTTAGACCCTTATAAGTTTTATTTTAATAATGCTGCATCTAAAAACTTAGAGCTATCTAATATAGGCCCTATTGAAGTAGTTAAACTACAAATTAAAAAACTCAGAGAGTTAATTAAGTCTGATAAAATGTTTAAAAGATTTGGTATGAGAGATTTTTGGAACAGTCATATTGAAACAGAAGCAGACTTAACTAGATTAATTAATGATCCATACTTTATGCACGAAAAAAATATGGACTATCAAGGTATATTTTTTAGCTTACAAAAATCAAAAGACTTTATTAGAGAGTCTAATGCTTTAGGTGTCCCTATGGATAAAGCAGAAAGTATTGTAAGAGATGTTATGGATACAACCTATAATATTAAATCATACTTTTTTACCGAAGTAAAACTTCGTGGATTAGGTAATATGCAAAATGAAAAAGTTGTAACACCAGAAATTATGAACAGTATTATATTAAGACTAAAAGATAAATATAAGAATGCATATAAGCCTGAAACATATGAAAAAATAGAAGAGATGATAGATTACTGGTTAATGACAAGAGATTTTAGAGAGCCTACTACTGACTTATTAAAACAACAAGAAAAAGATTTTATGGCTATGAATGATAAGTTATCTAAAGAGTTAGAGTTTCATTCACAAAGTCAAAACTGGAATGGTAGAAGTGAAAAGATAGAAAAATTATTATCAAGAAAATCTATGGCTTATGGAAAGTTAAGACCAACACTTGACTTTGCTTATAAGTCTTTAGTTATTAGCAATAAAAATAGAGAATCTTTTTTCAAAGGACAGTATAAATTATTGCAAGAAATTACAGAAAATATTACAGAGCAAGTAAAACTACCAGAAAAAGCAGTTAATCTTAAAAAGTTTATAAAAGAAAATATTCCATTTGATGATACAGTAGAAATACCAGATAATTTTGATACTTCTAATAGTAGAACATTTAAAAAGACTACAGAAATAGACCCAGATAACGGTCGTACTGTAGAGTTTATAACGCCTGAACAAGCTAGATATAATGAAACATATCCTAATAATATAAATGTAAGAGATGATAAAAATGTTTCATATAAAGTTAAACAAAATGAAAGATTTAAAAAAGATACACAAAGTTCTATTGATAATGTACAAACTACAAATGAAATATTAAACGAAATATTACCACAATTTGATTGGTTGTCTGTAAAATTAAAACCAAATAAACTAGTTACAGATGAAGCACAAGTACAAATAGATAGAACAAGAAGTATTTTAAGAAAAAATCCTGCTGCTATATCTAGATTTGAAGAGTTCTTTATTGACTTAACATTTAGACTAGAAGGTATTGGTAGAAGATTGTCTACAATAAATGTAAAAGATTTAGAAATTTTAAACAATGCACTAGAAGAAAGATTTAGTTCTAAAAGTATTATACAAAAACTATCTAAAAAAGATAGACCTGGCTGGATAGATCAGATGTTAAACTATAAAGTGATTGGTAAAAAGCTAGAAAAATTTGAAGAAACAGAATATTTAAAACCTGCAGTACCAGTTATAGATAAGTACGGTCAACAAAAACCTAAGCAATTAAATATTATATTACCTACTAGTACATTAGAATATGGTAGAAAAAGAATAGATAAGTTTGATACACTACAAAAACTAATGAGCTCTGGTATTGAAACACAACATAATGGATATTATAATTTTTTAAATATAGACAATGCTAATTTAACTAAGTATAGAAACTTGTTAATAGAACATGCTTGGAATGTTAACGAATATCAAAATGGTAAGTATCCATCTAATGAAAGATTACAATCTGCTAAAGATAGAATTAAAGAAGCTTACTTAGACAGTGAAGGTCAAATAAAAAAGTTAGGAGATATGAAGTTTCCATGGCCAACTTCTGGTAAATCAGAAATGATTACTGCTACAGAATATACTAAACGTTTAGCTGATATGTATGCAAAAGATTTTAAACAAATCAATGAAGGATATATTAAAAGTAATTGGGAAAATATTGAAAAGTTTTTAAAGAAACAAAAGATTACAAGAGACTTATATAGCCCTGTGGTAAATACAGATTTAAATGTACAAACTTATAAGAAGAGTGCAAGGTATGCAACAGATCAAATGGAACGTATGTTCTTAGATAAAAATGGTATTATAAGAGAAAACTTAGTTAACTTGATATTTAAAAACTTTGACTTTCAAGGTGTACCAAATAGAAAATCTTTGAATGATTTGTTTAGTATTAATGATTTCTTTTTTATTAAATACCATATGCAAGTTAAAGATAGGTTTGAGTTTGCTTATCCTGAAATTAATTTAGATAAACCTTTAAAACCTGCTGATCAAGCTATTGTAAAAAGATTTGTTAACAAAGAAATGAGCAAGAAAAGTTATGCAGACCATATTGTAGGTGACGTATATAGAGGTTATATGCCTCGTATGGGTCAGTTTGATATTGAAGCTAACATACCTAAGATACAAAAGTTTATGGCTGAACGTATTAATAGAAAAGTAGAAGAAGTAAGTAAGCCAGGTAATCAAAACAAACTACCACTAGATTTACGTATGGCTGTTGAGTTTGGAGAAATGCCATTAAATCAGGCTATTAAAATTTACAAAGATCAACTTACTGCAAGATTTAATAGACAAGCAACTAATGATATAAGTGATGGTGGATATGAAGTTGAAGCACAGGTAAGAGATTTATTTACAAGAAGTAACTACAAAGGTTACGTTGGTGAATACACTGCAAGCATGTTGAAGAACAGAGGTGATGAGTTTATACCTTTCTATAAAAAAGATTTAGATGTAATTAAAAGATATAAACAATCACTTATTAAATCTCACTTAACTAACTTAGCAGGATTTAGTTCTGAGTTATTGTTAAGAAGATTTGATAAGGTAAATAAAAAAGAAACCTTTGCTGAAAACTGGTCAAGATTTATGCGTGATGCTTTTACTAATATGATTGGTATGTCTAATTATAGAGCGTTAAATATACATGGTATAGAAAAGAAAGACCAAGGTTTATATAATAGATATATTAAAAATGGATTGTCTACTAAAGGTATGATGTTAACCAATGCACAAAGAGAAAAAATACTAGACTTTGGTATTGCAATACGTGTTAACGGTGCAGAAAAAGAACAAATATTATTAAGAAATACTAGTAAAGATGGTGTCAATCTTAAAAAAGCTAAGCAAGAATTAAGAGATTTACAAATGACAAGAGCTAAAAAACTTGTTAAAGATATAAATGTAACAGGTAAATATGGATCATTGTATCATGCAACTAGTGATGAAAAAGCTGTAAGCATATTTAAAGGCATTAATACTTTGTTTGGTGGTAAATTGTTTGGTGAATTACCAAAGGTAGATAAAGCAACAGGTGTTGGAGAGTCTGAATATCGTAACGCTGTATTAAAACGTGTAAGAGATTTAAGTGATTTAGAAGGACAGTTTGAGTTAATATCATTATTGTCACACCCTAAGACTGCTATAACAAACATGTATGGTGGTACAGTTAATACCATATCTGATGTAGGTTGGTCTTCATTTAGAAAAGCTAATAGTACAAAAGATGTTTTAAGTATGCTGCAATCTATGAATGCTGAGTTTGAGTTTACTAATCCTAGTACAGGTAAAAAAGAAAAAAGAGGTTTTGAATCTAGAACAGATATTGATGCATGGCTAGAGTCTTTAGGTGTATATGACCAGATGTTCTTAGACATGGTATCTTTAGATAGAAACTTTGCAAAGAAAAATGTACAAGATTTTGCACAACAGTTTGTAATACGTATGAATAAAAGCTTAGCAAAAGACCCAGGTACTATGAGTAAAGCTGCTTATGAACAGTTACAAAAACGTACAATGAAAGAACTAGCAAGAGATTTAAATATTAAACAACCTTTTATTGAAGCTGGTGCACTTCCTATGAAATGGTCTGAACGTAAACTACGTGGTACTGCATTCTTAGCTAACTATATAAACTTAAGAGAGAATGTATTGGGCCCAATAAAAGATCAGATGCCATACGATAGTCCAGTATTAATTAACTATGCATTGAAAGGTGTTCAAGCATCACAGTTTATGTATCAGGCTACATTTAGACCTAACTTTGCTAATACATCATTAGGTCGTGTATTGACTAGATTCCAACCATATGCATGGAATAGTATTGGTAGACGTATGAACTTATATAAAGATGCAAGACAAGCTGATTGGAATAGAGAAGTATTAGCTAGCAAAAAATTTCAAAGACAATTTACTTTTGATTTAATGAGTCTAGCATTAGCTAATATATTTGTTGCTAGTATATTTGAATACGCTTTATCTCCCCCTATGAATTGGATGCAAGATACTGCTGCATTACTTTTTGGTGATAAAAATGCAAGAGATAGAGCTTTCTTTAGTTCTTATCCACATCCTGTACTTGCTCCTTTGCAAATAGTAACTCCTCCTATTGGTAGATTTGTATTGCAACCAATTACTGCTATACTAAATCAAGACTGGCAAACATTTACTGACTACACTTTGTATAGTTACTTTCCATATGGTAGATTGTTTAGAGACGCACAAAGAACTTACGATAGTCCAGCTATGGCACCAGATTATTTAACTGGATTTCCATTACATAGATTACATGACATAAGAAGAACTCAAATAGAAGAAGATGAATCTGAAGAACTATTACCAGACTTTTCTTTATGGGAAGATGAGGAATAGCCTTCTTTCTTTCGGTGGCTGATATTCTTCTTCTCCCCTTCTTTATCGCCTTCTCTTAAAAATTCTTTGGCCTACGTATCTATCTTAATATATGAGCCTAACCAATTAGTTTACGAAAGATACATATAGCAACTAGTAAGGGTGAACAGGGTTAAATACCTGCAACAGTCCTTTTAACTGCTATTATGTAGGCCAAAAGATTGGGTAGGAGAAAATTAGTAAAACTCCTACCCGTCATATAGGAGTATATGATATGAAATACTATAGTTCGTTTACACGATCTAATAATTCTTCGAGTATAATCATTTCTTGTTTAGATACAAATGGTGCTTTTTTATAATTGACTAAAGCTGCTTTAACTAACAATACTTCAGCTGGATTATAAAATACCAATGTCATTTCGTTTTCACTCATTCGTAACCCCCGCTTTGATTGACATAGCCATCAGTACTATCTACATTATCTTCGCTTTTTCTAATTGTTTCATTATGTTTACTATTTTCAATAGCAATAATTAATTTACTTGCTAATTTAATAATAGCTACCGCATCATCTTTATTTATTTCTATCTTCGGCATTACTGTCCCTTTCTATTTTAATTAATCTTAACCATTCATTTAGTGGTATTACTACCAACGCTTGTTTTCTATCCATTCTGGTAACAACTACATCTACATCATCACCATGGTTTTCTGGATATAACCATTCAGCTATTTTTTTTCTACGCTTAGCTTGTACACAATAATCTTCTACTATGACATCAACTACTTCAGACTTTCCTAATGACCTACCATCAGAAGCATAGGCTCTCTTGCTTGAGAGCCCTACTTCTTTAGCTGCATTAACAACTTCTCTTTCAAGGTTGTTGCCACGAACTTTGTTTCTATGCGTCATAAGTTTTATTTAACATAGTTGTATCCCATCTTCTAAAAGTCAGGTGTAATTGTTGATTACCTACTCCTATCAAGATACCTCTATGTATACCCATGTTTCTAGTAACATACCAACCAATATCAAATACATTAAAAAATCTGATCTTAGTTGTAATGTTGTTACGATCATTATGATGTTTTATTTTTTTTATCATTCAACTTCCTTTCAAAGTTCTATTCGTTTAAATGTCATTGTTTCAGGGTGAAACTCTGTAACAAATTCTAACTTACCGTCATCTCTTGATTTCTCAGACATAACAGTTCTATAAATTTCGTTACGATTACCTTTTAAAACAATAACTTTATCTGCTTTTTGTACTACATTTGACGAACCTTTTAAAGAGTGTAACCCAACTGTACCTTGTGAAGCACTAGCTTTATTCAAGTGGTGTATAGCAAATATCAAAGTATTATTACGTTGTGCTATTTGTTTCAATGCATCTATAACAACATTTTGTTTTTGTATTTCACCATCAAATCTATCTACTTGCATCTCATCAGTAGTATCTACTACTAATATATTAGGTTCATATTGCGCTACTACTTTCTTTACAGCTTCAATCTCTGGTGCTATTACCATTATTTTAATATGGTCTAACAAATCTTTTACAGAAAAATCTGGATTACTCTTGTATTGGTTCATTACCCAATCACTAGATTGTTCCTTAATTATCTGTGCAAATCGTCTCCATATTAATATTTCATTCATTTCTAATGATAGAAACAAAGTATCTTTTTTAGATTTAGCTACAAGATTTTGTACAAATGCAGTCTTACCCATACCAGTATCACCACTGAAGACTACTAATTCACCAGGTTTAAACAAGTAATCTGGTCCTCCAGGAAATACATCTTGAATATTAATACTGCGTTTAGTAAAGTCTTTCTGTATATATTCTTTGAATGTATCTTCTAATGAATCAACATCTCGAATATCTAATACATAATCTTTACGTTTAAAGTGTATACATTTAGGATCACAATACTCCATAAGTATTGCATCATCACATCCGTAAATGTACTGGTTGTCGTACACATTCATAACAGTACGTTCTATTTCATTTGTATCTAGCTCACCTTGTGACCACTTAATCATTCCGTTTAACGTAACAATAAATGGTATTCCAGCTCGCTTCCATGAGCTTACCATACGCATCATATTTTTATTGCGTGAACCTTGTGTAGGTCCTTCATTAAATATATGTTGCACACATGTAACTACTGAATTAGTATCTCCAGTACGCATGGGTGTAAGGCTAGCACTATTGCTAGGGCTAGCTATAATAGAAGTTTGTAAGTATGGTTCTATAACAACATCTTCTGAGTTTAATGTTGCATAAAAATTAGGTTTACTTGCTGTATACTTATTGTATGCTGTTTTTGATTTAGCATACTTGCATACATCATCATAAGATATTGTCCATATATCTTCTAATGGTATCCAAACTTTATACAAATTAGTTTTAGTATTCAAAGACCATTTTGATCTAATGATTCTAGTCTTATCATATATATTATCACCAAAACTAAAATGTTCACTTAAAGTTGCCTTAACTTTTGTATGTAGGTTTTTATTAGGTTGAAACCCAAATACATTAAGTAACTCAATATGATAGCCAGTACCACTAAACCAAACATTGACGTGCCTACTATCAATACCAAAATCAAACAACTCATTACAAACATGTTTGAGATAATTTTGTAGATTTTCTCCATCTATATCTCCTTTATCCAAGTCTATAATTAATCTATCTGGATACACTAAACCGTTATATCCCTTAACACTTTTATTAGCTATGACATGTGCTTGTAATGTATTATCAAACATATAGTAAGACCTATACATTTCTTTTTTAAAAGTGTTTTGTTCTTCTAGTTTCAGGTATTGTTCATACGTAACTAATTTATTACGTTGATTAACATTACCTTGAACTACTTCTACTATCCTATTTTCCATCCCTTTACTTTCCCATTGTTATGTTCAACCTCTTCAAGTGTTATGCCATGTGCATCTAAAGTATTACTTTCACGTATCTTTCTAAATGCTCTAGCATAAGTACTTGCTGTATGTATTTTTTGATGAGCAAGCCTACCATATGTAGGTAGACTACTCTCTAAATCGTAACTCCAAAACACATCTGTGTTTGCTTTCTTAGATTTAATCCAAGCTATTACGATATCTGAAGCTGTCATTAAAACGGTGCTTCACTTCCAGCAAATACTTCTTTTGCTTGTTCAACATACTCGGTTTCTTCTTGAGATGGTATACCTTTATCGTAGTCTTTAGGATAGCCTTTCTTTAATTGTTGATTAAAACGTGACTCAAGCTGTTCTTTAGTTTCTGGACTTGAAACTACACCCCAAGTTTGTCTTTTGTATTTACCTGTTGATTTGTAGGTAATACATGAGACTTTCTTATCAGTTAAAGAATCAAGTGATTTAGTATCTAAAACACCATTATCACTTACATTCAGATCACATTTTGTTGCAACAAACAAAGTATTCAAGTCATCTGGATAAGATAAACCTGTTACAACTCCGTTTGTATCTTTGTCAAATTTCTGGTTTACAAAGCAAGTATAAGTATATCCATTATTATCATCTTCTAATAACAATTTCAAACTTAAGTCTGCGTATTGTGAATCCATAACTTGAACATCTGTTATAGTACAATCATTAACAAAATAGTTTTTAAGTGTTTTGCTAGCGTTACTATATTTAGTACCTGTTATAGCCATATTATGCATCCTCCATGCGGTTGTCGTTTATATAATCTTGAGTCTTTTCTGCTATTGCATCATTCATCATATCATTATGTGTATCACAATGTTCTTGAACTACATCAATAACTTTACTCGTATTGATCTTTTGATATCCATACTCACCGTCATCCAATGGTAGTCTTAATAATATAAACTCACCAAAGTCATTTGATATTGTTTGGATATCGCCTTGTTTTAAACCTGAGATTCTATGCTCACTTGGCATTCGTTTTTTCTTCACTTTTGCCCTCCTTAATCATTTGATTAAAGTATTGTGTTGTAGCATTAACTCTAAGTTTAGTATCAAAGTATCCAGCACTACGCTGTTCATGATACTTTTTCAACATTGCTTCATCTAAAAACGGTGTAGCTTTTTTGAAATTAGCATCTAACTCTTCTAACATTTTAGTAGTTACATGTGATTTCTTTTGTGCAGCTTTTGCATTATCAACTTCTTCTTTGGAAGCTATTGCATATCCACCACCATAGCCAGCAAAAGCTAATGCTCTACCAGCTGCTGATGTTTCACAGTTTTCTAGTGCTGATGTTTTGTTAACAAACCCTGTATTGTCACGCTCAGCTGCATGACCTACGTAAAACCAATCAGGTTTGTTTGCTTTGTCAGGATATACTGTTGACCTAACCATATATTCATTACATCTTTCACCTGTAGGTGTATCAGTTATGCTATTAACAGATACTAACATATTATCTATTGTTGCTTCAGGGAATTCAGTTAGAAATGCTTCTATACGGTCTTTGACTTCAGTATAGTTTTTACCTTTGAACTTCATATTCAATTGCCTTTCATTTACTTTTATTATTAACTCTATTGAGCCTTGTAATATACTAAATAGTATTTACTTTTACAAGTCTTTTTCATAAACAAACTCACCATAATCACCACAACCATGACAGTATGCAACCCATATATCACCAAATTCTTCAGCATGTCCTGCTGGGTTTGAACCTGTATTACATATTGTACATACTAACAATCCTGGATCATCTTCTATTTGTTTTATTGAATCATCAACTTCTTTAAGTTTTTCTGATAGTTCTTTATATTTATTACTGAAGATGATATTATTAGGATTTAATTTACCCTCATGTTTTATTGACCATGTTGTGTCTTTTTTATTTGACATAACTTTCCTTTCATTATTAGATGTGGCGACTTCTGAGATAGATAGTGGATATAGAGAGGTATATAGCCGCCACACCAGTTTTATTACGTATTAAATCCTTCAGAATTTAGTAACATATTAGGAAAATTAAAAGAGAATCTTGATTGATATGGTTCTCCATTAATAACTTTCTTAATAGAATTACATATGAAACTACCAGACATATTACTGCAATAGCTTGTAGCCTTTGCATTGCATGGTGCTTCACTACCCTCATCATCTGAATACCAAGTAGCCATATACTGCTTGATAGTAGGATTCTTAAAAGTATACTGTTGATAATGTTCTGCACCCATACGACCATCTATCAATAGATATGGTCTTTTCTTTTGCAATACTCTTCTAACAGCATACTCTCTTGCATTCATTGAATCAAAACCTAAAACAATAATATCACTATCTGTACATTCATGTTCTAAAAACTCTTCGTTAAATGCTGTAATACTAGCTGAAGGATTAATATCCTCCAACATATCTTTCAATGCTGCAACTTTAGATCTTCCTAGATCTTTATGTCCGTACATTGATACGCCAATATTTTCTGTATTGACTTCATCATAATCATATAACTTGATATTATCACCACCCATTCTAACTATCTGAGTAGCTGCGGCACTACCAATAGCACCGCAACCAAGGATATGATAAGTATGATTATTCAGACCATCTACAATGGCACTGTATCTTGTTCCTATCATTTGAACTTCTCCCATGCTTTATTATATTGATGTAATTCTAGAATAGCTTCTTCATCAAAAGGTAAACCAACACGATGTATATAACTTTCTGCTTCTGCAAAATGTATTACTGTGTCAATATTTTCTTCTGATACTATACCAACTCTAAGTTGACTACCATCTTTTTCTAGACTTTTGTTTAGCTTTCTAACTTTTGATTTATACTTTTTGTAATCATCATTACTAGATATATAATCTAACAATATGTTATCTAATTTAGCTTCTAAGTTAACTAGCTCAGTGTCTTGAGACTTAGTATCTAAGGCAAGAACTGTTTGCATTTTGTCTGGGTACGATAAACCATATCCACCATATTCATACTTAGATCTACCTGTTTTAACTATACTAACAGGTTTAGGCTTACTGCACAGAGACTCAACATCATTGATAATATATTTAGGTATATCATCTTTACCTTGTATTTCAATCGCAACATCTACATGTACTTCTACAGGTTCCCAGATGCTAACCCTAAACAAATATTCTTCTTTAAGGTTAACAACTAGACTAAAAGATACATCACTATGTCTTGATTGTTGAATAGCATTTAAGTCTGTACCAGACCAAAAAGCACTCATAGTATGATGACTATGCCACCAACAAAAGTATACATCTGTACCATGTTGCATTGCTGCTTTCTGTTGATACTTTGCAAGTGCTTCTTTCTTTATCACGGTATTACCTGCTGATATTTCTTGTTCTAATATCACTGGCTCTTTTATGATAAACTCATCATCTTCTTTAATTACTACCATATAACCACCTATCTCAGAACCATGCTCATCCCAAGCATACTTTGAGTAATTGATTACTTTATTCCAATCATTCTTACTAATCTTGAACGACATTTCTCATTCTCCTCTCCCAGTTATAAGCATTCATTTGTTCTTCATAACTTAGCTCTTCTTCTGGTTCTTGTTCTTCTGATACTACTTCTTCTATGATATTTGTTTGGTCTTCACTTTCAAGTTCTAAGTCTTGTGTTGTTGAAGGCAAACTTTGTGTTGTCATTCTAAGCATACCTTGTACTCTATTAGTTGCTTCTAATAAAAGTGGTACTTCTTGGTCGAAGTAACCAACTCTGTATAGAAAGTCTACCATATATGCAAACTCTATTGAGTCCATAGACTGACAATTATTATCATAAAACCAATGTACTGTAGCTATAATATCATCAATAATACATTCTTGAACTCTACAAATATAATTATCTTGTATTTCTTTGTGAGTATCATTGATATTATCATAGTTAACATCCTCAAATGGTAATGAATCTGGACCAAGATTTTGAAAGACTTTCTTGTAATGATGGTCATCACAAACTTCTCTTACTTGAGATTCTAGTGGTAACCAATTATCTAAAGTAAAGTCCCAACCACATACAATTTTATTTTGTTTAACTGTATAGTTTGTTTGTTCATACCAATCAGATCTATAGTTCCATTCCATACCACTATGTCCATACTGACTCTCACTGCGGTATGTTGTTGTTGGACCTTCTGCTACACCAGCATGCATACCAAACATTTGCAATACTCTAGAATACATACTATCAATAGACATACCAATAGCAAGTGGCAAGTCTTCATGATAGTCTTGGTCTAGATATAGTATTGAAAAAGGTATAGAGTTCAATGGACCAGTAACTCCACACTTATATGTTTGCCATGAATTAAGTATCTGTATCAATCCAATAATATTTAACTTAGAAAATGCATTGTATACTTCATCTTGCAAGTTACCAAAGCAAATATTATTTTGATACTGTTCTTCATCTTCACCCCAATGAGTCCAGTATGATGTGCCTTGTATATCTACATACAATTCTGACACTGAAGACATAAATGGATGTTCATACAATCTGTTTCTTGAGTCAGTATCAGGTGTTCTACCTAACCATTTACCAACTACTTTAACACCTTGTGAAAATCTATACAGCCCACTATTTCTTTGTGATGTTGTAACGCTTTCATATTTATTACTTGGTGTCAAATCATTATGTGTAATATCATCTATGTCTTTACCAAACAATCCATTAACTAAATGTGATATTGGCATTTCAAAGTGTAGATAGATAGGTTCTGTAGGAACTTTTGCAAGCAACTGTGTATTGCTATCTCTATCTGGACCATAGATATTAATGTGTGGTTCTTTGAACTTAAGTTCTACATTAATTGAAGCTGTCTTCCACTTCATCATTTCATTGTATACATTATCATCTTCTTGCATATCTGCATATCTGATGTAAGAATGTATATCTATATTATCAAACGCTGCAAGAAAATCTTCTGCATACTTTACTCTGTCTTGAAATAAAGATATAACTTCATCAAATGTTTCTACTGCTGTTTCAACAGTACTATCCATATTGATTCCTCTTTTTCTCAAGTCTTTGAGTGTTGAATCTATGTCTAGAATAGAACTAATAAAGTTCTTTTTGTTCCAACGCATTCTCTCTGGTCTATTAAGAAGCAATGTTTCTAAACTAGATGTATTCTTATTATACTGGTCAAATCTAGTATTGATTGTTTCAAGTATAATATTTTTGTAACCAGGTTTCCATCTGTATGTATGTGTAATACCTAATGGTTTTAATGGTTCAAGAACTGAACGATTACCATACATATATGTTCTGGTAATATAGTTATTGTTCAACTCATTGATTTGTCTCATCAACTTTTCTTGTGGACCAATAACTAATTCTGTTGCAATAGATTGTATATCTATATCAACATTATTACTTACTACATTTTCCATTCTTTTCCTCTCTTGGGTTATGCTGGCTACATAGCATTACTACATAGCCAGCTTTGTGTCATCGTATTATGCACTTAAATATTCTTCAAATGCAATCTTGCCACCAGTCTTATCATCTCTCATAAATGATAAGAATACAAACCCTTCATCTTCTGATCTAGTAGATGATGTTTGTGGTACAAGAGTTGCTGTGGCATCTACCTCTTGTAAGTTCATAGTAATTTGTGCATTACTTGGAACATTTACATTGTTCTCACGTAAGTACTCCATGAACTGACCCACTGTGGTCAATCTAGGCTGACCATCTGCACCCAATATTTCTAGGAAGGCAGTATTTCTTACGAATCTACCATCACCATTATTGTATGCAACACCTTTTACTTCGTTACTCATTTTCTTTTCCTTTACTGTCATGCATATCTGCTACCATCAGGAAAAACAAAGCGTAGTATAGATATGCGTTAGCTTTATTTAAGTATCTAGATGCTATTTCACATTCAAGCTCAGTTTGTAAAATCTCCTCAGCTATTATGTATATTAATGCATCTATAACTTCTTCTATTGTCTCTGCTAAATTGTTACGATTTTCATCTAAACATTCTTGCAAAGTTATTGGTACTTGATGTAAGTATTTTATCTTACCATCATCCAATCTTTTTGATGCAAAATCAATACTCTTATTGACTATTGCATCTCTTAACTCAAACGATTCTAAGTCTTTACATGATACTAACTGTTCACCAGCCCAAGTCATTTGTTCTTTGAATCGTCTTTTAATTTCTTTATTATTGCTTTCCATTACGCACCAACCTTACAATATATTTTATTGCTTCATATAATACGATTATACACAATATAAAGAATAGTACTTCTGTTATTGTTAGACATGTATAATACATTATGTCTTGATCTACATCATACCACATTTTTACCATCCTTGTTTGTCTGTATTAGACTGTTTATCAAATCGCTCTAACCATGTCTTTTTGTAATTGGCAAACTTTTTATAAGTAAACCAATACCAATGTCCATATCTTTTAAAGAACTTTAATCTTCCTTCTTCTCGTTCTTTTGCTGTCATAGCTTTTGATCTAGGTTTTATTACTTCAGTCATCTATTGACCTCGTTCTTGCTTTAATATGAATATACTTATGTGTTATCTTTTTCGCAAATAACTCACAAGCTATTCCTTCTTCTTTCCATTGTAACATTTTCAGCATTGTACTTGCATCTAATCTAAACAATGGCTGTATTGGTTCTACCTCACCTCTACTTAACATCTGGTCTTCCATACTTTGTTCGACTGCAAACTGGCACCAGATTTGATTATTGTGATATCTTTCCCAAGTCATATGAATTTGATATATATCCTTGGCTTCAATAGTATTTGAACTTGCATTGTCAAAACACCACCGTAGCCAAGCTTTATATTCTGCTGGTTTAAGATATCTATTAGGTGTACCAAATACTTCATCAACTCCAACAGGTAAATTATATCTATTGTGTTGAAAGTTGTATAACAATTCTAATATATGCATAATACTCCTTTCACTAATTAAGCGTAGTGCAGCTACTCATGATTATTACTGTATTAAACATACATCACAGAGTGGAGCTTCTTGTCCAGACTTATTTACTGTATATCCAACTAGTAATCGTATACAAACCACTCTAGTAATCTCTTTTCACTGCACTATCAGCCACCGAATCTTAGATAGATAAGAGCCATAGGTGCACCCAGCCTACAAAATCTAGGCCGAATCTCAAGGATTATGTTTATGTTTCAAGCTAATGTTCTCCATCGTATCTAAAACACTTATTCTTATCTATCTAAAACTTTCTGAAGCATCTAACATTATATCTTCTATATTCTTTACTTGATGCTTCTCTTCTTTACTAAGCTTTATTGCAAGTTTACGCAATCTAGCTTTTGTTATATTCTTTTGCTTGAGTTTAGTTCTAGATTTATCCGCCATATGCTTTATCTATCTCTTTCTCATAAACTCTTCGTTCATCAAGTCTTTTGACTCTCTCGAACTGATACTTATCATACATCTCTAAATAATCAAATCTCATTTTCATAATTAGCATGGCTAACAAAAAGAATGAAACTATCAAGATTGCTGATAATAGTACTAACATTATTAAATTACTCACGATGACTCCTTTCTTGCTGTATTGCAAGGGTTTATGATAAGATAACCAAGTAGTAGTTACTACAAAATGTTCACTACTACTTAGTATCTTTACTAACTGATCTATATCAAGTTACGTTGCACCAAATGGTACGCTGTAACTCGACTCGTAATTGAACTATCTATTGAACCCATAAGGTTAGATAGCTGTGATGTGCTTAGTTCATCTAACTTTCCTTTCATGTTTTGTGATAATATTACTCTGTTATTATCTGAAAAGATTAGTGTTAGTTGGTGAACTAAGTCTTGTTTAGTAAGTCTAGACACGATGACCTCCTTGTCGCCTATTGTAGGGTATATAATATAAGTAAGGGAAGCAAACATACTTCCCTATACTCACTATCTACTTGCTGGACCACGCTCAACACGCTGAGTAGTTCCACCTTTAACTGATGATTTCCAATAACCTTTAAAGTCACCAGACTTAGATATTTCACACCAGTCACCTAACTCTGCACCTTCGGCAAAACTATCTGCCAAGTACTCGTTAGCACTATCACTCAACTCACCAGGTTCAGTACTAAGATAAACAAAGTCTCCACCTTTAAGGCTTTTCAAAGCAACCTTATCAGTATCACTATACTTATCCTCTACTTGATAACTACAACCAACAACAATTCCATTTTTAGACATATCTGTCTCCTTTTTATTATTAAACTAATTTATGACAAATCTCAACTAAAAGTTGACATAAGCCAAACCAGCGGGCTGGGGCACTATCCATATATAAGACCCACACACATTCTAGTTGCATTTTTAAAAAATGGGTTGTAAATTTTAAATTATGAAGATTCCTAAGAAAATGTTATTTGATATGGTTATGCATGGAAAGCTTGAAAGATTTGATAAAGAGAGTGAAGAGTGGATTTCTGTGCCGTTTGAACCGAATAATGAAGAACATATTCATTTAAAAAATATGCATTATGCTCAGGCTGAAATAGATTTTGTGTATGAAGCTATGGAAGTCGGTGTTAAAATAATACGGGAGATCAATTAGTAGTACTTAAAGTAGAACGACACATATGGTTAAGTGCTACTTAGAGTATACTAAGAAAAAAAGACAGTGTCAAGTAAAAAATAACAGAACGGAGAAATAATGAGTTTTAAGTCAAATGTATTTTACGATAAGACAGTTAGAGGTTATAGACATATACTAACTAAAGATAAATGGAACTGGGTATATTGCTACGGAAAAGAAGGCTTATCTATAGATAGTATGCTGAAGAATGAGAACAATACATTCTTTTATACAAATATGCGTGCTATGTTAGAAAATTTATTTGAGAAACGACTAAAGTCTCATTTTACAAAGATGGAAGTTCATGAGTTTATAAAGGCTGTGAACAGTGCATATAGAGATATAGTAGATATGTCTAAAGAATTAGAAGAATTAACACAAGGTATGATACAACGTACTGACGAAGATCAAGGAGCACCACGTGGCAATACAGAAAAATAAGAAAAAACCTACAAGCAAAGAGCTTATGGGTATGTTAACTGCTATAGCAATACAGTTAGAACAATTAAAAATGCAAGTTTACAACGGTGATAAGGCCCTAGATGAATATATGGAAATGAATGGGGACAAAGAAGACTTTGTAAAATATTTAGAAAAAAAATATCCGTTAGATGATAAAGATAACGAGAAGACTGAAAGCAAATAACTTTGAATCCGTTGATTATGAAGTATTTCCCAAAGAAGAATTTAAGAAACTGGGTAAGAAATACAAACACTGGAACAAGTGTAGCCCTGGTGATTGGGGAATTAGTGACGACGGTTATGTGGCTGAGTGTCTACAGCGTAACATTTATGGTACAAGTGTTGAAATGGTGTTTCCATATGGTAGGCAATGGGTATCAAAGACTGGTAAATTAGAGTTTATACCCCACTATACTAGTAAAAACTACAGCGGTGTGTCTACAAAGACGTATGCAGAGCTAGAAGCGGGTAGAGATAGGGCAGAATTAGCTATAGATGCGTTTTTAGCGTACAAAATAGCAGGTAAAAAGCCAGATATGGAGAAGATTGGTACTATATATAGGCCTGATCAGAAAAATCCACAGATTGCTGTAAAGAAATTGTTAAAAACTAAAGAGGTTAAGAAGATTATGGCTGATAAGCTAAAAGAAATACTAGTAGATAGAGAGATAGACGAGGGATATGTGCTAGATGTTATAAAAGACGCAGTAGATGTAGCTAAGATGAAAGAAGATCCAGCTAATATGATACGTGCTGCTAAAGAATTGTCTGAGTTTTTAGATATGAAACCTAAAAATAAACAAGTAACAGAGTCTATAGAGATGGATTTGTCTCATCAGATTGCTGATACATATGATAAACAAACTAAGAAATTAAAAGCCACACAAACGAGAATGCTAGATGAAGAAAACAATTAAGCTAGAAGGTAGCAAAGTAAATATGATAGAGTTTTTAGCTGTACTTACACAGGTAGCAGAAGACTTTAAGCTTACCTTAGTTATAAAAGACTGATGGATAAAGATAAGATATTATTAGAAATGGAACAGGACATGCTTCTGTTCGGTAGAATGGTTATGCCTAATATGTTTAGTGAGAACTCTCCAGGTTTTCATTATGATATAGTAGACAAACTAGCTGACTACCATAAACAGATTAATATTATTGCACCACGTGGTCATGCTAAGTCATCTATTGTAGCTGGTGTATATCCATTATGGCATTTGATGTTTGATAAAGGTATAAAAGTAATTGTATTAGTATCTAGAACACAGTCACATGCTACAAAGTTACTAGGTACGATAAAAGACGTATTAGACTATTCACAAGAGTTTCGATACTTTTTTGGATACTGGGGTCAACAATCGGCAAGAAAGTGGACTAATACAGAAATAGAACTCAAAGATGGTAGTTTAATTGTATGTAAAGGAACAGGGCAACAGATAAGAGGAATTAAACATGGGAATCAAAGACCAACGTTATTGGTACTGGATGATCCTGAAGACGAGAATAACACGAAGACTGCAGAAGCGATGGAATATAATCTACGTTGGTTGCTGCAATCTGGTGTTCCATCCTTGGACCCGCTCACTGGTAGAATCATTGTCATTGGTACTCCGCAGCATGAGCGATGTATGGTTGAAACGTTAAAGGATATGAAAGGTTGGATGAATTTACATTTTAGTCCAGACCTAGAAGCTGGTACTGCATTATGGCCTGAAGTATGGCCTATTAGTAAATTAAAACAAAAGAAAGAAGAATTAGATAGTATTAACAGGCTATCGGTATTTTATAGAGAATATTTGTGTCAAATCGTAGGAGATGAAGATAATTTGTTTCGTGCAGAAGATATTAACTACTATGATGGATACATAGAACAAGATG
>TARA_R100000329_G_scaffold104015_1_pt1 | contig 25010 bp, 43 predicted proteins | sample TARA_R100000329 | Tara Oceans TARA_R100000329 (sample SAMEA2620783) | marine metagenome | biome: marine biome (ENVO:00000447); feature: surface water layer (ENVO:00002042); material: "saline water (ENVO:00002010), including plankton (ENVO:xxxxxxxx)" | depth 5 m | reverse complement strand
AACCACAGATACTTTATCAAGCATAGTGGTAAATACCATATGGTAAAAGTAGAGAGTAGAAAGCAAGGTAGAGTAGACTTTAATTATCAATCAGCAGAAGCTAGAGCTAAGTTACCTTTAGGAAAGAAGTTTAGTATATCTGCAGGAGCAATCTATAGAACACACCAAAGACCCTATGGTTACAATCCTATAGAGATATGGCTAAACGAAACAGATGAAGATGGTTTTCCAGTTAATTATTGGTATGAGTTAGGATTCTTATATGGCTTTGATGACATCTACTACAATCAAGTAGACGAATTAGGTAATGAAGTATCTGACTGGTATTGGATAAATCCACAAGGACACATAGTTGCTAATAGTGATTTAGAGTTTAGAGATACAGTATTTGCAAGTCTTATGAATCGCTTTAACAACGAGGCATGGGATGAGTTAGATTACTTTGGTGTGTTATCACCAGTAGTAGGTTTTGACTTTTATCATTATAAGAAGAACTTTTGGTTACATGCTTATGGTAGTTACTTATTACCTTATCATAAGTATATACAAGGAGATGTAGATTTTAGCTACCTTAACAGAAACAACTGGGGATTAGGTGGTTTAAGACATGACTCTGAGCATGAGCAGTGGGAAGATTATCAGTTTGGTGTATCTTTTGGCTGGAAGTTGTCTAGGTCATTAGGAGTGTTTATGGAAGGAGAGTATATCAAGTTTTGGGATTCTAAGATATATAACTCTAGTATAGGATTAAATTTTAGATTATGAGAGAAATAACAAAGATTATAGTGCATTGCACAGCTACACCAGAAGGTAGAGAGGTAGATATAGAGGAGATAAGAAAGTGGCATGTAGAAGAAAGAGGATGGTCAGATGTAGGCTATCACTTTCATATAAAGCTAGATGGAGAACTACAAGAAGGTAGACCTATTGAAAGAACAGGCGCACATTGCTCAGGTCAGAATTATTGTTCTATCGGTCTATCCTATTCAGGAGGGATGACTAAAGACATGAAAGAACCTAAAGATACTAGAACACAAGCACAAAGAGAATCTATTGTTGATTTATTACATGAATTAAAAGAACAATATCCAAAAGCTAAGATATATGGACATAGAGACTTTAGTTCAAAAGCTTGTCCAAGTTTTGATGCGAAAGCAGAATATGAGTATATAAGTAATATGTGCTAATGGATTTTAGTGTAATATTATTGTTACCTAATGGTCTAAACATAGGTTTTAATTACTTTCCATCAGATGAAAATTATGAATATGAAGAAATAAACATATACTTGTTTATTATACAACTAAAATGGAGATTTTATTATGAGTAAAAAATTTAAAGATACTAAATTAGGACAGTTCTTGTCTAGTAAAGGTTCAGACATAGTAAACTTAGTAGGTGATACATTGCCAAATCAAGGCTTATTAGGCGTTTTAAAGAACGTTATTAGTAAAGATGATGCTTTACCTCCAGAAGACAAAGAAAAAGCTCTTAAACTGCTTGAAATGGATTCTATAGAGATGCAAGAAGTATCTAAAAGATGGTCTAGTGATATGGCTAGTGACAGCTGGTTAAGTAAGAATACTAGACCTATGACACTTATTTTTCTTACTATATCTATGGTATGTTTAATATTATTAGATAGCTTTAACATAGACTTTAGTATAGATACCTCATGGGTAGACTTATTAAAATCTCTACTTGTTACAGTTTATGTTGCTTATTATGGTTCAAGAGGTGCAGAGAAATTTAAGTCCATTAAATAAAGAACATAATTATAGCGTATTGAACTTATAACGCTATGTGTTTTGTGGTTTCGCTGTGTGGCTACACCACAAACTATTTAGAAAACTTATCTTGTTTCTAATAAAAAGCTAAGTTATAAAAAATATTTTTCACTAAACAACTTTTTATTTAATTATTTTTTTGTATATTTGAGTATGCATGATGATTTAGACATAGAAGGATTAGATTATTTGCAATGGAGTTTGTTTGATTCTCCAGATGAAAAAGGCAGTGGCTATAAGTTTATGGAAAGACAACCTGTATATATTTTAGATAAAATAGTTAAGAAAACTAGAAGAAACTTTAACATACTACTAGGATATACAACTCCAGCTTATGCCAATAAATATGGCTTGTCTAGTAAAGATTCACATAGAATAGGTAGAGCCGTAAGAATAAAAATACTGAATCCACAGAAGAGAATGGATTTAATTAGACTTCTAATATTAGAAGGTGTTACGAGAATAGCAGTAGCCAAAGATATGGTTTATTATGATACGGATGATTTGAAAGAAAGAGGATTGTATCTTTGGTGATATTGTTTATTATTGTTTTTTGTTTTTGGGAGGGTAGAAAATTTTTCTGCCCTTCTTTTTGTTTTATTAATAATTTTGTGTATATTGCAATAGATATTAACAAAAACAGATAACAATGGAAGATTTAATAAACTATAAAAACCTTAGAATAGAAGCACTACACGAAAGAATATCTATTCTAGAAAAAGAAAATACACAACTTAAGAACACTATAAAAAAGTTAACAAATGAGAATGCAGGAAATTAATTTCTATAAGAACTTTGAATTTGTTAGTAAGTACTTTATTAACAATAGTGTTAAAAACAAGAATAAATATAAGAAAGCATTAACAGAAATCTATTTCTATGCTAATTCACTTAGGATAGAAAATAGAGAGTTAGAAGATAACTTGTCAAAGTGGCAAGCTAAATATGATAAACAAATAAATAATAATAATGGAAACACAATTCACATTTCATGAGAGAGTAGTTCTCTTACAAACAGAGCTTAAAGCTCCTAAAAACCAAAGAAATAACTTTGGTAAATACAATTACAGAAGTTGCGAAGATATATTAGAAGCAGTAAAACCATTGCTATCTAAATATGATTTGTCACTAATGATTACAGATGAAGTAAAAGAAGTATGTGGTATACCTTATGTGCAGGCTAGAGCTGTCTTACATTGTCCAGAAGGAAAGATGGAAGCAACAGCACAAGCTGGTATAGACCCTAATAGAAAGGGTATGGATATATCACAGTCATTTGGCTCATCTAGTTCCTATGCTAGAAAGTATGCACTCAATGGTTTATTATTAATAGACGATACAAGAGATGCAGATGTGACAAATACGCATGGAAAAGAAAAAACTTTTAGCACAAAAGCTAAAGGATTTGATTTATTATAACCATTAAATTTAATATATATGAGTAGTTTAATTAACGTTAGTCTGAACTTACAGAATTTGCCGAAAGAGAAATTTGTAGAAGGAAAAAAAGGAGTTTACTATAACTTTACTTTATCTGTAAATGACGAGACTAATCAGTATGGTCAGAACGTAGCAGTGTTTGACAGCCAAACAAAAGAAGAGAGAGAAGCTAAGAAAGACAAAGTCTATATTGGCAATGGAAAGGTAGTTTGGACAGACGGCAATTGCGTAGTAGCAACTAGCGACAAGCCTCAAAAAGAGGCAGTAGCAGCAACTACAGACGATTTACCATTTTAACAATTGGGAGGTTTAACGACCTCCCTTTTTTATTATGACATTAGAAGAAAGAACACTAGACAATATAGTCATGGAGGCATTAGAGGAAGGGTGCGTCCTAGACACATCAGAAACTATATCCTATCCACCTATTGCAATATCAATGGGGGAGAAAAAGTTTACTACAAAAGAAGGAACGGAAACATATCCTATACCGATAGGAACTTACGGTAACTTTAGTTTTGTACAAGCACCACCTAAAACAAAGAAAACATTTTTTATTAGCCTACTTGCTTCTGTTTATCTTGCAGACTCAAATAAATTTGGAGGCGATATAAAAGGACATAGAGGCAATAAATGCTTGTTACACTTTGATACAGAGCAAGGTAAATGGCATTGTCAAAAAGTATTTAGAAGAGTTTTAGATATGAACAATACAGAAAAAGATGACAACTATTTTACCTTTACTTTAAGGACAGTAGGTTATAAAAGCAGATTGGAATTTATAGAATACTGGCTTAGAGAAAGAGTAGATGACGGTAAAGCAGGTCTTGTTATTATAGATGGTGTAGCAGATTTAGTAAGTGATGTAAATAATTTAGAAGAAAGTAATAATGTGGTACAAAAATTGATGCAGTTAACAGCTGTCTACAATTGTCACATAGTAACGATAATACATTCTAATTACGGCACTACAAAACCTACAGGACACTTGGGTAGTTTACTAGAGAAAAAAGCAGAAACACAAATAGAGTTAGAGGTAAATACTGTACATACTGAGCAGATAACAGTAAAGTGTAGAAGAAGTAGAGGGTTTCCTTTTGACACATTTAGTTTTAAAGTTAACGATTATGGGTATCCTGTAGTGATAGGAAACTTATATGACCACCTACAAGGAATGGAAGTTAAACATAGAAAAATAGATTATGAATTATGAATATAGATGTAAAAATAAATAAGTTAGATAATACAAAAGATACTAGATATGAGTTAACCTTAAAAACATATAAGGAAACTATATCTGGTGTATTTGAGAAAGAAGATTTGCGTTACTTAATACAGAGAATAGATAACGCTATAGTATGATAAAAGTTGTTTGTCCTTTATATGTGATGTTAGAGAGAAAAACAAAACCTAATAAAAAGATATTTGTTAACATGAACACATATAGGAACTTACACTTTCATATAAATAACAAAGTGAAAATTAAATATAAAGAGAGTGTTAAAGAACAATTAAAAGGTGTTACAATTAAAACACCAGTAGAAATAACTTACAAAGTTTATAAAGCTAGAAATACTAAGCTAGACAAGATGAATGTCGTAAGTATAACATCAAAATATTTATTAGATGCAATAACAGAGTTAGGTTGTTGGGTAGACGATAATGATGATTTTGTAAAAACAGAAACAATAATGCCGACAGAAGTAGATAGAGAGAATCCGAGAGTTGAAGTTTTTATAAAAAGTATATGAATGAATTAGAGAAGATTGCTAAGAATCACTCTTTGTGGTTGAAGATGGTTCTTAATATGGGGTGCAATCCTAGCATGGCAGAAGACATTGTTCAACAGATGTATGTGCGTATTGATAGGTTGCTAAAAGAAGGAAAGAATGTTATGTACAATAAAGAATCTGCTAACAGATTTTATATCTATTTAACATTGAAGTCTATGTATATAGATTACAAAAGAGCAAGAAGCAAGTATACGTTCTTTGAAATAATGGAAAATGATGAGGTAGATGAAATATATGAAGACCCTACTTATTATGCTAGTATGGATATGAAAGAGCAAAAAGCATTTACAAAGATTTATAACAGAATCTTAAATGAAATGGATACATGGAATTTTTACAATAAAAACCTATGTATTGCTTATTTCACTACAGACTTATCATTAGATAAATTGTCAAAAGAATTAAACATAGGTAGGTCCAGTATATACAATACTGTAAAAGGACATAGAGAAATTATCTATGAGAAGTTTAGAGAAGATGTAGAAGATTTTTATAATAAAGATTACGATAAAATTTAATATTATGGCTAAGAAGAAAAATTACAAGAAATGGAAAGAATCGTTTAACAAGGAGAATACTATAGGCTTAGGGGACTTAGTAGAGAAAGTTACAGAGGCTACAGGAATTAAGAAGGCAGTTAAGTTTATTGCTGGAGAAGACTGTGGCTGTGAAGAACGCAAACAAAAGATGAATGCGATTCCATTATTAAAAAGAAGAAATGTAAACTGTTTAACAGAAGAGGAGTATGCTTACTTAACTGATTGGTTTAGTAAGAAGGTTAACGTAGTGGAGCAAGCAGACCAGAACAAATTGCTTGCAATATACAACAGAGTTTTTAATCAAAGAAGAGAGAGAACGAGTTGTGGTTCTTGTATCAAAACAATGATAGATGAACTAAAAGTTTTGTTTAACCAATACAATTAAAATGAAAGATTTTCGACCAAGACTAAAGGGCAATAAGCTCAAAGCATTTTTAAATTTAACTAAAAGAGAAACAAGAGTTTTAGTTATAGGAGATTTGCATGAGCCTTTTTGCTTAGACAATTACCTTAAGTTCTGCAAAGATATTTATTCTAAATATAATTGCAACAAAGTAATATTTATAGGAGATGTCATAGACAATCATTATTCTAGTTATCATGAGACAGATGCAGATGGTTTAGGTGGTGGAGATGAATTAGATATAGCTATAGATAGGATAGCTAGATGGTATCATGCGTTTCCTAAAGCTCATGTGATTATAGGGAATCACGATAGAATTATAGCAAGGAAGGCACAGACAGGAGGTATACCTAGTAGATGGATAAGAGATTACTCTGATGTGTTGAACACACCTAACTGGACCTTTATAGAAAGATTAGTTGTAGACAATGTGCAATACATACATGGAGAAGGGGGAACAGCTAGAACAAAAGCTAAAGGAGATATGATGTCTACAGTGCAAGGACACCTGCATACACAATGTTATAGTGAATGGTGTGTTGGTGCTAAGTTTAAAGTATTTGCTACACAAGTAGGTTGTGGCATAGACCATGAGAAGTATGCGTTTGCTTATGCTAAGGCAGGAAAGAAACCAGCTATAGGTTGTGCAGTAGTATTTGGAGGACATACAGTTGTTAATGAATTAATGGATTTATGAAACTAAAAGATAAGAAACATACCATTGCACAAAGAATGGGTAGGATGGAAAAGGTGCTTACACAAATGTATTTAACAAATGTAGCCTTTGGAGAAAGGATAGAGAAACTAGAAAAGATATTAATAAAAGAAGAAACAAATGAGTGATAGTAGAAGAGCATACGAAGAAGAGTTTGGTAGTTTACCAACGAATAGTCAAGAGAGAAAAAAGATTCCTATTTATACTGGAGTAATTAAATACTTTCCTGATGCGATAGCAGAGATAGCTAGAGTAAGTTACATTGGAAGTAAGCAACACCATCCAGACCAAGGCGTGTTCTGGGATAGAGATAAAAGCAGAGATGACCTAGATGCTTTAACAAGACACCTAATGGAAGCTGGTAAGATAGATACTGATGGCGTAAGGCATAGTGCAAAGGTTGCATGGCGTGCTTTAGCTAACCTGCAAAAAGAATTAGAAACGTTTGGTAATTAAGAAAATTGTTTATATATTGCACTTATTAACAATAAAGATAATAAACAATGAGAGAAATAACAGTAATTTATGACAACATCACATTAGTATTAAGAGGTCAATACTTTGAGGGATGTGAAGGAACTTATATAGATGCACCAGAACCTACAGAGTTTCATATTTATTCTGTGTATTGTGGCAAGCAAGATATAATAGATTTACTAGACGAAGACACCTTGAATGATTTAGAAGAGAAAGCTGTAGAGCGAATGAAGGAAGAAGAGGAGCAATATGATAGTCTTATTTGATGCAGATAGTTTAGTATGGGCTTCTTGTTTTAAAGCACAAGATGATTTAGAACAAGCTAAGATTGAATATGACAATTCATTTGATAACATATTAACAACTCTGTATGGTCATTATGATATTGATACAGTTATTACTTTTAATAATAGTGCTGGAAATTTTCGCAAACTATTAGATGATAACTATAAAGCAAACAGGAAGGGTAGTGAGCTTCCTAATATATTAAAGGAATTACATAATTATGTAACAGATAAATATGATGGTGTAAAGACTTGTGGTGTAGAAACAGATGACTTAGTTGCCAGGTATTGGAAACATCTGACACAAGAAAAAGGTAGAGATAATGTAATTATCTTAGCGTTAGACAAAGACTACATGCAACTACCAGCTTTAATATATAACTATCATTACAATCATCAGTGCATGTATGATATAACAGAAGTAGAGGCATTACAAAACTTCTACACACAAATGATTGTAGGTGACACTATTGATAATGTAAATTACTGTAAAGGTTATGGTAAAAAGTATGCTAACAAATTGTTAAAAGATTGCGTCACGCATTATCAATTTACTAAAAAAGTATATGAGTTATTTAGAAAAATATATAAACAAAAAGCAAGATTAAAATATATACAATGTTATAATTTACTTAGACTAAGAACAGAATGAAGGATGATTTATCTAGTTCTAAGATTGCAGAGTATTTTGCTTTGACAACTTATGAGTTAGAGAGAGGAACGAGTGTTGAGGAGATATTAGTAATATTGAAAGAATACGAGCAGAGGGAAATGTTTTATGAGTGTGCTGGTATACATCAAGCATTAGAAGTATACAAGTTTAACTTGTCAGTAGATTTAGCAAAAATGTATGGTGAGGATAAAATAAAAAATAATATAAAATTTATAAAAGATGATAAAGAAAATAAGAAAGGAAGTTGAAGAAGCTACATCACAAGACTTATCTGTCAAAAGTAGGAATAGACAATTAGTATATGCAAGAGCAATTTATTTTAAGCTGTGTAAAGAGAAGACAACATTTACATTACAAAGGATTGCTGATACTTTAGAAGTGAATCATGCTACAGTTTTACATGCTATTAACAATGTATTTCCTGTGATTCAAAGAGAGGAGCCTTTGTTATATGAAATATATAATAAGATTAAGAGTGAAGATGATGTAAACTACTTGAAAGAAAATTATTATGCATTGCGTAATGAATATGAAAAACTATTAAAGTTAAAAACATATGATGAGCATGAGGAGCTTGTTAGCATTGTAAGAGAGATACCTAAAAAACATATAGATAGTGCTAAGATTAGAGTAAAGGCAATGGTTGACATAATAAAAAACTATGCGTAAGATAAAAGTATTGTGTCCGAAAGCTGCACAGTGGGCTATTGCAAACGATTTCTACATATATCCTGTGACAAAAGATAATTTGACTTATAACATAATTGTAGAGAAAGGAAATAAGAGAGCGATATTGCAAGAGAAATACAATAAAAAGACTGTGCATGAAGGAATTGCAGATGTTCATGACAAGCTTTACAAAAAACATAATACAAAATAAACGTTATCATAATATGTCAAGAGCTAAAAAGAATAGGTCTACAGAAATAAAGAGAACAGACGGAAGAAAGAACAACAAGAGACTAGCACCTAAGCCAATATCTACAATAAAGAAGCTACAACCTGCGAGGCAAAATAAAGCCAAGAGAGAGCGTATCTCTTCTTATGCGACCAGTGCTATGAAAGAAGTGTTTGGAAGCGAGAAAGAGGCGTTTAAACACCTTGCTGAGCTTGCTAAGAAGAACTTTACTCACATGAAACTACTAATGGAGTATGCTTATGGTAGACCATCAGATAGTATAAATGATTCTGCTAAGAGTAATAAAATACAAGTTCCTGTTATAAACTTCTTTAACAATAAGGAAACTGAAGTAGAGGATGACATCATAGATGTAACTCCAGAAGATGAATAGCAATATAAATCTACATAGTAAATACATACCTTTGTTTCAATCAAAGGGTAGATACTTTGTGATTACTGGAGGTAGAGGTAGTGGGAAGAGTTTTGGTGTAGCTTTGTTTCTACTGAATCTAACCTATGAGCATGGGCATAAGATTCTATTTACAAGGTATACTTTAACATCAGCCAACACTTCTATTATTCCTGAGTTTATTGAGAAGATTGATTTGATGGATGTGCATGGTGATTTTAGAATTACTAAAGATGAGATAATAAACTTAAAGACAAACAGTTCTATAATGTTTAAGGGTATCAGGACCTCATCAGGGAATCAAACTGCAGCTCTTAAATCCTTGAATGGTGTGACTACTTTCGTTGTAGATGAAGCTGAAGAGCTTTTAGAAGAGGATGTGTTTAACAAGATTGACTTCTCGATTAGAACACAAGGGAAACAAAACAGATGTATTTTGATATTAAATCCAGCTACAAAAGAGCATTGGATATATCAGAGATTCTTTTTATATAAAAATATAAAAGGTGGTTACAATGGAAATAAAGATGATGTAACCTACATACACACAACGTATGAAGACAACAAAGATAATTTATCAGATTCATTTATAAGTCAGATAATGGATATGAAACGCAGAACTCCTTCTAAGTTTGAGCATATTATTTTAGGAGGTTGGATGGAAAAAGCTGAAGGCACAATAATTAGAAATTGGAAGGTTGGAGAGTTTGCACAAACAGAATTAACTTGCTATGGGCAAGACTTTGGGTTCTCTATGGACATGACAACGCTTGTAAAGGTGTCTGTAGACAGAGAAGTAAGAAAAGTATATGTAAAGGAGGTTTTTGGTAAAACAGGGCTTTCTACGTCAGATATAGCGTTTATGAACAGAAAAGAGTGTGGGGCAGATTTGATAATCTGTGATAGTTCTGAACCTAGATTAATAAAAGAATTAAAGAACACAGGTCTAAACATTAGACCAACTATAAAAAGAAAGGGTAGTATCTTATCAGGTATTGCTTTGATGCAAGACTATGAGATAATAGTAGAGAGAAACTCACACAATATAATAAGAGAGTTTAATAATTATGTCTGGCACGAGAGAGGTCAGAAGCCAATAGATAAATACAATCACTTTGTAGATGCCATCAGATATTCTCTGCAATATTTAGTGCAAGGAGTAAATTCTGGAAAATATGTTATTCGCTGATTTGTTTAACATGGACCTTTAACATGAAGGGTCGATTGTTTAACATGGAGGGACGATTGTTTAACATGAGGGCTGTTTAACATGGGGGGTTGTTTAACATGAGGGTCTAACTCTGCGCCTGTATCCCTGCGAAACTTTCCCCAATTTTAGCCAGAAAAAAAACCAGTAACAAAATCAAATATATTTTTGTAGTGTAAAATATTTTTTGTATACGCGCGCGCGCAATTATTATAGGTGTAAAAAAAATTATATATTTATTTGGTTTATTAACAAAATTGTGTATATTTGTATCATTAACCAATAAAAACAAAAATTATGTATTACGAAAACATAGAAAAACAATTTGGAAAACATGTCATTGAGTGCGTTATTGATTCGCTTGATGACTACGAAGGGGCAACAGATTTTAATTATATTATTGATGATGAAATATATTCAATAATATATTATTCAAGGTGTAACCAGTTTATAATTGATTCAGGGTGTAACGTTTGGGATGTCATCAGCTTTGCCAGTGAATTATATAAGGACATGACAGGGGAAGCAATGCCAACAGATAATATTAATTCTGAATTTGTAGTTAATTTTATATTTAATCATTATGCACATATTTTAGTAAATGACCTAGAACATAAATTTAATTCATTTGGTGAATTACATGAAATAGATAATGAAGTGTTAAATTATCTTAGCACACTAGAAAATGAGTTAAACAAAGTCCCATTTTAAAAATTAAAACAATGACAAAAGAAGCAGAAGAAGTAATAAAAATTTGTTTGAATCTTTATGAATACGAAAGAAAGCAAATTATATCTTGTTTAATTGCGTCAATGCTTACAGAATTGAGTGACAAAGACGCTAAAAAAACATATGATAAAATTATTAATCAATTAATAAAAGCAACAAAATGAGAAAAATTACAAAACAAACAGTAAATGCCTTTTTTAATAATTACCCATTAAGTAAAGGCAATACAATAACGGCAGCAGGGAAATTTTACCTGCATGGCAATTTAATTGCTTATTTTGATAATGATAAAAATTTAATTGTCAACAATTGTGGCTGGTTCAGTAATACAACTAAAGAAAGGTTAAACGGTTTATTATCATATTTAGGTCATGAGGGTATAAAGCAAAGGAATTTTGTTTGGTATTTAAACGGAGAAGCCTGGAACGGAAGAGAGGCAACAATATTTAAATCTGGAGTATGGCAATACACGAACGCAATAAGAATTTAACATTTCTTTAACAAAATTTTAACATTTAGATTTGTGTATATTAACAAAATTGTGTATATTTACACTATAATAATAACAACAAAAACAATAAAACAATGAAAACAATTAAAACACAAGTAAACAACTTTAAACAATTAGATAGCTTTAGTAAATTTCAATTAATTACATTTAGTGTAATTATGCTGGGCTTAGCTTCTGTAATCGTTCAATGGGGTTTAAATGGCTTTTATTCTCAGTTCTAAAAAGAGTTATACTGAAGAGCTTTTAATAAGCGAAACGCTTAACGAAATAGGTTTCTCTGCAGAGATTCATCAGTAATTAGGCGTCTATAACATAAAAACAATTAAACATGAATAACAATTATAATAAAGAGATAACAGAAATAAAAGTATTGAAGACTAACAAAGTTGCGATACATTACGGCAAACAAATTGAGGTTTATAATTTACCAGAGTTTAACGAAATAATAAACAAAAGAATAAAGAAAACACAGAGAGAAAACGAAAGAAGAGAAATACTAATTTATTTAGTTTTATTAATTACGTTATTTATTCTTTCAATGAAACTAATTCAAATATTCGGATAATGAAAATAACAGATAAAGAAATTGTTGACATATTACATTTATATTACCCAAAGATTTATAATGATATATGCGACCATATAGAAGAACAAGAACAAAATTAATTCAAATATTTGGATAATGAAAACAGAAGTTACAAAAGGAAACGAATTTGCAAGAGACTGCTACAATTTAAGAATGGAAGTTATGCACTTTTTTTGTGTGTGGCGTAAACATCTAAAGAAAAATATAATATCAGACAAACAATTTAAAAAAGATATAACATTGTTAGCTAATACAATAGAAAAATATAGGCTAAAAGATTTATAATTATGTTTGATTAGTTTTAATTTTTAGTTAGTTTGAAACCCTTAAAACCTATGTTTTAGGGGTTTTTTTATGTCATCTATATATATACACCTTTTTTTTAATTGCTTGATTTACAAAGCCTGTAAAGGTCCAGTAAATAACAAACAAAAAAACAATCAATTTAAGCATAGATAACAACCTCATCAATACTTATATACATATTATTATAGATAGTGTCTTAAATCGTCTCTAAATAGCTTTAAATAGCATTTAAATATAATATAATTAACTAATTTAGATAATTTGACGTAAAATGAATTATTGGCAGGTGGAGTTGTCCATTCTGATGAATTCATCCAAAACAAGTTTAGAATGTATTATTCGCCCACCTATAATAAATGTTATTTTAAATAATATTTGCTAGATATTTGGTTAGCAGTTTACTCGTTGTGTGGAATAATGCTAGGGCGACTACGAAAACAACAAAGGATTTAGCATTGCCATTCACAAGGAGATTTAGGTTACACGTTCCAACAATCGTCCGTATTTATTAGGGTATTGAAGTTTGGCAACTTATGTAGATTTGCAACTACTATATAAAGATAACGATATTTTTCATTTTTGTTTTATACTTCTGTAAACAACTTATTAACAAAAAACAGAAAGCATTAATTTTCGTTATCATAGTATGGTAAAGGAATATAAACTGTCTATACCTCAATCATTAGCAGGAATAACCCTTAGACAGTATCAACAGTATCTAAAGATACTAGATAAATGGGATAAGGAAGATGAGGTATATATAAAGACAAAGATGCTGCAGATATTCTGTGGTTTAGAAATAGAAGATACGTTTAAGATACCCTTAAACAACTTTGATTTCGCTATTGATGTAATAAATAAGTGTTTTGAGGAGAATACACCTCTTGTACCTAGATTTAGTATGTCAGCCACAGATGAGTATGGGGAAGAAACGGTTGTTGAGTTTGGTTTTATACCAAAAATAGATGAAATGACCTTTGGAGAGTTCATTGATTTAGATGGGTATATCTCAGATTGGCAAAAGATGCATAAAGCAATGGCTGTATTGTTTAGACCAGTAATCTTTAAGAAGAATGAGTTCTATAGGGTTATGGATTATGAAGGCAGCCACAAGTATTCTGATGTTATGTTAGATATGCCAGTAAATGTAGCGATAGGAGCTATGGTTTTTTTTTATCGTTTAGGGAACAAATTACCAAACTATACGCTGGATTATTTACAGAAGCAATTGAAACGGAAGGCACTTCCACCTCAGCTCAAGCAAACTTTGGAAAAAAGTGGGGTTGGTATCAGTCAATATTTACAATCGCTCAAGAAGATGCAGCAAAGATTGACCAAGCTACAAAACTACCAGTACATACCTGTATGATGTATTTGGAGTATATAAAAGATAAAACAACAATAGAGAATGCTTTAATAAAAAAGGCATATAAAAAATAGATATGACACAAGTATACGACTTATTAGATAAGCTTAAGGATGAGTTACGAGCTAACAATCATGTAAACACAGTTAGTTTTGGTGATATTACACAAATCAACTTAGACAAAACAGATATATTCCCAATAACACACCTAAATATATCTAACGTAGTTATAAACGAAAGGTTTATGACAATTACATTACAAGTATTATGCTCTGATATACTAGACTACAATAAAGAAGACTACGGAACGGATGTTTTTTATGGTAATGACAACTTACAAGACATACTAAACACACAATTACAAGTAGTCAATCTAATTTACTCTAAATTAAAGAGAGGTAGTTTAAGAGTAGCAGGACTACAGGTTGATGAAGACATAAGCTGCCAGCCTTTCAAGGAAAGATTTGAGAACGAGCTAGCTGGATGGGAAGCAGAAATAAATATAAAGATGTCTAACAACATAAGTGCTTGCTAATGAAAGAGGATTTAGTTAGAAGAGTGTTAGAAAGATTAGGTTCTGAAGCCATAGAAAGGCTAAGAGCTAATTTAAGTAAGCCACAAAATGGTAAAACTCTAAGGGCTTCTAACAGACTGCATGATTCTATGTATTATGAAATAGTTGGCACTAACATAGAAATATTTATGGCTGACTATGCAATGACTGTAGATGAGGGTAGAAGGCAAGGAGCTAAAGTGCCTAAAGGATTTGCTGATGATATTGAAGCTTGGATGGGATTCAAAGGCATTAGCCCACAAAAATCAAGTATTAGAGAATCAGCTAAAGCTATTGCTGAAAGTATTTATGAACAAGGTACTATAAAGCGATTTGGTTATTCTGGTAGTAACTTTATAGACAGAGCAATAAACAACGTATTAAACGAATTTGATGACGACTTACTATCGGCTTGGGTAAGTGGTTTAGATGAAGAATTAAATAAAATAAAATAAAAACAAATGGCTAAAATAAACGTAAGAAGCCCATATTTTGTAAACATATTTGATGCAAACTTAGCATCTGCAAAATTAGACATAGAAATATACACAGGCACAGCACATACATCTGGGCATACATTGTCTCCAACCTACACACTAACCTCTACAGCAGCAGGTCAGTTTGGATTTTATGTAAACTTTGAGATAAGTGCTTTAATAAAAGACTACCTAGCAACAGGATTTGACGGAGACTATACTCCTATTCCTAGTATCTACACTACTATAAATGTAGATTATCAAGTAACAAAGACATTAACAAATAATACTAGCACTGTAGAAACTGCAGTTTTAGGATTAAGAGCATTTGATGGATATGGTTATTTTGAAGAAGGCGCAAATCCACAGTTAGTACAAGGACTCTTGATTAGCAACAAGATTATTATAAAACCAGATGACGCTCCTTTGCGTTTTCCTGTAGATGCTAACAATACTACATCTGTATCTTTCTTCTCTAAAGGACAAGAAATATATACACAAAATGTAGCAGACCAAACAAATTCTATTGACTGGGTAAAATACATAACAAATGAGTCAGAGGTAGGAGCAGATGGATTTGAAGATAGAGTGTTAGAAGACGGAGGTACTTTTGAGAACAGTCAATGCCTAAACAACTTCTTAGCACAGTTTGGTGTGTATGGCGTAGATACGGTATATGTAGATGCAACAGAAGGTGTAACAAAGCTAGAAATAAGAAATATAGAAGAATGTAAGTTTACTCCTTATAAGCTAGTGTTTGTGAATAAGTATGGTGCTTTACAAGACCTATGGATGTTTAAGAGAAGTGATTTATCTATAAAGAAAGAAGACGAAACATTTAGGTCATCTACTTTATTATCCATCACAGGAACATATAACACTTTTGAGCATCAGGATAAAACATTTAATATAAACGCAAAAGAAAGTTTATCATTAAACACTGGTTTTTATCCAGAAGAATATAACGAGGTGTTTAGACAGTTTACATTGAGTGAAAGAGTATGGATAGAATATAACAACAAAACATTACCTGTTACAGTAAAGTCTAGCGACTTCTCTTTCCAAACAAAACTAAACGACAAACTAATAAATTATACTATAGAGGTAGAGTTTTCATTTGATAAAATAAATAGCGTAAGATAATGCGTAGACAAATAGAGTTATATATAAGTAATAGAGAAATAAATCCAGAAGATTTATTAGAGATTCCTTACTATCAAAGAATGGATTTATTTGAGGAAGAATCTATAAATATAACTATGACTATAAAAGATGCAAAGGATATTGCAAAGTTATTTACAGATTACTCACAACAATTTAATTTACCAGCTAGCAGTAACAACAACAAGATATTTAAACATTACTACAACTTTGATATAGATAATGGTTTTGATGCTAGAGTAAAAAGAGAAGCCTTAATAAAGATAAACGGAGAAGACTATAGAACTGGTTTTATAAGTCTAAATGATGTTAGTATGAAGAAACAACGACCCTTTTCATATAAAGTAGTTTTCTACGGTAAAACTATAAACATGAAAAGATTGTTTGGTGATGACGAGTTAAGTTCTCTGCCTGATGATGTAGGTTCATATTTAAATGCATTTAATCATACTTATTCTAATACAATTGCAGAAGAATTTTTCACAGCAGGTAAAAATAAATTTAGCGTAGGTTTAGTAAATAATATAGGGGCTACAGCAGGCGATATATGCTATCCTTTTATAAGTGGAAAATCACATTACTATTACGATTCGCAACACAGTAATCCTCCCACAACAAAAACAGATACACCCTCTAGAAATGTACAAACACATGGAAGTAGCAGTAAAGCTTTATCTATGATAGATTTTAAGCCTGCAATTAGAATATATCACATTATAAAAGCAATAGAAGAAAAATATAACATTACCTTTAGTACAGATTTCTTTAACACAACAAATAATGCTTTTTACTATCTATATCTTTGGCTTCATAGAGAAGCAGGTGACTTAGCAACACAGGTGGGTGAAAGCGAATTAGCTATAAATCTAAGCCAATACACTTTTACAAATACTTCTCCTACAGGAGAGGCAGACCCTAGAAGTGGCACAAACAATAAAGATTTAGTTTCTAGTATAACAGGTACTACGAGCAATATAAGAACTTGGGTTTATTATAAATATATAGTAAATGTGACTCCAACTGGAGGAGTTGGAAGTACTTATGACTTAGAGATGTTAGATTCTCAAACAGGAAAAACCATAAATCCAATTTCAATTACTACAGGATTAGATGGCAACAACAACCAAACACAAGCTACTTTTTTTATAGCAGTAAATCAAAGTAGTCTTTTTCCAAAAGTACAAGTTTTTACACCAATACTAAAAGTAAAAACAGTAGGAGGTATTACAGCTATTACAATAAATTCACTAGTCATAGAAAAATATACAGACGAAATATTATCTTCTTTTACAGGAACTCCAAATACTATAAGCACTTCTCATTATGATGCTAATTACACGATAACAAATCCAGACACCTCTAATAGCACATTTTCTGTTTCTTCAGGAATATCTATGTCTGCTAACATGCCTAAAATAAAAGTTATAGATTTCTTAATGAATATATTTAAGATGTTTAACCTAGTAGCCTTTTTTGATGACAGAAGAATATTGCCAAATGGAAATACAAATACTGACTTTGGTAAAATAAAAGTTATGCCCTTAGATGATTTTTATTCTGAAGGAGTCAACTACGATATAACAGAATACTTATATACAGATAAGCATAGTGTTGGTAAAGCAAATATATATTCTGAGATTAACTTTAATTATAGCGACCCTTCTACTTTCGCAATAATACACAGTAATGAAATAACAGGTGATGAGTTTGGTAATGAAAGATTAAACAATAGAAGTGATGAGATAGACAGCCCACTTGCTTTTGATGGTGGCAAGTATGATGTAGACATAGGTTTTGAACACATCATGTTTGAAAGAATGAGCGACCAATCTGGTGATGAAGAGCTTACTACTATTCAATCAGGATGGATGGTTAGTGAAGACGAAAATCCTGTATTAGGTAAACCTTTAGTTTTTTATTGTCACAAACATTATACTACTTCAGAATATGAAATGAAGACTAGCGATAATACTACAATAACGCAATACATAAGACCAGCAAATACTTTAACAACATCCACTACTAATTTACAAAGCATACATTTTGGAGAAGAAGATGATGAATACTTCTATGATACTAATTTACCTAATGGAGAAAGTTTGTTTGCTAATTATTATTCTAGATATGTAACTGCAATATATGATAATAAATCTAGGTTGTCTAAGTTCAAAGCAACATTACCAGCTAAAATCATTACTAAGTTAAAACTAAATGACAGGTTAATTATATCTGGAAAGAAGTATAAAATAAACAAGATAAAGCTAAACATAAATACAGGTAAAGCTGATTTAGAATTAATGAATGAAGTATTATGATTAGAGATATAATAGATTTATTAGGAGCAGCAGATTGGCATATAGATGATGAGGACATAAAGATAGCCAAAGGTAAATACTTAGCTCCTACAAATTGGAAAGAATTTAAAAACGCAATAAAACGAAATAGATAATGGCAACTAATTCACAAGTTACAAAGGTTATAAAAATTGTTGTAGAGGGAAATCAGGCTAAAGCAACTATGGATGGGGTTACCCTAAGTACAAAAGAGTTAAATCAAGAGCTTAAAAGTGTACAGACAAATATGAAAGGCACTTCTAATGCTACTGGAGGAGCAACTGCAACAGTATTAGAACTTGGTCGTACTATATCTGATGCTAACTATGGTATTAGAGGTATGGCTAACAACCTTTCTCAATTGGTTTCAAACTTAGTATTTACTACTAGAGCAGCAGGTGGAGTTGCTGCAGGTTTTAAACAAATATGGTCAGCTATGATGGGTCCTCTTGGTTTAATATTAGCTTTTCAAGGAGTAATTGCTTTGCTAGAGAGGTTTAGTATGGAGCAAAACAAAGCAAAAGAAAAAACAAGTGAAACAACAGATGAAATAGAAAGACAAATAACTTCTTTAGAAAAACTTACTGCTCTTACACTTCCCATAAGAGAAAACTTAAGAGCAATAGAAGGATTAAATTCTGGTGTATTGACATTAAGTGAATCAGTAGAGATATTAAATAAAAAATACAAAGATTTTAGGGGTGGATTTCAGAAGCTTTCAGAAGAACAGAAAAAAGACCCTGCTACTGTAATGAAACTTGTAAAATTATATGAGAAATTTATTAAAACAAGAGATGAACTTGAAAAGAAAACAGAAAGAGCAATAGAACTACAAAGAGAAATAGAAGAAAGTGGTGGTGAATTTATTAAGTCTGGAGGTTTGGTTACTAGAAATCCTTTAGCATTTCAGTTAGATGGTTTAAATGTAAGTATACAAAAGCTTTTGAAAAGAGAGAATGAACTTTCTAACTTTTTCACTTTTGTTAAGACTGGTGGCTCTAAAGGAGGAAATGAAGGGAAAGAAACAGGTCCACAAGAACCAATAAGCTTAGGAGAAGACTTGCTTACAAGGTCTATGGAGATAGACGCAGAAGTAAGAAGAAGATTTTTTGACTCTATATCATCTCTTGGAGAAGAAGCTGCGATTAGAGCATCAGAAGGCAACATACAATTACTACAAGAAGAGATAGGACACCAAAAACTTATGACCAGTGCGTTAAAAGAAGGCACAATAGAAAGATTGGAAGCAGAACAACAATTAGCTAACATGAAGATGGATTTGCAAGACAGAGAGTTTGAACATGAGATGATGTTGTTAGATTTAAGGATGCAAGCACAACTAGAGTATGTAGATTTTGTTTCTGGCATTGGTCAAGTGTTTTCTACTTTAGGTAAAGAAAGTGAAGAGTTAGCAAAAGTAGGATTAATTATAGAAAAAGGAGCTGCAGTAGCAGGAGTTGTTATAGAGACACAAAAAGCAAATGCACAAATATTATCTGCTAGCGCAACTGAAGTTGGATTTTATAAAGCTGCAGCAGCAGTAAATGCTTTGAATCCAGGAGCATTAGCATTTTATGAAGGTAAAGCAGCACAGGCACAGGCAGGAGCAGCCAAAAGAGTTACTAAAAATAATGTAGGAGCAGCTATTGCAATTGCTAATATATTAGCAACTACTTTAACATCTAGGTCATTATCAGGTGGTGGTGGCAGAGCTGGAGGAGGTGAAGGTGGTGGAGGTAGAGCCTTTGACTTTAATTTAGTAGGAAGCACAGGAACAAATCAGTTAGCTGAAGCTGTAGGAGGTCAATTCCAACAACCAGTACAAGCGTATGTAGTAAGTAGCGAGATGACATCACAACAAGAGTTAGACTTACAAATAGAAGCAGGAGCGTCTGTTGGTGATTAATATAAAACAAATAATATAAAAAACGTTATCAAAGTATGGAGCAAGATATTATAGAACTATTTATAGACGAAGAAAATGATTTTTCTGGTATAGAAGCAATATCTATAGTAGAATATCCAGCAATAGAAGAAGATTTTATTGCTCTTAAAGAACAGCAAATACAATTAGCAGAAGTAGACTCTGAAAAAAGAATATTGATGGGAGCTGCATTAGTTCCTGACAAAAAGATATTTAGAAAGAGTGGCGATAAAGAATATTTTATATACTTCTCTAAAGACACTGTTAGAAAAGCATCTGAATTATTTCTGTCTAAAGGCAAGCAAAACAATTCGACATTAGAGCATGATGTAGAGTTAGAAGGATTAAGTGTAGTAGAAAGTTGGATTATAGAAGATGAAAAGAAAGACAAGTCTGCTAAGTATAATCTTAATTTACCTGTAGGAACTTGGATGGTATCTGTTAAGGTAAACAACGACCAGATATGGGAAGAGTTTGTAAAAGAAGGAAAAGTAAAAGGCTTTAGCATAGAGGGTTTTTTTACAGACAAACTTGATGAAAGACCAAGAGAAAGCGTAAAGGAAGAAATAGATACAGATGAATTAAGTGCTTTAGCTAAGATGTTTGAACTTGAAGACATCATTTTAGAAATACAAGATGTAGAGCTAGAAAGTTATTCTGACTATCCACAGTCAGCAAGAAACAATGCAAGAAGAGCTTTGAAGTATAAAGAAGAAAACGGTAGTAGTTGTGGAACACCTGTAGGATGGAGAAGAGCTTCACAATTAGCATCAGGTGCTAGTATCTCTCGTTCAACAATAGCTAGGATGGCGAGCTTTAAGAGACACCAACAAAACAAAGATGTGCCTTACTCAGAAGGATGTGGTGGTCTAATGTGGGATGCTTGGGGTGGTAGTTCTGGTGTGAATTGGGCTATTAGCAAACTAAAACAAATAGATAAGAAAAAATTAGCAAAAGACTTTGTTAGAGTTTCTGATGAGTATGCAATTATCAATGGAAGATTAGCATATAATACACAGGAAAAAGCAGAAAAAGGAGCAGAAGATATAGGATGTAAAGGGTTTCATATACACGAGATGGAAGATGAAAAATGGTATATGCCATGTGAACAACACTCTATGGCAGAGGTAGGACCTAAAGGTGGTATAAGAAAGTCTCCTAAAGCACCAAAATCAGATACACCTAACAAGAATCCAAAAGGCAAAGGTAGTGCAGGTGGTAGTGCAAAAGGTAAAACAGGAGCTAAGGTCTCTGCAAAAGACAGAGCTACTTTAACAAAGAAGGCAAATGACTTTAACAAGAGATATAAAGAAAAGCTAGGTTATGGTGTTACTGTAGGTATGTTAGCTAGTGTATTTCAAAGAGGCTTAGGAGCTTTTAATACTTCACATAGTCCAAACGTAAAAAGTCCATCTCAATGGGCGTTTGCAAGAGTGAATGCCTTTTTATATCTAATAAAAAATGGTAGACCACAAAATGCTAAATACACAACTGATTATGATTTGTTACCTAAAAAACACCCTAAATCATCTAAATAATGAGAAAGAAAGCAGCAAGCACATACAGAAAGAGTAAGAGAAAATCTCATCCACATAGCAAGAATGCTAGCAAGGGTAAAAGAGGATATAAGAAAAAATACAAAGGACAAGGAAGATGAAAAAAACACCAAGTAGAACAAGCCCTACAGGCAAAAGAAGGGGATGTTTATGTAAAAACGGAACTTACAGCAGTAAATGCTGTGATGGTAGTTTGCAAGCGCAAGGAATAGGTTCTTTAACAGGACAGGGTACTACTCCTTAATCTTGAAAATGAAACAAATATTTTATCAATCGTTATCAAATTAAATAGTTATTTATGAAAGCAACAGAAATTATTAAAAAATTCAAAGAAGTATTACTTTCTGCTGACACTGAAGAAGAGACTCCTGCATTAGAGGAGCTTTCTGCTGAAGTTAAGGAGGAGGTTACTGAAGAGCAGGTTGAACTTGCTCAAGAAGAAACAGTAGAAGAGAATTCTGCAGAAGAATTAGCTGAAGAAGAAGGCGAAGAAAAAGTAATTGAAGAAGCTCCAGAAGAACTTTATGCTACAAAAGAAGAATTAAATAAAGTAGTAGCTGAGTTTAAAGCTATGTATGAGCAAATGATGGATGGTATTGGCAAAGAAGAAGCTGCTGATGCTCCTGAAGAGTTAAGCTCAGACAAAGTTGAACTTTCTGAAGAGACTGAAGCAATTTCTCATTCTCCTGAAGCAGAGGTAAATTCTAAACCAATGAATTTATATTCTCAAAATCGTCCTATGACGACAAAACAAATAGTATTTAACAAATTATTTAACAATTAATTAATTAATTATGGCAACAACAACAAGTATAACAAGTACTTACGCAGGAGAATTTGCAGGCAAGTATATTGCTGCAGCTCTTCTTTCTTCTTCTACTATCGATAATGGTGGAATCGAAGTAAAACCAAATATTAAATATAAAGAAGTCATTAAGAAATTAGCTACTGGAGACTTAGTTGCTAATGCTTCTTGTGATTTTTCTGCTACTTCTTCTGTTACATTAACAGAAAGAATTATTCAGCCAGAAGAATTTCAAGTAAACTTACAGTTATGTAAGCAAGACTTCATCTCAGACTGGGAAGCTGTATCTATGGGATACTCTGCTTTTGACTCATTACCTAAGAACTTTCAAGATTTCTTGTTAGCTCATGTAATTGCAAAAGTAGCTGAAAAGAATGAGCAAAACATCTGGCAAGGTGTTAACGCTAACGCAGGTGAGTTTGACGGATTAGTAACATTAGCTGGTGCTGATAGTGACGTTATTGACGTGTCTGCTGCATCTGTAACTGCTGCTAACGTTATTGCACAAATGGGTGCTGTAGTAGACGCTATTCCTAGCAAAATCTACGGAAAAGAAGATTTATATCTTTATGTTTCACAAAATGTAGCTAGAGCTTATGTAAGAGCTTTAGGTGGATTTGGTGCTTCTGGACTAGGTGCTGCTGGTATCAATAGTCAAGGTACACAATGGTGGAACAATGGCGCTTTAACTTTTGACGGAGTAAAAGTATTCGTAGCTAATGGATTAGCTGATAACAGAATGTTTGCTGCACAAAAATCTAACCTATATTTTGGAACTGGATTATTAGCTGACCACAATGAAGTTAAGGTTATTGACATGGCTGACATTGATGGTTCTCAAAATGTAAGAATTATCATGAGATATACAGCTGCTGTACAGTATGGACTAGGAGCAGAGATTGTTCTTTATTCATAATAAATAAATAAGTATTAACATAAAATGGGGTAGGTGGGTTTCTACCTACCCTTTTTTAATAAAACAATAAAATTATGGCTTGTGATATATCAAAAGGAAGGTTAGAGGCGTGTAAAGAGTTTGTAGGTGGTATAAAAAACCTATACATTGCTAATTACAACTCTGCTATGTTTGCTGGTATGGCTGATTCTGCTTCTGTAGCTCCAACAGGTGCTGCATTTAACGGTCAGGTAGATTCGTTAACTGCTTCTATAGATGTTTTCAAATTTGAAGTAAGAGGCGACAACAACACATACGAAGAAACTAATGAGAATTCAAGAGACAATGGAACATCTTTCTGGACACAATCAGGAAGTTTTGTGATTAAGTCTCAGAATGCAGAGACAATGATGCAATTAAAATTGTTATCTTATGGTAGACCTCATATTATTATAGAGGATTACAATGGTAAATTTAGAATAGCAGGCGCACAAAATGGTGTAGAAGTATCTGTGAATACATCTACAGGTGGTGCTATGGGAGATTTAAATGGTTATACAATTTCTTTCGAGGGCAAAGAAATTCTTCCAGCTCTATTTATACTAGACACTTTAGTAGCAGTAGGTAGTTCATCAGGATTTGATGTACAAACTTCAAATATGAGCAACGAATAATACTTCCTTTATTATTATTCAATTAAAAGGGTAGATTTAGGTCTACCCTTTTTTATTATAAAACAAAAAATAGATTTTACGTTATCATAGTATGATACTTACAAACAGCAGTCAGTCGCAGTCTTTAAGAATAATACCTAGAGAATCTAATATTACTTATACAGGAACTAGTTCTCCAAGGTCATTACCTGCAGACTCATTGCTTGTAGAGTTAGTAGAAGATGGAACAGGACTTAACATTAGTGCTACAAACGCTGAAAGTAGTAGATATGACAATTATTTAGATTTAAAGTTTGACCAATTAAATGATTTCTTTAGAGAAGGTTATTACTACAACATGACAATATCTACAAATGATACTGATAAAAACTTAGTATATAGAGATAAATTATTTGTTCTTCCAGATTCACAATCACCATACGAGCCTAAAGAAAGATACACTATCAATCCTACTACGGCATATACAGAAGCTCCTTCAGCTTCAGATGAGTTTATAATATTTGAAGA
>TARA_R100000329_G_scaffold99861_2_pt1 | contig 25147 bp, 27 predicted proteins | sample TARA_R100000329 | Tara Oceans TARA_R100000329 (sample SAMEA2620783) | marine metagenome | biome: marine biome (ENVO:00000447); feature: surface water layer (ENVO:00002042); material: "saline water (ENVO:00002010), including plankton (ENVO:xxxxxxxx)" | depth 5 m | reverse complement strand
AGATGGGTGGGAGTTGGAATCGTGGGAGACCCCAAACACTATGGATTACTTAGAGCCGAGGTCAGGGGACGCTTTGGAGAGAGCGTTGTATCGTGGAGATCCCGAGAGGAAGAGCAAAAGAAAAGGCACTGGGAACTTACGAGAAAATCCAAAGATTTGGTTGACTCCTACAACAATGGACAACAAAGACGACTCGTTGAAACACGCAACGAAACTTATGCAGGGGAAAACGAGGAGATCGTCGGGACACAGAGTACAAAGAACATTGAGCGATCAAGTTTGGATGGAAATGATAGAGAAAGACCCGAGCTTGATGGAGTATTACCAAGATCACGAGATGGTGGAAAGACCACTACTACCAACACAAAAGGAGTGGACGGAATACATAAGGAGTCAAATAGGGGCGACGGAACTAGCCAAGAAAACCGGAATAAAGAAAACGACGGTCGATCATTGGTACAGGAAGGACGACAAAGGATTCAATTACCCGAGCATAGAGGATTGGAGCAAGATCAAGCCACACTTGACGGAAGTGAAGTTCGACAAAGAATTGACGACGATAGAAGTGATAGAGTGGAAAACCAAAGAGGAAGTGGAAATGTGGCCGACACCCTCGACACAGGACAACGAACATCTCAATCTCAAACTGAACGAGAAGGGACGCCGGATAGCAAAGAACGGGGGCGAGGATCGATCCCTCAATCTAGCGGACAAAGTACAAGTGAGGGAAAGGTTTTCAACACCGAGGGCAAGTCAAGCAAGCAAGCCCGTGAACAAGAAAGCTCCGTCAGTAGCGAGTGGGTCGCATGGCTCTACTTTAGAGATGGATGTTGGGGAACGGAATCCAGAATTGATTGGTCAAAGGCTGAATCCGGAATGGGTGACCAGACTCATGGGATTTCCAGATGGTTGGCTGAACTTGGACAAATAAACTCTTGGGGTGTTGATAATTCTTGGGAAGATCAAATAAACAGAGTTGCTGAAAGACAAGACAACGACATTGATAGACTTAAAGCTTTAGGTAATGGTGTAGTTCCACAGTTTATGGAATTGACGGGTCGTTTAATTATAAGGTCATTGATAGAAGATACTTTGATCTTTGACCCTGAGATTACTAAGGTAAATCGTCCTCAGTAAGAGGATCTAAATCAAATTCATAACCACGGCGGTTATCGTAATCCCAATCGCTTAGTTGCTTGAGATACGCTAATGTTTCTTTAACAAAGAAACCAAATATAAATCCTAAAAAATAATCCATAGCTAACAAATATAGCAGTTTTGCAAAACATTAACAGCCTTTAATTGTTAACATTTTGTAAACTTGTCGCCGACTACAATCTTTTAAAATCCCATAAATATTGACTATTTATTTTTGTATGTCACATGTGACAAATCGTGACAATTTGTGACAATAACGCGCTAGAGTAGAGTAGATAAGAGTAGAATAGAGTATAATAGAATAGAGTAGAATAGAATCAGGGAGGCAGTAAATGAAAATAATGGTTAGCTTTGAAACGACAGAGGACTACATACTTGAAGCTGATAATGAAACGGAAGCAATAAAAAAAGTACAAGAAATATTTGATTTTAAACAAAGTTCTCAAAAAGATTTGTTGTGGCAGGCTAAAATTAACTATCAATGTGATATTGTTAAGAAGTACACAGAGATAGAAGGTACAAATGAGTGAGCCGTTAATTGACTATAAAATAACTTTTCAAGTCACAGCGAAGAACTCGGATGACGCTTTGCAAAAGTTGTGGGATATGTTTTTAACTGAAAAAGATTATATACCGCCAACTATCTCACCTGTAGAAAATGACGAATACGAAGCTTTGACGGGAATAAAAGCAGAAGGGACAATTTAATGGCTGAGATACCAAATTTTCCTCCGGGAACAAAAAGAGAAGACGCTATTGACGAACTTATTAGCGATGGTGATCTTAAAGAAATTGTTTTAAAACAATTTAATTATATGAGAATAAAAGGTATTAACTTAGTACAAGACGCAGACGATCTTGTAAATTTATACTTAGGTATTTGCAAAAAATTTGACGAGAAGTAGAATAGTATTGTAATCGTCTATGGTAGTCCATAGTAAGAATAGATTTCAATAAAGCAGCCCTTTGTTGATACGGTAAAGAGAGTCGGGCAACCGACTCTTTTTATTTACCTGAAACTAAAATCAAATAGTCTATGATAGTTAGGTCGGCTACTAAACCGACTTCCTCCCATCATCGGCTGTATCTAACGGTACAGCCTTGCCCAAATCTTTTCTAATTTTTTTTGCAAGTTGACGACGAGCTTTTCTATTCATTGTTGGAGCGTGTTCTTTTTTTACAGTTTTAATTTTTTTCATATATTTATTTTACCAACTATGATTTCAGTTGTGTTATTATAGTAAAACTATGATACGCAAAATAAATCAAGAGGACTTCACAGACACAGTACTTAGAGATACTACTACTATCGTGAAATTTGAAGCTGATTGGTGTCAACCATGTAAGCAGATCACACCGGCAGTAGAAAATCTTGCTAAGTCTTGGGAAGATCAAGATTGCGAATTTGTCGCACTTGATATTGACCAAGCACCAAAGATTGCTCAACATTATAGTATTTATAGTGTGCCAACCTTTATAGCGTTTAACAAAGGATTGCCTGTTGCTGAAGTTCGTTCCAATGTAAATATTGGAAATGTAAAAGATTCTTTTGCAAAGCATATTACTTGATATATCTGGTAGCTCTAGGTTTTTATAATTGTTTCCCCTAGAGCAACCGGAATTTTCTTTTTTTGTCACACTAAACATTTAATATAGTAAAATAAAGTTATGGGAGAGATAGTAGAAACTAAGCGTGATAGCAACTATTACCAATTTGCAGAAGATCTTACTTATGAGCAATGGTTGGAAATAGGACAAAACCTAATGCAAGCAACTCAAAATATTATGTGGTGGCTTGGTGATTGGTGGAACTTTGGCGATCGCAAATATGGTGAACTCGCAGCACAAGCTTTGAATATGGAAATACCTTACAATACTTTTAGTAAGGCTTCTTATGTTGCAAATAAAGTACCTTTAGAAAGACGAAATCCCGAATTGTCTTGGACACATCACTCGGAGGTTGCATCATTAGACGCAGGATTGCAAAAAGAATATTTAGATAAAGCTCTTGACGAGGGCTTGTCTGTAAAAGCACTAAGGTCAATAATTAAAAAACAAAAAGTTTTAGAAACAATTATAGAAAGCGACAATGTTGATTTAGAAGATCTAGGTTTAAATTACAAGCCAACAACATTTTGGTCTTTTGGTAAAAAAAATGAATTGTATGGATATGACGAGGAAAACAAAACACACCCACAACTTATAGGTAATTTACTTTATTTTTATGGTGGAGTTCCTAGCGAAACAAAACTTATTGATATGAGTGATAAGTTCCAAGTCACAAAAGATGTTGCAACAGCTATGGGTTTTGATTGTAAGTCTTATGATCTTGATCCGATCCCAAGCGCTAAGAAAGTAGAAAAATTTGATTTTATAAACGATAGATTCCCTGCAAGCATGGGCGAAGCAGACTTTATTATATTTAATTCTTTGGACGCAGAGTACAATATGGGTAGAGTAGATATTGAAAATTATTTAGCTAGAACAATACTAAGTCTAAGCACAAGTTGTTCTTTAAATTCTAAAGTAGCAATAATTACAAGAAACTATCCTGATTTCAATTTACAAGATTTATTTAGACTTGTAGAGAACACTATGAATTTTGATCTTGAACAAGTAATTACTGCTAAATCTAAATATCTAGTCACAAAAGACAGCGAGCTTACCGCTATACAGCAAAAAAGTCTTGTTGACACAACAGCTTATATAATCGTATTAAACAAAGTTCACGATAATTAGTTGCTAAACTTTACTTGATGGATGTTCAAGTAAATAATAAAGCCGGTCGCACAGTAATTGCAGAATTTCCTGAATTACACGAAGCACAATTAAAAGTTGCTGAAAGCGACGCTCGTTGGAAAATATTATGTGCAGGACGGCGATTTGGTAAATCAAGACTAGGCGTTCAATTATGTTTACAAACTGCTTTAGCAGGTAAAAGAGCTTGGTGGGTAGCACCTACCTACACAATAGCAAGAGTTGGTTGGCGTGACATTTTAGAGTCAGCCAGATCATTTCCAGAAGCAATAGAGCCTGAAATATCATTGGTCAATATGGAAGTAAAGTTTCCCGGAGGTGGATCTATTGCAGTTAGATCAGCCGATACGCCACATAGACTTCGTGGTGAGGGTTTGGATTTCTTAGTAATGGACGAAGCCGCGTTCGTAAAACCTGATGTGTGGCATCAAGTATTAAGACCTACTCTTACTGAAAGAAAAGGTGGTGCTTTATTTATCTCAACACCTATGGGTATGAATAATTGGTTTTATGAATTATGGGAATTTGCTGATAAAAAAGACGATTGGGAAAAATTCCAATTTGCTACATTTGACAACCCTTTTATTGATCGAGAAGAAGTAGAAAAAGCAAAAGATGAAGTAGGGTCAATAGTTTACGCTCAAGAGTATTTAGCTGAATTTGTAGAAGCGGGACAGGGTATGTTGCAACCTGATTGGCTTAGATATTTTAAGGAAAAAAATGGTAGATTTTTTGCTAGTGGTGAAACCGTAGAATTATATGATTGTTCTAGGTTTTGTACTGTTGACTTAGCTACTTCAATACAAGAGGGTGCTGACTATACAGTAATAGCTAGTTTTGCCGTGACGCCAATGGGTAAAATATTGCTACTTGATGTTGATCGACAAAGGATGGAAGCGCCGGACATAATACCCCGAATAAGACAAAAAATGGCGGAATATGATTTACAATGGGTAGGAATGGAACGAGCAGGTTTCCAGCTTTCGCTTATCCAATTTGCGAAAAGGGATGGTCTTGCTGTTAAAGAGTTGCGTGCTGACAAAGATAAAGTTTCAAGAGCTTTACCTTTAGCCGCAAGAATGGAAAGCGGAGATCTGTATTTAAGACAGGGCGCTATGTGGTTGCCCGAAGTGGAAAGAGAATTAATGAGTTTTCCGGTAGGTCATCATGATGACATAGTGGACGCAATCGGTTATGGAGTTTTAAGCGCACAGGCCAAACGGGAATGGACGGCATATTAAATGGCAGAAAACAAATCACGGGTGCAAAGAGCAATAGAATTTTTAAACGCACCAACTAAAAGACAAGAACAAAAATACAATAGATACAATCAACAAACAGCTTTAGATAGAGCTGTTTACGGCTATAACACAGATTCAGGATATTGGCCTACAACCTCGTTAGATGATATTGGAGATGGATCTAACAACTCAGCAGTAGTCGCTTGTTTAAATGTTTTAGCAACTTCTTTTGCTGAGCCAAGACCTTTAGTTTATAAAGATACGGACGCCGGCGATTTTGAATTTGTAAAAGATCATCCTATTATAAAACTTTTAGAAAGACCTAATCCTTTTACTTCCGGAACTTTACTTGCTCACTATATTGTCGTTTCATTATCTGCTTATGGTGACGCTTATTTATATAAAAACCGAAATACTGACGGAAGTGTGGTACAGCTCGTTCCTTTGATGCCAAACTTAGTAGAGCCAAAAGGTGATGAAGATACATTGATAACACATTTTAAGTACAGCCCTTATGGTGGTCTTGGGGGTAATAGTATAGTCGTTCCAACCAATGATATTGTGCATATACGAAATGGTATTGACCCTAATAACCATAGGCGCGGATTCGCCCCATTAAAATCTGTATTAAGAGAAATCTTGGGTGATGAAGCGGCAGGACAGTATGCAGCAGCACTCTTACATAACATGGCTGTACCCGGTGTCATCCTCTCACCCAAAGATGACTCAATGGGCGGTCCTTCGAAAGAAGAGGCAGAAGCAATATCCGCTATGTATAAACAAAAGTTCGGCGGAAAAAATCGTGGCGCACCTATGGTCTTATCGGGATCAATGAATGTAGAAGTCGTATCTTTCTCACCAGATCAAATGAATTTAGCTGAACTAAGGAAGATCCCTGAAGAAAGAGTTTCCGCAGTTTTAGGTGTACCTGCAATATTGGCCGGACTAGGTGCAGGTTTGGACGCAGCTACATATAACAATACTCGTGAACTTAGAGAGTTTTTTACCGAACAAAAATTAGTACCGCTATGGAAATCAGTTGCATCCGAGCTAACACATCAATTATTAAGAAAAGATTTCAGCGCACAAGAGCTTCACATAAAATACAACTTAGACGATGTAAGAGCTTTATCACAAGATAAAGATGATGTTTATAAAAGAATGAATACTGCTGTTAGCGGTGGTTGGGTGACAATAGGTGAAGCAAGAAAACAAGCAGGACTTTCAACTGACGAAACACACGATGTATATTTAAGACCACTAAATATGGTTGAGGTTAGTGCTAACGGCGAAAGACCCGTACAAGAAGATCCACCTAAAGAAGAAGAGCCAAAAGAAGATCCTGTTGTAGAAATTGCTAAACAACTTATTGATAAAGTTTTAACAACCGGTGGCGCACAAGTAGATAGTCAAAGGTCAGGTATCTTAAAACCTACACCGACTCGTTTGACCGAAGAAAAGTATGTAGCCGAAATGCCTAACGGTGCTTGGTGTATTTTAGATCACGATACTAACGAAGTTATAAAATGTTATGAAAGTGAAACACAGGCCAATGAAGCATTATCTCGTATGAAAAAAGATGAGAAAGCACCTAAGATAACTAACTTTCCAAGATCAGGTGATAATCAAACAATTTCAATTTCTAATTCACAACATAAACAATTTCCTGATTACAACTATGTAAAAAATCTAAAAGAGGATTGGCCTGAAATTTGGCGTAGAGCCGGTACAGGTGGTAATCCACCAACTTCATTTACAGGTAATGACGCATTTAATCGTTGGGGTAAATATCGTTCCGGTGATAGATCAGGATCTGTTTTAAGTTGGGTAAAGCGTAGAGAAAGATTTATGAATCGTCACAAAGGCAATACAAGATTAAACGGTACTATCGCAGTAATGAAATGGGGTGGCGTCACTAAATCTGGTGTTAGTTCTATGAAAAAAATTGTAAATGAATACAAAAAAGTAATTCGTGAAAGAAGAAAAATACAAGAAGCTTTATTACTAGAAATAGAAGAAAAAGCGCTTAGTGAAAAAGTAAAAGCTAGTTTAAGGAAAAAAGTTGAAGATCATAATTCAAAAAATCCTAAGTATAGAGCTACATTAAGAATGCTAACAGCGTCTTACAATAGAGGTTTAGCTGCATATCAAAACAATCCGGGGTCAGTAAGAGGTAATGTTGCAGGACCTCAGCAGTGGGCAATGGCCAGAGTGAATGGACTATTAAGAGCTTTAAGAACAGGTAAATTTAAAAGAAAACCTTATGACACAGATTTACTACCAAGCAATCACCCATTAAGTTCAAAGAAAAATGCAAGCCTTATTATTGAGGAAATTAATGTATCTACCGAAGAGGCAGAGGCTTTAGCAGAAGTTGAGATGAACTCAGCTAGAAGTGAAAAAGCAGAGTCTGTCAAAGTTGGAGATACTGTGTCTTGGTCAATAAATAAAGATCCAGATCCACCGTCAACTGTTCACGGTGTAGTAAGTTCAGTAAACAATACCGATCAAGAAGCAACAATGGTTGTTTGGGCGATTATGGAAGATGGGTCGCATAAGAAAACAGACAGGTCTGTCACACAACCAATATCAAAATTAAGAAAAATAAAAGATTTTAGAAATTAAGAAGTTTCAAAAAATCTAGTATTTTCGTTAGGTATATAATCTACACCACGCTCTTTAAGTTTATTAACTAACCTAATTTGCTCTTCGCTAGACAACAATGCTAGCCAATCGGTGATAATTTTATTTCTATTTGTTTTGTCACTAACTGCAACAACATCCATGAATTTTTGAAATTCTTTGTCCGCTCTTACAGTTTTTATAGCTTCATTTCCTCTTTCAGCCATGATACTATTTCATCTCTTTCCTCAGCGCCACGCTTAAAGTCGCGTGCGTTGAATTTACCTGATATATCTATTTTATTACCGTTGCGTTTTAATTGCACGGTTTCACCGAAGATTTCTGCCGTACCTGTGCCATCCGACAAGATAGTCAGCTGAAAGCTACCGGAACTTGTATGTAAAGTCGAAATCAAAAGGACATCTACTTTCATACTTAAATTATACCAGAGATATGCAAAATTTGAGTTTTTGTCATGGGCTACCCTAAATACGCAAACTTTAAAAATTATTAGTTAATATTTGTAATAGCGCACTTGGTTTACACAGGAGAAATTTTTCATGAAAAATGATGAGTATAAAAAAATACAAGTAGAGTTTAAAGAAGGGGAAGATCAAAAAGGGCAAGTCAAAGCTGTTTTCTCTTTATTCAATGATATTGATAGCGATGGTGATGTTGTATTACCTCAAGCTATTAAATCAGGATTTGATCAAGAAAGCGAAACCGTACCTATGGTATGGGCGCACCAATGGGATAAACCTATTGGAAAAGGTCGAATTGTTAAAGACGAAGAAAAAGCTGTGTTTGACGGCGAATTTTTTATGGACACCGAGTCAGGTGCTGAAGCTTACAAACTTGTAAAGAACATGGGAAACTTGCAACAATGGTCTTTTGGTTTTAGAGTAAATGATAGTGAGTATGGAAAATTTAAAAAAGACAATCAAGACGAAGCGGAAGTTCGTTATCTTAAAGATTTATCTGTGTATGAAGTTAGTCCGGTTTTGGTAGGTGCAAACCAAGAAACATTTACTATGGCTATAAAAAGTCAAAAGGATCAAACAGACGAAAAAGGTGTATTGTCACACGACAGCATACAACAAGAAGAGCCTAAAGAAGAAGTTGTCGCCGACGACGAAAAGAAAGAAGCTCTATCAGGAGATCTTTTCTTTACGCCAGAAGAGGCAGAAAATAGAGCCAAACAAATGGGTTGTGAGGGATCGCATACTCACGAGATGGACGGTGCAACATATTACATGCCGTGTAAAACTCACGAAGATTATGAAGCTCTTTTGAAAAAACATAATACATCAATTAGTTATCTCAATGAAATAGCTAACAATATGAAAGAAATTTTAAAATCTATCCCAACAGACGAAGTTTCTATGGAAACTTTAAAAGACATTAGTGAAAAAATTAATAATGTTTCAAATGCGGATAGTGAAGTTTTCGATGATCGTGCCAGCGTGCAAGGTAAGCGATTTTCGGATGAGGTGAAAGATGTGCTTGCTGCATTAAATAATCTCGTAGCTCGAGTTCAATCCATTGGGGAACTTAGAGCAAAGAATGGTAGGAAGTTGGGGGTTTCGGCGACTGAAGCTCTCAGGACAGTTCAAGAAAGCGTACAAGACGCTTTTGATGAAATAGACAAATTCGTAGATGAATTTGGAACGGAGGGTGCATTGGAAGACACAACAGAAGTTGTTGACGAAGTACAACAAGAGGAAGTAATCGAATCTAACGAGCCGGTAGCAGAAGCTGAGGAAATCGTAGAGGAAACCGAGGTTAAACCCGAGGAAGAGCCTGCGGAAGAACCAGAAGTTGATACCGACGAGGAAAGACAAGAGGAAGATCCTGTTGACGAAGCGGAATTACCAACTGAAGAAGTATTAGACAATGAGTTAGACGATCTTTGGCTAGAAAGTCAAAGAATCGCAACCGAAACAATATTAACCGATATTGAAATAGAAGAAACTACAGAAGACATTTAGGAGTAAAAAAATGAGCGAAGTGAATAAAATTCGTGAAGATATAGCTAAAGAGTCTGCTGAACTTAAAGGGCTTTTCGATACAATCGAAGCTCAAGAGGGACCTTCTACCCCTGAACAAAAAAATGCAGTCATTGAAAGAAATGAAGCATTAGCAAGTTTAAGAGATGATCTTAAAGTTGCAGAAGCAAAGTCTAAATTAGACATTTCAGGCGAAGCAGTAGCAAGCGTACCTACACCATCCGAAGAGTCAACAGGCTCATCTTTTGGTGCAGAAGTTCTAAAATCAGCAGCTTATAAAGGCTATGTTGAAAATGGTGCTAAGAATATTCAAAGCACAGTTCCTTTTGAAGTCAAAACAAACTTGACTACAACAGGCTACCCACCAGAGTCATTAAGACAACCGGGTATTTTAGAAACAGCTCTTCGTGATCCTAATGCAGTTATTGGGTTATTTGACCAAATACAAACAGACCAAAATGCGTTTGTATATTTGGAAGAAACAACCTTTACAAATAACGCCGCAGAAGCAGCAGAAGCTGCAGCAGTTGGCGAAGCAGCATTAGCATTCACCGAGAGAACAGCAACAATCTCAAAACTAGGTGTTAACATACCTGTCACAGATGAGTTAATGCAAGATGTTTCTGGTTTAGAGGGATATTTGAACTCAAGACTACAAACAATGATGAGATTAAGACTAGACAGTCAGCTATTAGCTGGTGACGGTACATCACCAAACCTCGAAGGTATCTTAGATGCCGGTAAGTCATCCGTAGGCTCAACAGCTTATGGCTCTTACGCAGGAGGTCTTGGTAGAATTGGTGCAGTCTATGGAGCAATTACCGATATTAGAGTAAATGCTTTCACAGAGCCAGATGCTATCGTAATCCACCCTAACGATTGGTCACAAATTGTGCTCCAATTAGACGAGGACTTTGCGGGTACTTCATCCGCAGGATATGCAGCTAAAGCTCCTGTATTCACCCAAGCCGGTGGATATGCAGGTGGCGTTGCTAACCAACTTTGGGGATTAAAAGTTGTTCCTACAACCGCAATAAGCGAAGGAACAATCCTAGTTGGTAAGTTCGGCGGTGGAGAAGCAGCACATGTCGTAATGAGGCAAGGAATTGACATCGCAGTCAGCGATAGTCACGGTGAGAACTTTACAAAGAACATCATGGTGATTAGAGCTACTATGAGAGTTGGTTTCCCTGTTTACAGACAAGCCGCTTTCCATAAGATCACAAGCGCTTAATAGCGTTTAGTATTTAGAATATGGGGGCTACGCGCCCCCATATTTTATAAGATAGGAGAAAATTATGCCAAGACATTATGGCGGAGGAAAACCAAAAAAGAAACCATACGGTAAAAGACCTAAAAAAAAGAAATAAGAAAGTAGAATTGATTTATTATGGCAGAAAAATTCATTAAATTGGAAAAAGACTTATGGGTATTAGGCGACGGGTCAATCTTTGAAGGACCTAAAGCTGAACTTCCAAAATCTAACGCTTCTAAAGTTGGTGGCGCAGGAAAAACTTATCCTGAAAGCTATTTAAAAGAAATTGGTTGGAAAAAACCTGCTAAGAAAAGTTCCAAAAAAGAAGTAGAAACAAAAGCAGTAAAACCTAAAGAGAACAAATCTAGCAAGTAAGGAGATCTAAATGGCTCTTTGCACAGTTAGTGATGTCGAAAGTATCATAGGGGTAGATTTAAGCACTACGCTTGAAAGTACAGTCACAAACTCTTTAATACCTTTTGCTGATCAAATTATCAAAACATATCTAGGTTATGATATAGAAGCGTCTAATCAAACTGAAGTATTGTTTGGTGATAACAATAGAGAAATAAATTTAAAACATATTCCTGTAAATTCTATAACCTCAATTACAGAAGATGGTAATTCTTTAACCGAAGGTAATGAAAGTGATTTTGTATTTCACTCTAACGGTAGGGTAGAAAGAGTACTTGGTCGTTGGTCAGGTGCAAAACCTAAAAATATAACAGTTGTTTACAATGCAGGTTATTCAACAATTCCCGACGATATAAAGTTTACAAGCGCAAGAATTTCTGCAAGAATACTGATGTCGAGTTTAAATGTGAGTTCAAACGCCGACACCGGTACAGTAGATACTCACTTGAGCGACTCGACGAACGGGGCGAGTATGAGTACAGTAGTTGAAGAACGCATAGGTGATTTGCAAGTCCAATACAATGACCCTTTAGCCTATTTTGACGGTCCATTACTGAAAGATAGCGATCGTTTACTTATAGCCCCTTATAAAAAACAGGTGTTTGTTTAGTGCTAGATTTAGCAACTTACACTTGGATTATTGGATTTCTAAATTATCACGGTTTGCTTCATGCACACCTTAACGAATACACGAGAAAGAATGTTGAGCAAGAAGTGTTCATAAATCAACAATTCAACGAAATCGTTAGAGGTGAGAAGTGGACTATAAACAGGAAGCTCTAGGCAATCTACTAAGACTACAAGAATTATGGTGGCAGGTAGATGCAAATTGCATAGGCGAAGATCCTGATCTATTTTTTCCAGACAGGGGTGCTAGCACTCGAAAAGCAAAAGAATTATGTAATTCCTGTAAAGCACAAGAACATTGTTTAGAATATTCAATAGTTAACAATGAAAAGTTTGGTATATGGGGAGGACTATCAGAGCGTGAGCGTCGAAAAATAAGAAAAGAAAGAGGGCTTACGAGAAAGAGAAAAGATGCCAAGTAGAAAAGTACCTAATGTAGAAAAAGCTTATGAATTATTTAAAGCTGACCCTCACAAGCCTTTGAGTGATTGGGCTAGAGAGTGGGAGTGTTCACACGAAAGAGTTAGACAATTAAGAGAACAAGCAGGATTTGAGCCTATCTCTGCAATCGATCATAAAGTAGCTATTACAATAATTGATCGCATAAGAGATGGTAAATACAAACTTACCGTAAGAGCTTTGTATGAAGATCTACCAATAGGTTTAGAAAAATTTATGACTTGGATGAAAGAAGATCCGGCTATTTGGTTAGGTGTTTTAGAAGCACAAAAATATGCAAAAGATAAAGAGTGGAATCCTGATACTAAGCAATGTAGAAAATGTGGTGAAACACTTGACATAAAATCTTTTTCCCGATCACAAAAATATAAAGACGGAAGACAAAAAGTTTGTAAATTATGCAAAAGACAACCAAGTGATAGAATTTTAAAAATACAAATGCAAAAAGAGGCTATGGACGCCTTAAGGGAAAAACTTAAAAACCAAGACATATAAACTAAAGTGATTGTATGTCTTACAATTACAACAACCTTTTAAAAGAAGATATAACTATTGAGTCTATATCATCAAATACTGTTGACGATAGAGGGCTACAAAGTTCGTCTTGGGCTAGCGCAAGTACAACTAAAGGTAGATTAGTTTTAATTAATAGCGCTGAAGACGAAGATCAAACAGAATTATTAATGGATCAATTTGAGTTGTTTATTCCCGCAAGCGTCACAGTCACAAGTGATAATAGAGTAAACATAAGCTCACAATATTACGACATTTTAGGAATTGAAACTAAAAAAAATAGGTACGGTAAATCTTTAATAAAAGTTCTTACCGTGCGAAAGAGTAGATAATGGCTAGATATGACAAGCAGTTTAGAGATATATTCTACAAAACCTCTCTTGGCGCAGGTGACATAATATCTTTAGATGTTTTACAACAACCTCTAAGACCAATTAGAAGTAGTGCTTTACAATTTGCTCGTATAAATGCTGACTTTAAATCTTTAACACCAAGAGGGCAAGGACCTATGATGCGTATTCAAAGGCGTGTTGCGGGTCGTATTGCAGGTCGTCTTGGTCAAACTTTAATACCACAAAGTATGGGACCTATTACTCGTATTGCTAACCGTATGTATGGAAAGTTTGCGACTATGAAAGTTCAAAACCATTACAACTATAAAATTGGAGTTGATATTGAATTTAACGGTAGAGTTATGACAGAGTATATGAAACAAGAGTTATCTAAAAGTCAGGGTGGAAGATTAGAGCGAGAGTATCAAAAAGCTTTAAAAGATATGGCTAAAAAGAAGATCAATATAGAAGAGTTTTCATTACCCGAGCTTATGCAAGATATTCAATACAACTTATTAGGAATATCAGGCGGTGAAACCCCCGGCGCACCAATTAAAACAGGAAACCTAAGAAACTCAATTAGATTTAGAGGTATAAACTACTCACCTAAAAGAGGTGTAGCGTCAGGTAAAATAACTGTCGGGTCAAGCGCCGCTAATAGAAGTGGAGAGGCTGATCAAGCACCTTATTGGTGGAAAACAGTTTATGGCGGTTATTACACACCAAACAATACATTTTTTACCCCACCAAAAAATAGAGCTTGGTTAGGTAAAGGTATAAAAGGTGCATTAACAGCTTACTTTCCAGATATGGGTTATGAACTAAAAGTAAATGGAAAAACTAGACAAGATAAAGGAAACTTTTATGCTTACCAACCTGACCCGCCTAAAAAAGACGATTATGAAATCAGTTATGAAAATCAAATAAAAGACCCGTCTGGTCTATTAGACTTCTTGTTAGGAGATGAGGATTAATTATGCCCGGAGTTGATAGTGCTACAAGTATGCCACCTGATCCTGAAATAGTTTTAAGAACATGGTTGCTAAGTAAAAGTACAATAACAAATGAAATATCACAAAGAGTAGCTACTAAGCTACCACAAAACCCTACCCTACCTTTTGTAGTTATAGAAAATCAGGGTAATTTGTTGAGCGATCCTGCGTCACAAGCACCGATCAATATCGCTACTTTAGCTATTTATGTTTATGCAGGTCGTTGGGGTGGTGACGGGACAAAACCAGAGCCAGACTATTCAACAGCAAGCAATATTGCACAAATAATATATAAAGAATTATTTACTGAAAGTCGTGTAGAAGTTTTATCAAATGGCGGTGTAAACGCGGTAATTTATGGTTTTGAAATAGCAGTAGCACCCGTAAGAATAGAAAATAGAGAACGACAAATAGCAGAGTTTCAAATCACAGCCAATATGACATATCGTTATACTGCATAAACCTTAAACTCAAAAAAAATCCTCTAATATTACTTGAGAGGTAAATATGGCAAAAGTAAAAGTTAAGGTTAACCCAATATATCCCGCCGATTCAATCGGTGACGAAGTATCTGGTTTAACATTTACCAAAGATGAGTGGACGGAAGTAAACGGCGGAGACTGGAAAAGACTTAAAGAGTCCAAAGGTCGCCTATGGGATGAGTTGAGCATACCTAGACTTATCGCAGAGGGCGAAGATTGGGAAGTCAAGAAAGTTGACGAAGTCATAGATTTGTTAGACAATAACGAATTTATTGAGGATGAAGTAGAAGACGAAACCGAAGAGTGGTACGGCTCGGAGGAAGAATAAGATATGTTTGCAAACATATTAAAAGTAAAAGTATAAGTTAGGAGAAATCTGTATGGCTACTACAAGTTATAATACTTCAGGTACAATATCGGATGTTCTAATTGGAACAGGTGTCCTCTATGTCGGTGCAAAAGGCTTAGCCTTTCCTGCACAAGACTCAGGAACAGCAACAGCATGGGCTGACCTAGCAACAGGTTGGACTGATGTTGGCTATTCGGAGGACGGATGGACATTGGAATATGATAAGACTTTCGAGGACATTATGGTCGCGGAAGAAATTGATCCAATTAAATCTGTTAAAACCGCACAAGAAATAAGACTTACCGGTACACTTGCACAAGCAAGTTTGGCTAGTCTTAAAGAAGCTTTCGGTGGTGGAACAATTACCGAAGACGACACAACTAACTTTGCTTCAGGATTTGATACATTAGTCCCACCATCAACTGACGACTTTACTGAAAAATCACTAGTTTTAGTGACAGAAGGTCCGGGCGGTGCGATTAGACATTTTCATATACCTAGAGCAGTTAATGTCGGTGCTTTCTCAATGGCTCATCAAAAAGCTCCTCAAAAGGTGCTTGTTGCCGTTGAATTTAAAATTCTAGTTCCAGATGCATCTTCAACATCAGTTGGTACAACTAATGGAAAAGAGAATCTATTTAGAATAGTTGATAACACTAACGCTTCAACAGAAGGAAGTGTTAACTAATAGTAATGCTTAACGGATGGGAGGAATATGAGTACAAAGCGTTATAAAGATTTTGATGCCGCTAAGGAAGCGAGAAACGACGATCCAATTATTGTGAAAGTCGGTGGGGAAGAAATAGAATTTCCCCCGTTCTTAACAGCACAAGTTGTTTTAAATCAAATGACTTGGCTAGAAGAGGATGGCTCGCTTTCGGCGTCAAATTTGCCACTTTGGTTTAAATCAGTTTTCGGTCAAGAAAACTTAGACAAAATTAGTTCCAAAGTTGATTTTGAAACCCTACAAGAAATATCATCTTTTCTTTTAGAACAATACGGTTTGGGTGGAGATCTTACTGCCCCTAAAGAAACCGAAGAATCGGGTGATAGCCCAAAATAACTTTCAAGCCCATTGATATAGTTGACAGATGGGCTGATGTAGAAAGTGACTTCAACAAAATATATAATATAGCTGATCCGTTGGATTTGGAATGGCGTAAATTTTATAGATTACTTGGTACAATGCCATTAGAACAATCACTATTCTTTGCACCTCAATACTTGGCTATACAGGAAGGTGGAGATCCAAACAATCCTGATGAGCCACCAGAAGGTTGGTGGAAAGAAGAGCTTGATAAACGCAGAGGTAGATCCAATAAAGAAAGAGTGGCTACTTCAATAGACAGTATGATTCAAGATCAAAAAGACAGGATAGCGAAAGATGAGTAGAGCTAACGCCGCGAATATTACCGTAAATGTTTTTGCTGAAAACGGTGGTGTTCAAAAAACCATAAAGACTGCAACCGACGCAGCAGAGGACGCCGCTAAACCCGCCTTATTATCAATGCAAAGAATTAACGCAATGGCTTCTGCGTCAATGATTGGCTTAGCCGGTATCACATTTGAATTATTTAAAGCTGTGCAAGCAGCAATGGTTTTTGAATCTGCTTTTGCGGGTATTAGAAAAACAGTTGACGCTACCGAAGAACAATTTGAGGAATTAGCACAATCTATTTTAAGGATGAGTACGGTAGCACCTATTGATACTACCGAGTTATCAAGAATTGGTGAGCTTGGTGGTCAGTTAGGTATTCTTGCTGAAAACTTACCATCTTTTATTAGAACTATTGCTGATCTAGCCATATCTACAAACTTAACTGTAGATGGTGCTGCACTAGGTCTTGCTAGGCTTGACGCTATTGCGGGAACTAATCAAGAAACTTTTGCAAATATAGGTGCAACAATAGTTGAACTTGGAAACAACTTTGCTGCAACTGAAAGCGAAATCATGACTACCGTTTTGCGTATTCAACAGGCTGCTGCACAAGTAGGCGCTACAACACAAGATGCTTTAGCTTTTGCTACGGCCTTACAGGCTATTGGTGTACCTGCACAAGCAGGTGGTACTGCGGTAGCTCGTGTATTCCAATCTATTAATCAGGCTGTAATACAGGGTGGGGAAAATTTAGAATTATTTGGAAAAATAGCAGAAGCGTCTGGTAGGACTACCGAAGAAGCATTTAAACAATTTTTTCAAGATGATCCTGCTCTTGGTGCTCAAGCTTTTATAGAGGGACTTGGTAAGTTAAACGAGTCAGGACAAGATGTAATTAGTATGTTAGACAAGTTAGGTCTAGCACAAAGAAGAACAATGCTTGCTATTTTAGGTTTAGCAGAAGCAGAAGGTTTATTAAACGATACAAGAGAAACGGCCAACAAAGCTTTTGAAGAGAACATTGCATTAACCGAAGAGTCTATTAAAAGATATAAAACTTTAGAGTCACAGGTACAGGTCACTAAAAATGCTTTTATGGAATTACAAAACCAAATTGGTGAGCAATTATTACCTCAAGTTCAAGATGTAAACAACTTTATACAAAAATTTATTTTAGGTCTTACTGCTTCCGAGCAAGCTCTACAAACTCTTGAAATGGCTATGGTTAGCTTTGCTACCGTTATAGGTTTTGCAATTACACAAATTGCAAGATTACAGAAAGCATTATTATTCTTTGTTGGTGGTCCTATAAGAGCAACTCTCACAGCTATCGGTGTTCTTATGGGTGTATTAGGAACTAAAACAGCAGCCGCAGCCGGTGCGCAAGAACAACTTAACAGACAACTTGAGTACTTTGGCGAAAATGGTGAGGTCACAGAATCTACATTGAGAGCTGTAATAAAAGCAAATCAAGACTTTCAAAAAGTTATTGAGGGCATGGATTTTGGACAACAACTAAGGCTTGAAGATACTATTGTCGAAGGATTAATGGGAAATAGTTTTGAAAGAAAACAATTTATTGGTGATTTAGAAGCAACTATTGAACAAGCCCAATTAATGAAACAAGTATTTAACAATATTGATCCACACGCGATGGCGGGTGAATATCAAAGACAATTAAGAGAAATTGCGGATGGTGTCATAAGTGGCGACGAAGCAATACAAAAAATTATAGAAATTGTTAGATCACAATCTGGAGTAATTTTATCACCTGAAGAAGCACACCCATTATACAACGCTATTGTTAATGGAAACTTTGAAATTTATATGAGAAATCAAAGTGACATAATTGATGCAGATCTAGAATTTTTATTAGCCCAAGAACAATTAGCTAAGAGATTACTTCCGGGTATGGAGTACTTAGAGGAAAGAAAAACCAAAGCTCTTGAAGCAGAAGCTATGCGTCGTTTAGGTATTTATGAAATAGAACACGATTTTCAAAGAGTTATGCTTGAACAAACTATGGCTGCTATTGAAGCCGAAAAAGAAAGAGCTAATGCACTTGACGGTACTACTGAACAAATAGAAGAAACCGAAGATATATTCCAAAGAATTGCTGCAAATGTTAAAAGTGGTGGTGAACAACTATTTAGCGCTCTTGACCAATTAGGTGACTTAGCAACCACTTCAGCCGAAGATGTAAATAGAGCTTTGGCGGAAAAAATACAATTAAGAGAAGTCTTTGAAAAACAAATACAATTCTTAAAAGATCGTGGGTTTGACGATGTAGCTTTAGAATTTTCACAATTAGGACCAGAGTTTGCAGGAGTATTAGCAAATCTTATTGCTAACACCGATCAATTAAATGCTAGAGAAATGATGCTTGAGTCATTAGGTCTTAGTGAATCAAATGAACTTAAAGACGCATTGTTTGAAAAAACAGGAGATCTAAGTCAAGAAGCACAAGATAAAACTTACGAAATGGGACAAGATTATGTAAGAGGGTTTATCAATGGTCTTAATGATGAAGCCCCCGAGTCTTATGAGGCTGTTAAAAAAGTAATGCAGGGTATTCTTGACGCTGCTTACGAAGCCGGTGGTTTTGGCTCACCATCAAGAATTACAAAAGAAATGGGTGAGTTCTTAATGCTTGGTTTTGCAGAGGGTATTGAGAGTTCATATCCAGAACTTGAAATGTCTTTCAAAGGTAAAATGATCGACCTATTAGATGTTATGAAACAATCTGTAAGTGAAGCAATGGGCGCTATGAGTTCTGCCTTTGGTAGTCAATTTAGTATGTTCGGCGCACAAAGAAGTGCATTAAGAGAAGAACAAAAATTAAATGATCTTCTTGAAGAAAGAGGTAAGTTATTAAAAGGTAATACTGCTGCAATGACAAAAGATATTGAAGAGGCTACAGCAAAAAGAGATTTCTTAAAACTTGCTTACGAAGAGGGGACTATATCTTTAGCGGAATATCAATTAGCTGAAGAACAATTATCTAAAGCTGAAAACGCTAGAGCCGATAGATTGCAAACTCTTGACGAACAGATACAAGACGCAAACATTAGAGCAGCCGAAAATCAATTCAATATGGGTATGCAAGCCTTTCAGTTGCTACAAGCAGGACCGGAGGCTATAACAATATTTAAAGAGCTTGGATCAGCTCTAGGTGTTGACGAGGAGATCATAAATAACATAACAAATAAAACTGACGAGTTAGCACAAACATTAGGTATGAAGTTTGGTGGCGAGGTTGATAAGATTGCACAAAAATTCTTTGACACAAACTTAGCTATTGAACAGGAAACTATCACAATAAACGCTGACGGTAGCAATGTTATGGCTGTAATAAATGCAGCTAACGCAGGTATAGATAGTGTGCGATCAAATGCATCAAAAGGTATAAAGTTTAACGCACAACTATTTGGAGAAGCACCGGGGTTTGCAGGATTACCAAATGGCGCAGCAGGTGGAAGAATCAAAGGTTATTACAAAGGCGGAATTTTAGGAAGTGGTATGGGTCTTGTTGGTGAGTATGGACCAGAATTAATTAGAGCTATACCGGGCGGTGGTGTTGACATAACGCCATTAGGCGATACAAGAGGTAGTAGTCTAGTTGTGCAAAACTTAAATGTTAATGTGACCGGTGTACCAAGCGATCCTATGCAAGCAAGAAAAGCAGCAATAGAAATTAGAAAAGCACTAGTCAAACTAGACAAAGAAGGACTAGTAGGTACAGGTATTAGAGGTCGATAATGCTTGACAATAAACAAGTAGAAAAAATGGTATATTGTCAAAATGAAGGTTGTAGTGACTACTTTTATCAAATGGGTAGTCATCAAGTGTGTCCAAAGTGTAGGTTAAGAAATGGCTAATACAATAACAATAGGTAGATTAACTTTTACCTCACCTGCTACTTTAAGTGACAACAGATCAGGATCTGATCATACTTTATCAATTAACGGCACATTTGTACCAAATACTGTTGATGAAATTAAGTATTTAAGAGATGAATTACTTGCTTGTGCAAATGGCTACTATACAGTTCCATTTACTTGGGAAGGTGACAGCTCTATGTCTGGATATGTCAAAGTCAACGGTGCGGGTGTAGAAACAAGTAGAGTGACTGTTGGTGGCTACGAGTATTCAATAGATATGCTTTGGTTAGGTAATATGGGTGAACTAGAATTTGAAAGCCAATTTAGTGGTGGAATTATAGAAAACGACCACTCTATAACTTCAAGCACAACTCAATTTTATGCGGGACCTGTAGATTCTTACGCTCATAGCCATAGTAATACCCCAAGCAATTTTGAAAGAGTCGGTGCAAACGGAACAACCATAGTTAGATATGCAAGTGACATTAGGTCTTATAATGCAAAATATTTAGTTGATCCTGCCGATTTTTACAAAAATGCTTGTGAAGTATTTACCGACGGGGTTGACGATGTAAGTAGATTAAGGTGCGGTTTAGAATCACCCAATCACTCAGCAGCCTCGACAATATTACAAAATGGATTAGTCAAAATGACATTTGACAACACTACTACCCAATCAAGATTCAATATATTTTGTTATGACACAGACGGTTATAAATCAAACGAAACATTTGCTATATCAAGAGGAGTTAGCGAAACAGAATGGCAGGGGTGGAGATCAGTACAAATATTAAAAAATGAGCCGGAGTGCGCAACAGTAAGATTAACAAGTTATTATGACGCAACTAATAAAGATCAAAGACTTACCTTAGATGTGACACTTAAGAGAGGTGCAAGACACTTTAGCATTGTCGCAACTCAATGGTCGTCAGCACAATTTAATATTAAACCTACTAGTACTGTTGGCTATACAGACAATACTAGCTATGCCACCGAAACAAATAATGACAGCGAAGGTAATAGAATTGTTTTAGGCTCACCACAAAATTTTGATGTCGATACTACAAATGGTGGTATTAATTCCACCTCAAGCACAGCTACATTAAAAGCATTTATAGGTTATGAGTTTGGGGGAACTAACGCCACATCTATCGATACAGCAGACAAGATTAGAGATCAATATCTTGACAATGTATATGAAGTTGTGAGGTTAGTAAAGACATGAGCGTGACCGAGAAGTTAATGGCTGCAGGGTCATTTAACTTACAACTAAACAAGAACACAACACCAAATACAGTTATTAATAAAATTGATGCTTGGGGTCATATAGTTATTGTTCCCGGAGATCTTAATGTTAATGAATTTAGTGACTCCACTTTATTAGATGCCTCAAAATATACAGGTATAGTATATTCTTTAGAACTTGGTGACGACGAAATTGTATCAATAAATGGACAGGGTCTTATAGCTTATTTAGGTACTAGCGATACAACAGGTATGCCTATTGCACAAACCGGTGGTCCTAGTGGCGTTAGGTCTTATAACGCTTCAACTTTAGAAAATGTTTTAGACCATACCGGCTCACCAAAAGGACTTCTTAGAGATGAAAGTGGTAATCAAGGTCCTATTAGAAAGGGAACAATTACTGAGCCAAGTGGTACATACACAGGTAAGCACTATACCGAGTCCGCACTAAAAGCTATAAAGTATGTATGTCAAGATTTGGGTGTAGAATTTAAAGTTAATCAAAAAGGTTTTTTAGATGCCGGACCTACAAGCTCACTATTTAGTGGTCATAGTGCTGATCCAACTGCAATAATATTTAGAGGTGCTAGTGGTGAAGATCCTAATATATCTGGTATTGCAACAACTTCTTTAGTTGCTCAATATGACGCAAGCGAATTTGTTGATACCGTAGAACTAGTAGCTAGTAAGTATGGTGCAGAAGCAAATATTGGTAGTGCTAGTGTAAGTAGTAATCCGTATAAAGATTTATTTGGTGGTGCTTTATCAAGAGTTCAATACATAAGCGACCCTCAAACACAGGGTAGTAGTAAAACCGATAGGGCTACTTCATATCTAAATGAACTAAATACATTAAAGAAAACTTTAAATGTATCGTTAGAGGAATATGACATATCGGGCGACTTTGTAGTTGGCGACAAAATATTTATTTTTGATCCGGACATAGGATTTATTGACAACGAAGTAGATAGAGTAGCGGACGGAAGATCTGCTTTATTTGAAACCGTATATCAGGGACAAGTAATTAATCCTACAAAGATTCGTATATTAGGTATTACTTGGCCTATTAAACAGGGCTACGGAATTTTTTATAGAGATAAAGACGGAAACTATACAGAACTTACTGACTATTGTATTTTTGAGGACGGAGATGTACAACTAGAAGTTGGAGATGTCGCACCTACTATGGGTGAAAGCTTAAGTATGAGTGGCTATACTTTAGACGCTGTTGGCTCACCTGATAAATCAGTACCAAATCAACCTTCAGGTCTTACAGAAGTAGCGGGTACTTATTCGGATGGTAATGGTGTATCAAAAGCATTTTTGAAATTAAATTGGACACAACCTACAAATAGTGACGGGTCAACAATTACCGACGGATCATTTTATAGAGTTAGATGGCGAGTAATACAAGATACTGACGGTAATAATATTCTTGACGAAAACGATACTCAAGTCACGGAATATATATATTCAACAGTTGATTTTTCTACTACTGAATTTATTATTTACGATTTATCACCAAATACATTTTACGAGGCAGGTGTTCAAGCCGTTGACCTTACAGGATTTGATAGTTCTTTTGCAACTATAACTTCTGTACAAACACCGGCTGACGCAGGAGCACCTAATAAACCAGACGGATTTGCGACAATAGCTTCTAATCCATTAAGAGTCCAATTTATACATAATCTTGGTCAAGCTAAAGATAGTGATGGAAATGCAGTTAGCCCTGTTGTTAATTTCACACTAGCAAAAGATATTGATCACTTAAACATATATGCATCTACAACTTCAGGTTTTAACTTAAATTACAACTCAACTACTAAAAAAGTCACAAACTCTAGTTTTAAAATAGGTGAATTAGTGGCTACTTCAGCTCATATAAGAAATGGTATAGCTGCTGTTGGTTATATAGATTTAGACAATGCAGATACTCATTACTTTAGAGTCACAGCTGTTGATACTTCAGGTAATGAAAGTGAGCCTAGTGACGAACAAAGTGGTAGTGCAGAATTAATACAAACATCTCATATATCTAACTTAGCCGTGACAAATGCTTTGATAGCTAATGCTGCTATTACTAATGCTAAAGTGGCCGATTTATCAGCAGACAAAATAACAGCAGGTACAATATCCGGTCAAGAAATAATTTTAAATGTAAGTGGTGACACAGGTAATGATTCAAGTATTAGATCTTCTAACTACTCAACAGGATCAGCCGGTTGGAAAATTAATTCGGATGGAAGTGCAGAATTTCAAAATGCAACTATTAGAGGAAGTTTGCACGCCGCAGATATAGACGCGGGTACTATTGACGCAGCAAGACTTGACCTATCAGGTAAGTTAAATGTTGGTGGTGCAGCTAGTGATGTTAACTCAAACTCTACGACTATTGACGGCGGTAAAATTACAGCTAACTCTATCACCGCAAGTCAAATAGCTGCTTCTACAATAACAACAGGTCAACTTAATTTTACACCATACACAGATGGGGAAGCTATTGATAGTGGAAGTTTAGGTGGAATAACTATTGATAGTGACAATATAAGAACTACAAATTATAGTTCTAGTGCAGGTTTTAGAATTGAATCAGATGGTGATGCTTTTTTTAATGATGTGACAGCTAGAGGAACTATTAGTGGAACAGTTGATACAAGTTTAGTTGCAGGTGCTACAGGAGAGTTCAAGTCTAGCTCTGGAAATGATAGAGTAGAATTTGGTGGACTTGGTGGTCCTACTTTGTTTTTTGTTTATGGTAGCTCAACTACAGGTAAAATAAACGCTGCTAATAATGACTTTCTAGTTGAGTCAGTTGCTTCTAACGATAATTTAATACTTAGAGCCGGTAGTTCTGGCGCACAAGCAAAACTAACACTTAACGCAAATGAAATAGAGTTTATGGGACAGGCATCTGGAACATTTGCGCCTACTATAAATATTCCTCATACATCCGATCTACAATTTAGTAGTACATCAGGAAGTACAGGTGATGTTATAACAAAAACAGCTACAGGATTAGCATGGCAAAGTACTTCAGGTCATAGTCACGGTAATTTAAGTTTTCCAAACTCTGGTACAGTTTTGTCAAACAATAATCACAGCCACTCAGGTTTTTTAACAAGCATACCTAATAATTATTTAACAAATTCAAACCATCAACACGGTAATACTATGAATCCAAATAGTCACGATAACAGCGCTCATAACCAAAACTATGGATTTTCTAATTTAGTTTTAGGTAATAATTCAGGAACTGCAACGCCCGGAACTCACGCAAATAGCAATAACGCACACGGTATAAACTCACACACAGGTAGCAACAATGCACACGGTTTAGGTAATAAAGCTAATAACGCTGATTTTTTTGCTCACTTAAATCTTTATCATGGTGGCTCGGATGAAAGGTTAAAAGAAAATATTACAGAAACTACAT
>TARA_R100000329_G_scaffold61577_1_pt1 | contig 25668 bp, 37 predicted proteins | sample TARA_R100000329 | Tara Oceans TARA_R100000329 (sample SAMEA2620783) | marine metagenome | biome: marine biome (ENVO:00000447); feature: surface water layer (ENVO:00002042); material: "saline water (ENVO:00002010), including plankton (ENVO:xxxxxxxx)" | depth 5 m | reverse complement strand
CTTTTACACCTTCCGCGTTTATGTACACGGGGAGATAGACCACCTCACGAATACCACGCTTACAATGCGTTTGGCCGAAGGTGGTTCTACCTTTTTGGCTACAATCATTGACAACTTAACCGGAGCGTTTTTCAATGATGAGGCTTTTGTGGTAACGACAGAACCAATCCTTCTCAATACGGGGGATGCGGTTACGCTACAATACGCTCTCTCGAATAGCGGGCATACGGTCGATTTCACCGGAACGAATACACTTGGTTCCGGGGGTACTGGATGGCAGGTGTTAGACATTACGGATCCATCGAGCGGGCAAACGGTAGACGTTGCTGCCAATATGCCCGTAATGAAGCAAATCGATTTCGTATCTGGTTTGCAGAAGATGTTCAACCTCGTATTCATCCCGGACAGAAACAACGCGAAGAAGCTATATGTTGAGCCGTTTAACACCTACATAAGCTCCGGAACGTCGAAGGATTGGACGAATCTAATAGACCTCTCGAAAGATATCACAATAGAGCCAACGACGGACTTACAATGCCGGCAGTACGATTGGACACACTCGAACGGAAAAGACCTTGTTAACGACTTGGTGTTTAAAAATGCGTCGAGGGTGTATGGTCGATACCGCGTGGACGATCCGGAGAACGATTTCGCATCGGGGACAAAAGAGATTAAAAGCCCATTCGCTCCGCACGTCGCTTCCTACATTCCTGGCACGCAATTCGCGGTTCACCGTATGTTGGTCGATACTGATCAGGACGATAAGAGAATTAAAGACCCGCTCCCGCGTTTAGCCTTTTGGAACGGAGGAGAACCCGGAAACGTTTACTTCTTCAACGACGCTAACTCTGCCACGCAAACCGCTACGGCGTATCCCGCCTTTTCGCAGTATTCCGATTTAGAAGCAACGGTTACGGACGAAGACTTAGGATATGGCCCGGAACGCCCTTTTCATTTGGTAGAAGCCAACCCTTTAAATACGCTGTATTATAAGTATTGGTCGCCTTTCGTGAATCAGTTGTACAGTTCCGACGCTCGCAAGCTCACGGCGTTCTTCCGGTTGACACGCGCGGACATTGCTACGTTCGAGTTTTCAGATAAGATTTACCTCAAGGATACCTACTGGCGGATCCTGTCGATTTCTTACGACGCTACATCGGAAGACCTCGCAAAGGTGGAACTCCTGAAGGTGCTTTCCGATATTCGGGACTGTCAATTTCTCCCAACGGGCATCGACAAGGCAGACGGGAAAATACAGTTCTCGAATCCATCGGGGGCAACAGTTGATCAAGTCACGCGCGTTTGTTGCGAGAAGTACGGTTACCGTTACGACAACGCCACCTCACATTGTTACCAACCATTCGAGCAATGAGGAATCTCGACAATCACCGTTATATAGCAGAGGCCATCCAATTACTGCAGGCCAAAGGGGAACGGGTTCGAGTCCCGCTTTGGTTCAAGGTATTGGATTGGTTCTTGACTCTCGTTTACGTTTCCGCGCTTGGATTCGTCATCTATAAAATTGGCAAATGGCTACTCAGCAAGATTACGTTTTAAAGTTTAGCGCGGATACGGGCAACGTAAACAGCGCGATCCAAGACGTTCAAACGGGCGTAGAGGGAACGAGCGGCGCGGTATCGGGACTCACGAACCAGCTCGACAAGATGACCGGCGGAGCCGTTTCCGGCTTTCGCAATCTTACCGGGGGAATCAAGAACGGGGTAACGGGTTTAAAGTCGTTTAAAGTCGCTCTTGCTGCTACTGGTATCGGTGCTATTCTCGTGGCTATTGGTACGCTCATTACCTACTTTACTTCTACCAAGCGAGGAGCAGAACAACTGAAGGTAGCAACGGCGGCTCTCGGTGCTGCATTCGACGTTTTGCGCGATCGCGTTTCCAAAATTGGAGGCGCATTGGTGAAGTTCTTTACTGGCGATTTCAAAGGAGCGTTGGATGACGTGAAATCTTCGTTTACGGGAATCACGGACGAAATTATTCGAGAGACGAAAGCGGCCTCCGATTTAGAGCGGGCTATGAATCAGCTTAAGGATGAAGAACGAGAGTTCACAAAAGCACGAGCAGCCACTAATTTAGAGATTTCTAAAGCGCGTCTTTTAGCAGAAGATGATACCTTGACCGTAGAGGAACGAATCGATGCCTTACAACGCGCCGTAGAGCTTGAACAAAAGACCGTAGACGAACAACTCCGACTCGCCGAAGAGCGGGCGCGAATCGCACGGGAACAAATCGCTCTTGGTGAAAGCCTCGAAGAAGATTTGCAACGCGTAGCCGATGCGGAAGCTGCGGTACTGGATTTACAATCCGCTTCTCTCCGTACTCAAAAGCGGTTGCAAACGGAACTCAATTCATTACGTACCGAAGGTATCGCAAAGGCGAAAGAAGCAGCACAAGCGGAAATCGACATAATGAAGGCGACCGCAGAGGCGAATACAAAGCGAAGAGAGGAAGATACCAAGACGCTCCAAGTAACAACAGAGAACCAAGAGAAGACCCTCCAAGTAAGTACAACGAGCCTCGCTGAACAGGTACTCGGAACGGAAACAGCGGAGGAAGAGAAGCGCCGTTTACGCCGCGAAACATTTCAAGACTTTAAAAACGGAGCAGAGTTAGCCGGGCATCAAGCGTTAGAATTTGCTGAAATGACTTTGAGTTTCATCGGGGATTTAAATACCATCTTTACCCAAGATGAAGAAAAGCGAGCGAAGCGCAGTTTTGAAATCGGGAAAAAGCTCGCCATTGTTACCACCATTATGAACACGGCGGAAGCGATAGGATCCGCACTCGCAAAAGACGCAACCTTTCCCGGTTCTCGCTTCCTCGCAGCGGCAGCAGCCGGGGCAGCAGGAGCCGCGCAAGTTGCAACGATAAGCCGTCAGCAATTTGAGGCGGGGGTTACTGGGGGTACAACAAGCGTAAACCGACCGAACCTCACCGAGCCACCATCACCCACAGCCCCGCAACTCGACCTCGGATTCTTGGGGGCGGGAGCAGGGCAAACGGGCTTCCGTACCTACGTCGTCTCTTCGGAAGTATCGAACGCCCAACAAGCAAACCAACGTATTAACGACCAAGCCACCCTCGTAGGATGAATTTTATTGAACTCGTAATCGACGAAGAAGCGGAACTCTACGGAATCGACGCTATCTCACTCGTAGAACAACCCGCTATCGAATCGGACTTCATAGCGATGAACGCGCAACTCTTGCAATTCAAGACGCAGGACGAAGAAAAGCGTATCGTAATGGGTGCCGCCCTCATTCCAGATAAACCGATTTATCGCAAGAACGGGGAGGAAGAATATTACGTTTACTTCTCAAAAAAGACCGTACGACGGGCGATGGAGCTTTACTTGAAGAACGGCAACCAAGCGAATGCAACACTCGAACACGAACACAAGATTAACGGCTTACACGTCGTAGAGTCGTGGATCGTAGAAGGCGAGCAGGACAAAAGCCGTATGTACGGGCTTGAGGTTCCAGTCGGTACGTGGATGGTTTCAATGAAGGTTGAGAACGACGCTATCTGGGAGAAGTTCGTAAAGGAGGGCAACGTAAAAGGGTTCTCAATAGAAGGATACTTCGCGAATAAGTACGATTTAAGCCGGGCGATAGTAAAGGACGATAAGCGTTTTAAGGACGGAAAGCGCGTCGATATGGAGTCGTACAGCGATTACCCCGACGCGGTGAAGAACAACGCAAAGAGGGGACGCGAACTCAACGAGAAACACGGTAACAAGTGCGCGACCCAAACTGGTAGGGTAAGAAGTGCGCAATTAGCAGCCGGGGAACCTGTATCGGAGGAGACGATTAAACGAATGTATTCGTACCTCTCTCGGGCGCAAGAGTATTACGATCCCAGCGACACGAGCGCCTGCGGGACTATCTCTTATCTCTTGTGGGGAGGCAAAGCCGGGTTACGTTGGTCGAAGTCGAAACTATCGGAACTCGAACTACTATCCGCTATTGAGATAGAACTTGGACTTGAACACCTCGAAGAGTTGCTTTTGGAGTATATGGTTAGCCAGGTCATTAGCGAAGAACACGCCATCATTAACGACCGATTGGCCTACTCTACAGAAGAAGCAGCACGGAAGGCGGCGGAGGATATGGGCCTCGAAGGGATTCACACTCACGAGTTCGACGGGAAAACGTGGTATATGCCCGGAGCAACTCACCAACTCGCAGAGATTGGCCCAAGAGGAGGGGTTCGTAGAAGCCGCAAAGCCCCCAAGAGCGACACGCCGAACAGAAACCCCAAAGGAAAAGGCACGGCAAAAGGAGACGCATCCGATACGCGATCCGCAAAAGTGAGCAAGAAAGATGAAGCCACCTTAAAGAAGAAGAGCGACGAATTCAACGAACGCTATAAAGAGAAGCTCGGATACGGCGTGAACGTGGGGATGTTGAAGGCGGTATTCCAACGCGGCTTGGGGGCGTTTAACGTAAGCCACTCTCCAAAGATTAAGAGCGCATCGGCTTGGGCGTTTGCCCGCGTTAACGCTTTCCTCTACCTGGTAAAGAACGGGCGGCCACAGAATAAGAAGTATACCGGGGACAACGACCTCTTACCGAAGGAACACCCCAAGAGAAATAAGGAATAATTCTAATTAACCGTTATATAAAAAACTCTTCGAAGATGACATTAAAAGAACGCATCTCAGACTTGTTCGAAAAATACTCCGTAGAATTAGAAGTGGAGGCAAAAGAAGAAGTCCAAATGGCAACCGCAAAGCTCGAAAGCGGCCAAGAAATTATGACCGACGCGGAGTCATTCGCTGTCGGCGTTGAGGTTTTCGTTATGAACGACGAAAACGAAAAGATTCCACTCCCAAACGGCGACTACTCTTTGGAAGACGGCACGTCTTTGAAGGTAGAAGATGGCAAGGTTTCCGAGATGGAAGCAAAGACCGAAGCCGAAGAAGAGGAGAAAGAAGAAGAAATGGGTTACGGCGATAAGGACAAGGACGAAGAGGAGAAGATGTCTGAAGAGCCAAAGGCCGAAGAGGTAGAAGAAGTAGAAGCATCCGCAGAGGTGTTAACACGAGAAGACGTTGCAGGTATGATCGCAGAAGCTATCGAAGCAACGAAGGCGGAGTTCTCTTCACAAATCGAAGAGCGAGACGCAAAGATTACGGAGTTGAGTAAGCAGGCTACACCGAGCCTCTCACGCGCTCCCAAGATGGAGGCACCTGCCCCCGTCGATTTGAAAAGTTTATCAATCCAGGAGCGCGTTGCCGCGATCCATAACCAATTTTCTAAATAATGGCTAACGCTAGTATCGCCGCCGGAACCTACGCGGGTGAAGCGGCACGACCTTATGTTGCAGCGGCAGTTCTCTCCGCTGACTCAATTGCGAACGGTTACATTTCCGTTCTTGAAAACGTACACTCGAAAGCGGTTCTCCGCAAGTTCTCGGGCGTATCAATGCTCGCAGACACCGATTGCGGTTTTGCAACCGGAAGCGGCCCGTTGACTTTGGGCGAAGCAGTCCTCGAAGCAACCGCTCTCAAGATTAACGAGCAGGTTTGTAACGAAGATTTGCGCTTGACTTGGGAATCTGCTCAAATGCGCGGCCAATCTTCTCCAGCTCCTGCGGACTTCTCTTCTTACGTCGCGCAGTATGTAGCAGCGAAGGTTGCCGAAGGCGTAGAGTTGAATATGTGGCAGGGTAACTTTGAAATCGACGGATCTACTGCCAACGCGAACACTTCGTTCGACGGTATTATGGCAAAGATTCAAGGCGCAAGCGGAACTTACAAGAGCGACGCTGCCGGAGCTTTCACAGGTGACGATGACGGTACTACTGGTGTATTGACTCACTTGAACACGCTTTGCACTACTTTACCTCCAGCTATTCAAGGCGACCCCAACACCAAGCTCATTATGGGCCGTGCAACTGCTAACCTTTACTACAAAGCGTTGGCAGCTACTTACAACCAACCTTTCTTGAACGATGGTTTGGTTGCTCGATACGCTGGTTACGACATCATCACTCCCGCCGGGATGCCGGAGGATTGCTTGTTGTTGACGAAGTTAGATAACATTTACTTCGGAACGAACCTGTTGACTGACCACATCCAAGCCTCTGTTTTGGATTTGACAGGTGTAACTGGTGACGACGTTACGCGCGTAATTATGAAGTTCAACGGCGGAACGCAGGTTGTCGATCACGACAGCTACGCAGCGGTTGTTCGCACATCCTAATTGAATCGGGGAGGGGCTTTAAATCCCTCCCCACAATTCCTCTTAACTATGGCTTGTACATTGACAATTAACGGCAGGGCGTTTCCCTGTAAAGATAAAATCGGAGGAATCAAGCGTGTTTGGATTAAGCAATTCGACGCGGATGATTGGGGTTCTATTACTGCGGGAGTTATTGCCGCCGCTTCTGCTATCGAGGTATTCGGTTTCGAACTCACTAAGAACAGCGGTTCATTTCAACAAACGGTTACTGCATCCGTAGAGAACGGGACGGTTTTCTACTCTCAAGTTCTCGAACTGAGTATGCCGAATCTCGTTGCTGCGGATAATGTAGAAATTGCCGACCTCTTGAAGAACCGGCTTTGCGTTATCGTTCAAGACAATAACGATAACTACTTCTTGATGGGACACACTACCGGAGCGGAAGCCACCGGGGGAACCGTAGGTACGGGAACCGCGAAGGGCGACTTGAACGGTTACCAAATCCAATTGACAGCAGAGGAGGTTATTCCTGCTCCATTCGTCGCTTCTGACGATTCGAACATCACCTTCACGGCTGGATCCTGATTTCATTTTTGTTTGGTTCAAAGGTTACAGGACGGGGGAGGGCATTAGTCCTCCCTTTTCTTTTTCGATATGATTACACTCGCTCCAAATAGTTCTGACGAACAGTTTATTTACCTCACGCTTCAAGAAGCGAAGAAGGACTTTGATGCGTTTGACGATTACCTCGTTATATTTACCAACGTGGCAAGCCAAGACACGCTCTCAATGATTGGTAACGTGGTAACCGACAACGCGCGGTATACCAAGTTGAGCGTATATACGAACCAACCGCTCGCCATTTCGGGGCGTATCCTACTTACGGAAACGGGGCAGTATTCATACGCTGTATACGGGCAGAACTCAACCACCAACCTCGACCCTACCGATGCAAGCGTTGAGGGTCTAATTGAGCGCGGGACGCTTACGGTAACCGGAGAGACCGGGTACGACATTCCTTCTATATCCATTCCGGATAACGTTATTTATTACCAGTAATGGAAATTCTACAACTCAGCAAGTACGAGGAGCGTTCGTATCGCGAAACGCCCAACCGAGAGGGGTTCGTCAATTACGGCGACGACAATCTCTTCCCCCAATACCTGGTAGACCTCTACCATTCCTCCGCCACTCACAACGCTTTGGTTACCTCGATTGCGATGATGATATTCGGCGAAGGCTTCGACGCTTCCGATTTAGAAGGTCGGTTGGCGTTTGACCAATGGAACTTGAACGACGAACTCCGCAAGGCTTGTTTGGATTTCAAGATTCAAGGCGGCTTCGCCCTCGAAGTGAATTGGAGCCTCGACCGAACCACGATCGCAAACGTATCTCACCTTCCTTTCGAGAACGTCCGTAGCGGCTTCGTAAATGAAGATGAGAAGGTTGAGTCGTACTTCTACTCGAAGGACTGGAGCGATAAGCGAGAGGAACCCGTCGAGCTTTGCCCTTTCAATGAAAAGGAGAAGTTGGATCACCCCACACAGATAATGTACGTGAAGCCGTTTTCTCCGGGTTCATACTACTACCCAAAGCCCGACTATATCGGTTCAATTAACTACATCGAACTCGATAAAGAGATTTCGATTTATCACATTAACAATATCCAGAACGGGATGTCGCCCTCGTTCTCTATCCACTTCAAGAACGGCATTCCACCGCAAGAGGAGCGCAACCGTATCCGGATGGACATTGAGCGCCAGTTGAGCGGAGCAGGCAACGCCGGAAAGTTTATCGTAACGTACTCCGACGATCCGGAAAGAAAGCCCGACTTTGAGCCGTTCCAATTATCCGACGCGGATAAGCAATATCAGTTTTTGAGCGAGGAGGTTACGGGCAAGATTATGATCGGCCACCGTGTTACGAACCCGATGCTCTTTGGCGTATCTGTACCGGGCAAGTTGGGAGGAGGTGCTGAATTAGAAGCCTCTGAAGCCATCTTTGAGAAAAACGTAATACGTCCGGCTCGAAAAGTAGTCGAAGAGGCCGTTAAAACGCTTCTAAACGCCGCAGGGCTTCAAAGCCGACTTGTACCCGTCGCCACCGAATTAGCCGCAGATTTCGAAGGCCCAAAAGTGGAGGCCGCAGAATGGCTAATTGAACAAGGCGAAGAGATGGGGGAAGATTGGGAACTCATCGAAGAGGTTGCGGTTGATTACGACCTCGAAGAAAAGCGGGATGCTTTGTGGGCTTTCGCTCGTGCCATCGTCCCCGAAGGCAGCCGCCCCACGGCAGGAGAAAGCGAACAAGATACCGAACTCATTAAGGTTCGATACGTCTACGCCGGGGATCCAAACCCGCAGCGGGAATTTTGCCGCAAGATGATGTCAGCCCGTAGGGTTTACCGTTATGAGGATATCATTGCGGCGGGCGATCGTGCAGTTAATAGAGGCTTCGGGCCAAACGGAACCGACACTTACTCAATCTGGCTTTACAAAGGTGGGCCTAATTGCCGACATTTTTGGAAGCGCCATACATACCTCCGCAAGAACAACAAGAAGATTTCCGTAAACCAAGCGAAGAAAGTGATTCGCGAGGCCGGAGTCGGCGCAAAGCGTCTTGAAGAAAACGACCGCAGAGTTGCAACACGTCCAACCGATATGCCGAATAACGGCTATTTAAACCCTCGATAAATGGCACTAACAGCAGAAGTCCTTTTCGTAAATCCGGACTACATAAAGCGGATTACCAATATTAACGGAAGCATCGAGGACGCGTACCTCGTGCCGTCTATCATCCTCGCACAAGACAAGTACATCCAACTCTATTTGGGAACGGATCTACTGAACAAGCTCAAGAGCGATATTTCCGGCTCTTCTTTGTCGGGCGATTACGCTACGTTGATGGATTCTTACGTGCGAAAAGCAACGCTCTGGTGGACGATGGTGGAACTTATCCCTTCGCTGTACGTGAAGATGGATAATGGCTCGCTTGTTTTAAGGGTCTCAGAAGACACGCAAGCGATTAGCCCGGACGATTTACACCGAGAGGTGGAGCGAGCGCGACAGAACGCCCAATTCTACTCGTACCGCCTTTACAAGTACCTCTGCAATAACCTCTCGTTGTTCCCAGAGTACAACAGTAACACGGGAGCAGATATGCTTCCGCAGCCAGCGGACTATTTCCAAAGCGGAATGACGATAAGCGGAGGCACTACCTACCCTCTGCCGGTAGATTTAAAAGCATACTTCGGATGAGAAAAAGCCGAAAAGAGAATATAACCCTACTGAAAAAATTTCTCGATGACCTCGACAGAAATAACCTTCCTACTCCTCCCAAGCGCAATCGCAATAGTAGCGGTATGGGTAAACCTAAATCGAGAGATTGAGAAGTTGAAGGGGCGTATTATCCGCGTGGAGTCCGACAAGGACGAATTGAAGGAGATGATGAAGGAGGTCGTTAAGGCCGTCCACAAAATCGAACTAATGCTCGCGGAGAAATGAGATACTTCACCTTCGACGAATTCGATTCCCCCGACCAACCCGGGAGCGGTGAGATGATGGATCTCGACTTTCTCGCTATGTTAGATGAAGCTCGAGATTGCGCGGGGATTCCGTTCGTTATTACGAGTGGATTTCGCACGGTTTCCCACAATAAATCGTTAATAAAGCAGGGTTATAACGCTTCGAGAAACTCTTCTCACCTTTTAGGTTTAGCAGCGGATATTTTCTGTACGGACAGCCGAAGCCGATTCATCATCCTCGACGCGCTCCAGGAGGTGGGGTTCACGAGAATAGGAATCGCACCGAACTTCATACACGTAGACCTCGACACAAACAAACCTCAGCACCGTATATGGGTTTACTAACTAAAGACCGGGACATACATATACTCCCGCTCTCTTTCGAAAACGCGAAAGATGAGAAAGCGATATATCTTCTTTCGGATGTTCACTTCGACTCCGTAAAATGCGACCGGCGGTTATTCTTCAAGCACCTACAGATGGCGCAAGAAGAAGGAGCGTCGGTTTTCATTTTGGGGGACTTGCTCGATCTTATGCAGATGCCCAGAGACCCACGCGGGAATTACGACTCTTTGCGGCCAGAGCTTAAAAGGATGGCGTATATCGATGAGGTCTTGAAGGACTGCGCCGATAAACTCGAACCGTACAAGGACGTGATTAAGTTGATTTCGATGGGCAACCACGAGACCAACATCACGAAGCGGCACGGGGTAGATTGTACCCAACGCATTGTGGCTCTATTAAACGCGAAAGGAGGCGATGTGGTTGCAGGTTATTACGCGGGTTGGGTAATTCTGAAATGCGATCGCAAAGGCCAGGGTACACGCCGTTCGTATCCGCTGCATTATCATCACGGTTACGGAGGCAACGCGAAGCGTTCTAAAGGCGTTCTAAATGTCGATATAGATATGAAGGACTATCCGCAAGCGCGAATTATTGCACGGGGTCACACTCACCAGAAGTGGTATCACCCGGTAATGAGAGACGTTCTTACGAACAACTTCAACCACTCACAAGAAACGGTTCACGTAGTACAAACCGGATCCTACAAAAAGAAAGACCGCTCCATCGGTTGGGAGGTTGAGAAGGGATTCTCTACCCCTCGCCTCGGTGGATGGCGGTTTACGATTAAGCCACAAGGAAAAGAATACGCGATACAATGTCACGAACTCCATTAAAGAACACCAAGCTCGGAGCGTGGTTTCGAAACAAAGCTCCAAAGGCTTTCGAAGCTATAGGCGATGTAATACCAAAAGGCGGTGCGCTCAAGGCTATAGGCGCATTGATTGACGCAACTACGGAAAGCGAAGAGGAGAAGAAGCAAGCGCGGCTGATGCTCGCAGAATATGAGAACGCAGATCGCGCAAGCGCACGGGAAAGGGAAGTGGAGATGGCTCGCGTTTTGAAAAAGCGCGATTGGATGCAGTCTTTCGTTGGGATGGCTGCAATGATCATTGGTATTACTATGGTCGTATGGGCGAAGTCCGGCGTTGAGGATAAAGAGATATTCTTTCACATCCTCGGGTTCGCAGAAGGTACGCTCGTGGGGCAGGTGGTTAACTATTACTTTGGTTCTTCTCAGAAGTAGGGGTATATTCGAACTCCAGTTTGTTCTGGTTGTATCAGTTTATCGTTTGATGGGAGGGAGGCTCAACGGGGCTTCCCTCTTTTTTTTGACATTCTTGAAACAAATTTTGTGGAATGGAAAGTTTTGTATAGATTTGGCACAACAAACGATTTAAACAATGAACGATTACAACGGCTGGACAAACTGGGAGACGTGGCAAATATTGCTCTGGGCTTCTAACGACGAAGATCTTTACAAGCAAACGACGCGATTCGTTGACTTCTTTGCTTGGCGCGTAGGCTTTGAAGATAAAGTGAGGTACTTTTTCTGCGATATGTTTCCAAGTGGTACGCCCGATATGGATTCAGCGGACGAAATGCAAGCGGTAAACTGGAGCGAGATCGCCGAGCACCTCAAGGAATGGAACGACTAAACAACCAAACAATGGAACAACCACTCGAATCCGTACACGTTGGCCTTATCGACTCGATGACGCTTGAGGTGTACTTCCGCCGCAAGGCATACGACCAACCCACGCTTGAGGGATCCGGCAAAAACACCGAGCTTCACGGCCCGGACTTTACCCCAATTACTATCGAGCGCGTCTTTCTCTGCAAAGCGGGAAGAAGCAAAATCGACATCAGCGAGATCCACTTCTCGGACTACCTCGATATTGATATGAAGAAACTGAAGTACGACCTCCAAACCCGTATACTGTGATGGAACAATTACGCGAAGACGTGCAGAAGTTTTACGGATGGGCGCAGAAGGAGTTTCAAGGCGAAGAGATAGACCGCCTCCTCTTTGAAGTCCAATCCTCAATTACGAACCTCGAACGATACATTAACAATGAATTCAGAAAAAAAGCAATGGGCAAAGCCCGTATGCGTTAAGAGCAGCGTTCACGTGCAGCCTACGCAGAACTTCAACGAATGGCAAGAAGAACTCGCAGAAGAGAAACGCTTCCGCCGGTTGATAGATAATCTTGCGGCGGATCTTGTTCGCCATTACAGAAAGCGAAATGTTTAACCCCAAAAACCAAACAAATGGGACAATCTAAAATCAAGTCCATTCAACCGAATGGCACCTGGGAAAGCCGTAACGGCACAATGTTTAAATTCGAGATAGGACTCGAAGACGGTACATCCGGCGAGGTGAACTCGAAGACCATCGACCGTTGGAACGTCGGCGATGAGGTAGAGTATACCGTCACGCCCGGCAAGTACGGCGACCGCTTGAAGCTCGATAAAGCCGGCTTTGCTAACAAAGGCGGCGGCTACAAAGAAGACCCGGAGAAAGCGAAGCGAATCACCGCGTCGTGGGCAATTGGCCACGCAATCCAACAAGAGAGCGAACCGGAGAAGATTATCGAGGCGGCGGAGTGGCTGATTAAGTTACGGGACACCTTAATCTCGAAGCTATGATGAATACAACGTGGACTCAAGACGAGAACCGGATCCTCGTACACAAGGTCAACGCCAACTTGGGAAGTACGGGCCAGGTTCAATGGCGATCAATATCTCTGATGCCTAACAGAACTACGGCAGGGATGCAGAGCCAATGGAGTAGACACCTCAAGCCGCTTCACAACTTCAACGGCAAAAGCTACGTTTTAAAGAACCCAAACCTTTTCGATAGGGTTACCCCCATCCTCGACGTAGAAAACGCAAAGAAGACCCCTCAAAACGCGTCTACGGGCATTCAGAAGAAGCGGGTAGTAGTTAAGAAATCGTTCCTTTGGGGCGCATTCAAATTCGAACGCTATGAATAATATTAAATTGTTTCTGGTTCGTAATTACGGATCACTCGAAAAGGCAGCTTACCAACTGGAAGTAACCGGAGCGACGGTGCGAAGCTGGTGCAGTTTGCGCCCTCGGAATATGCTTAAACACATCCCCGAGATAAGCGATCAAACCGGAGCCAACTACGCCGAAATCGTCGAAGAAGTTTTAATCTGTGAAGAAGAGGGGGCGCTTTAGCCCCCTTTTTTTTTCATCTTTGACCAATGGAAAGAGAATTTAAAGGGGTATGGATCCCAAAGGAAGTTTGGTTAAACTCCGACTTGAGCTTAACCGAGAAAGCCCTCCTGGCTGAAATTGATTCGTTCACGGGCGAAGGGAAAGCCTTCTACAAGTCCAACGAAACCATACAGGAAGAGTACAAGGTTTCCCGGCCTACGATCTCCAAAGCCCTCAAGAAATTGGAGGGGATGGGGTTTATAAAAATCGAGTTCGACGGACGCAGGAGGAAGGTAACCTATCAGGCAGACCGTAAAATATTTACGGGCAGAAGGAAAGAATCTTACGGGCAGACCGTAAAAAAGTTTCCGGCAGCCCGAAAGAATAGTACCTCTACTAATACAAGTAAAGAACAAGTTAAAGAACAATCTAAAGAAGAGGCGATCGTTCTCCCTTGGGATTCCGAACGATTCGCAGATATTTGGAGCGAATGGAAAGAAGACCGCAGAGAACGAAAAATTAAGAAGTACACCCGGCGCGGTGAATTGGCCGCGCTCCATAAACTACACAACGAAACAAACGGAGATGAACAACAAGCAATCGAAGCGATCCAACTGGCTATCGCAAACCAATGGCAGGGAATCTTCCCTCGACCAAAGAAGGCAAGTCCAAAAGGCCCGAGCAGAGATGAGTTTAACAACTATCTCAAAAACGGGATTATTTAAGTACACGCCCGAAGAGTGTTGGGAGCAAGGAACCAACATCAAAACGGCGCTCCGCGTGATGCCTGAAGAAACCAGGGCAGCGGTTGTCTCAATGATTAAGGAAACGGTGGACAAGCTCGAAATGAAGAAGACGCTTCAGAGCTTCGAAGACGTAGCCCTCTGCGCGGAGATGATCTTCGAAGTTTTCCCCGTTTTGAAATTGGAGGAATTGAAGCTAATTTGTCAGCGGATGAGAACAGGGTATTACGGTAATTTCTACGAGCGTCTAAAGATGCAGGAGTTTCGCGATTGCATTACGAAGCACGAGGAGGAACGCGCCCCGATTCTCGAACGACAACACCAGCACATTACACGGGGGACGGACAACCCTACGAACGTCCCCGAGTATGACGCAGAAGCGGCAAAGCTCGCTTGGAGAATGAAGAACAACCCCTTTTTAATACCGGGAAAGAATGGGAATAGCGAAGACGAAAAAGAAACTTGACTCCATCTTCTCGCAGTATATCCGCTTGCGTGGATCCAACGAAGAAGGTTGGGGGAACTGTTTTACCTGCGGACGCTTGCGCCATTGGAAGGAGGTCGATTGCGGGCACTTCATTACCCGCGCCAAACTCGCCACGCGATGGAAGGAGGAGAATTGCCAGTTCCAATGTAAGCAATGCAATATGACCGGAGGCCAACAATACGTTTTCGGAAAGAACCTGGACGCACAATACGGCGAAGGAACGGCGGAAGCTATCCTCATTGAAAGCAACAAGACGAAGAAGTGGACGGTAGAAGAACTCGAGGAGAAGTGCCGCTACTACAGGAGAAAAGTAAATGAAATCAAGGCACAGAGAGGATTGGAATAAATTCCTAACACGGAATTATTCGAAACTCCTCCACGTTGCCAAACGATGGACGGACGATCCGACCGACCTTGTACACCACGTTTATCTCCGCTGCGTAGATAAGCGATATATGGAAAATCCCTTTGGGTACTTTGTGAAGGCGATGTACTTCGAAGCGACACGCGGAAAATTTAAGGAACTCTATAAAACAAACGATAATGAACCCCAAGAACAAGCCACCGAAACCGACTGGAGCAAAGCCCTCCAGCGAGAACAACTCCAACTCATTCTCGACCGTCTCAGCTGGTTCGATAGAACAGTTTTCGGACTATATCTCAGCGGATGGAATATGGCTGAAATATCTCGACGGTCTGGCATTGGAGAATCAACCCTATATCGCTCACTACACCTCACCCGAAAAACCTTGAAAAATGTTCTTCGTAACCGGACAGAAGAGGACTGACCGCCTGGCCATTTGCCAAAGCTGCGAACACTTTGTACAATCCACAAAGAGTTGTGGCCCCCTGGTAACGGAAGCCTTCACAGACTCGAAGCTCTGCGGCTGCCATATGCCCACGAAGACGCGGTTAAAAGTAGCCTCGTGCCCTCTCGGAAAATGGGAGGCGGAGATAAAGCAAAGCGACCTCGACGCGATCCGGAAACTAATCGAAAACCCAAAAGACGCAACCAACGGAGACCTCGCACGGCTATACAGCAAAGCGACCGGAACAAATACGAAAGCCTCCCAATGTAGTAGCTGTAACCGAAGGATGTTTAACGAACTGAAAAAACTATTGAAAGATGCCACTACCTAAACCGAACAAAGGCGAGAACCGATACCAATTCATGCACCGCTGTATTAACGCGGTAGTTACGAAGCGGGACTTCCCAGATGCAGATCAACGCGTTGCGGTCTGTTCTGCCATTTGGAAAGAAGAGACGCAGGAATGAAGACGGTAACAAGCGTATCAGGCGGCCAGTCCTCCGCCTACATCGCCGCAAACTATCCAAGCGACTTTCTCGTCTTTGCACTTGTGTGCATTGAGGATCATCGTTGCACGCCCAAGGATAAGAAATTAGTCCAGCTCGTGAGTGACCGAATCGGTCGCGACTTCATTGCCACCGCGGAGGACGACATCATCCTTCACACAATGCTTGATCTTGAGCAATACCTTGGGCAACGCATTGATTGGGTCGTGGGTCCGACCTTTGATGAATTGACGTCGGGCAAGTTTGGAAAGGTTTTGCCAAGTGTGCTTCGCAGATTTTGCACCGCACACATGAAAATGCAACCGATGTTTGAATGGTGGCAAGACAAGATCGGAGAGCCCGTCAAAATGCAAATCGGGTTTCGCGCTGGCGAAGAAAGGCGAGCGAACAGCCACTTTGAAAAATGCAATGATGACGGATTGTTAGAGCAAGCACACGTCGTGGGCAAGCACACAAACGGAAACAATAAGTGGGCGCAAACGCCGTGGCAAAAGCCATGCTTTCCGCTCATTGAAAATGGAATACACCGTGATAACGTAGTGGAATTTTGGAAGGGTAAGCCCGTCAGATTTGCAAAACGGAACAACTGTGTGGGGTGTTTTCACCGAAACCCAATTCTACTACGACAGCAATTTGATGAGCACCCCGAAAAGATGGAGTGGTTCGCACGTCAGGAAAGGAACCGAAAATACCCAAATGATACTTGGCTGAAAACATCGCTCACCTACGACGTCATCAAAAAGCATCGTCTCCAGACCGAGATCGACTTTGAAGATTGGAGCGACTGCGATTCGGGATACTGCGGACTATGAGCTACACAAAAGAAGAACGCGAAGAAATCGCGCACAACATCCGGGAGTTTATGAAGCAACCTAAAAAGGAGAAATTCGAATCGGTAGGCTATCAGGGTCTTTGGATATTGCATCGCCGCAATTTAGATATGACCCACTACGATCGCGAATGGCTCGAAACCATTGCGCGAGATGTTCAAGGCCGTATATTGCACCCATGAGAAACGCACGAAAAGCCCTGATCCACGCGAAGAACTTTCTACTTATTACGGAGAACGCCGAAGTAGTGCGACTCCATACGGGGGCAGATCCCGCAACCCTTCTTCTTACATTAGCCGTTCACAATGTCGAATTTAGAAAAACCCTTGAAGCCGTCCTTGTTCAAGCTCACGAAGCTCTCGGAGATTCGGGAGAACCCGAACAACCCGCGGACGATTAAAGAAGACAAGTTTGAAAAACTCGTTCGAAGCATCCAGACCTTCCCGGAGATGCTCGAAGCGCGACCCATAGTCGTGAACCCGGATATGGTCGTACTTGGGGGTAATATGCGCCTGAAGGCTTGCAAAGCCGCCGGGCTGACCGAGGCACCCGTATATGTGGCCTCGTGGGAAGAATCCAAGGCAAAGGAGTTTATTGTAAAGGATAACGTCGGCTTCGGCGAATGGGACTGGGATATTGTCGCTAACGAATGGGATGCCGTGGAGCTTGAAGAATGGGGGCTCGACGTATGGACTCCGGAAATTGACCCGGATCAACTTGGTGAAGAGTTCAGCCTTGCCGACGGCGATAAACCTCCGTTTCAATCCCTAACGTTTACGTTAGCCGATGAGCAAGCCGAGTTCATAAAAAACGCCCTCGCAGACGCAAAGGCACTCGAGGAATTTAAATACATCGAAACAATGGGCAACGACAACAGCAACGGCAACGCCCTGTATTTTTTGGTATCGCAATGGGTAGGGCAAAAGATATAGTCGTTAAGGTTATTCCGGCAAAGGTTGCCGTTCCATTTGTTAAGCGCGTTCATTATAGCGGGACGGTATCCAACACAAGCGGCCTGCACTTCGGCGTATTTTTAAACGGTAAAATGCACGGGGTAATGAGTTTCGGAAGCCCTATGGACAAGCGGAAGGTTATAACGCTCGTAAACAATACCCGATGGAACGAAATGCTTGAACTCAATCGTATGGCTTTTGACGATTTCCTCCCAAAAAATAGCGAAAGCCGAGCGTTAAGCATAGCGTTTAAATTGATTCGCAAAAACGCGCCTCACATTAAGTGGATCCTGTCCTTTAGCGATGGCGTACAATGCGGAGACGGTACAATTTACCGCGCCTCTGGTTTTGAGTTAACCGGAATCAAAAAAAGCACTCAAATAATTGAGACACCTTGGGGCGAACGAGTTACCCGTATGACATTAACGCAAGTAGGTAGTGCAAAACGCCAAAAAGTTATGAGGCGCTTAAATATTCCGGAAACCGGAAAAAGTTCCGTTTTACCGTTTTTAAAAGCGGGCTGTCGAAACGTGGAAGGGTTCCAGTTACGATACATAAAAATTTTAGATAAAAGCTGTAAATTGCAATGCGCCTCAATCCCGTTTTCTAAAATTAAAGAAGTAGGAGCGGGAATGTATAAAGGCGAAAAAACAGGCGGTTGAAGCATTGTGGCGATGCGCCCGGCATCCAGCCGGGAGAGGGCAGTTCGATTCTGACCCTACCGCTCAACTTTTAGAAGATGGAAGCCGTAAAACTGAACAATTTAGACAGTAAAAAAGCAGCGATGCTCGAAGCCCTCGACAAGTCATTAGGTATCGTTTCCACGGCTGTTAAGATGGTCGGAATATCTCGAGGCACTCACTACAACTGGCTCAAGGACGATCCGGACTACAAGAATGCGGTGGACTCCATCCAAGACGGCGTTCTCGACTTCGCAGAAAGCCACCTTTACAAGCTCGTAAAGGAAGGCAACCCCGCCGCGACTATCTTCTTTCTAAAGACCAAAGGCAAGAAGCGCGGATACATCGAACGGCAAGAGATAGAGGTACAAGAGAAGAAGCCCCTTTCGTGGTTGGATGAGTAAACTACCCGCCACATATTACCACGTAAGGAACTCAAAGAAACGCATCCAGGTACACCAAGGCGGGACGCGATCGGGCAAGACGTACTCGATACTTACCGCCCTCATAGAACTCTGCCACAAGAACTCCGGTCTCGTAGTAACCATTTGCCGGAAGACCTTTCCCGCCCTCCGCGCTACGGCTATGAGGGACTTCTTCGAGATACTTGAAAACGAAGATGCCTATAACGTCGAACTCCACAACAAATCCGAAGCGACTTACCAGTTATGGGGAAACCTCGTGGAGTTCATTTCGGTGGATCAACCGCAGAAGGTTCGAGGCCGAAAGCGCGACGTTCTCTTTATTAACGAAGCCAACGAGATAACGCTCGAAGATTGGCGGCAACTTATCCTCAGAACCACGGGGAGGATAATAGTAGACTTCAACCCGTCCGACGAATTCCATTGGCTTTACGACTTACCAAACCGCGATGACTGCGACTTCTTCAAAACCACGTACAAGGATAACCCGTTCCTACCGCAAAGTGTACTCTTGGAAATTGAACGCTTCAAAGAAGCCGACGAAAACTTCTGGAGGGTATACGGACTCGGAGAGCGAGGAACAAGCCGGGCGACCATCTTCACCCATTGGAAAGAAATAGACCAGATACCAAATGAATTTAAACTCCTCAACATCGGCCTCGACTTCGGATATACGAACGACCCAACCGCCATCGTGCGAGTGTACACCGACGGCCACGGATTCGCGGTGGACGAACTCTGCTACGCAACGCGCCTCACTAATAGCAATATCGCACAAATGCTCCGAGATAATAACGTCGATAGATCGGATGTTGTCGTGTGTGACTCCGCCGAACCAAAGAGCATCGACGAGATACACGGCCACGGATTCAATACTCACGGAGCAAGAAAGGGACGCGATTCGGTTAGAAGCGGGATCCAGTTCCTCCATTCGCGCCCGCTACTTATCACGGCGCGGAGCGTGAACCTCATCAAGGAACTCCGCAACTACAAATGGAAGGAGGACAAGAACGGCAAGCAACTGAACGAACCCGTAGACCAATTTAACCACGCCATTGATGCGATGCGCTACGCGATTACCTTTAACCAAACGAACCCGAACTTCGGCTCATACGCTATCGGGTAAGGAAACCGAACAAAGCAAGTTATTTAAACGATGGAATTACGTCTTCCTCATAGATGGTCGGACTTGACGCTCGGAGAGCTTCAGGTTATGATGACAAGCGAGAACCAACTCGAACGCATCTCCATTTGTACGGGGCAATCTGTAGACAAACTACGGACGATGCCGCAGAAGCTCATAGAAGCCGCTACAGCGCATTTAGACCAACTCCTCACCCAAGAGACCGCACGATTCGAGAAAGTGGTTGAGATGAGCGGAAAACGCTTCGGCTTCGTTCCTGATTGGGACGCATTCACGGCGGGGGAATGGATCGACCTGGAAACGTACCTCGAAGACTTCTGGAAGAACGCGCACAAAGTGATGGCGGTTCTCTTCCGGGAGGTTACCTACGAACTCGGGGAGAAATACGAGGTGAAGAAATACACCGCGAAAGAAGACGCTTCGATATTTGAAGAGATGCCCGCCGACCTCGTATCCGGTACGCTGCTTTTTTTTTGGACTACCAGAAACGAACTGCTTCTCGATATGAAGTCCTCTTTACTGGAGGTAGCGGGGGCAGCGATCCGGTCGGCGAAAAGTGGGGCTGGTATCACGTCCTCCACGCCCTCGCAGGAGAAGACCTCCTCAATATGGACAAGGTTACGGAACTCCCTATACAAGTGGTATTTCAACACCTTTCGTATTTAAAAGACAAACTCGCAAATGATCACGTTCAATAACATAGTAGAACGCTTTAAGGTATTCGCAGACGCGCACTTCTTCATCAAGTCGTTTTCGTTCGGTTCACCCGACGACGTAGACCTCGCAAAGTTTACATCGTTCCCGCTGATGCATCTCGTATATACGGGAGCCACTTACGATCCGGGAACGAAGACGTACAACCTCGAGGTATATATCCTCGACGTGCCCGCCGATAAGACGAAGAAGGTAGACCGACAGAAGGAGGTTGTAAGCGATGCGGAGCAATGCGCGGAGGACATTATCGCAGACATCAAGAACGGCGGAAACATCTTCTTATTCGCACAAGATTACGAGGTTGTAAACGCAACAACTACCCCCCTCGAAGAAGAAACGAAGAACGTTCTCTCCGGGGTGCTGCTCGACTTGTCCGTTTCCATCCCTTACGAGTGGGACGCGTGTAACGCACCTATCGACGGGGTTAGCCCGGAAGGCGGGGACGAAGTAGCGTACGCCCGACGGGGTATCCTTCGAATGTTGACGGTCGATGGTGCTACCGACGTTCTCAGCGTTCGCACGATCAAAGTAACCAACGGCACGTTAACCGATAACGGCGACGGAGTAGTTACCCTCGATACCGGAGGAGGAGGGGCGCAATCCCTGGACGATTTATCCGATGTTGATATTGTCGGCACTCCATCGGGCGGGGATGTACTTTCTTACAATAGCGGAACGACCAAGTTTCAACTGAACGGAGGGCTGCAAGAACTGCTCGCAAACTTCAAAGCGAGCGGAACGGGCGCCCAGATGTTCGACACTCTCAACGATACCACAAAGGGAAATATCGACTTGCAAGCTACTACGGCTGCAATGAAGGTAAACCTTACGGGTATATCCATAACGGAAAGCTCGCCGGGTGTCGTAGATATTACCGTCGCAACGGACTCCGCCGGATCGACAGAGTTCACCGCCATTCGAATAACAGGTACGACCACCGCAAACGTAGCGGAAACGATTATTAAAAGTGGGAATACGTTTAAGTTCGAGGATTCGAGCGGGGATAAGATTTGGCTTCGAGTACCTAACGCATCGGGAGACATTACCGTTTTGCTACCCGCTATTACCGGAACGCTCGCACTTACGAGCGATATTTCCCAAGATTCCGCGGTTCAAGCGAATACTGCGAAGACTTCTTTTCCGGGTTTTGGAACGACCGCAGGAACTGCACTCGAAGGAGATACCTCGCTCTTGCAGTTGGGAACCACAAGTACGACCGCACTCGCCGGAGATACCACTACAATAAGCCCGGCACAAGCCGACGAAATAACAGCCAACACCGCGAAAACATCGTTTCCCGGTTTTGGCACGTCAGCGGGTACGGCCTTAGAAGGCGATACCGCATTGTTGCAATTAGGTACATCGAGCACAACGGCCTTAGCAGGTGACACGACCACAATAACAACGGATCAAGCGAACGAAATAACCGCGAACACAGCAAAGAACAGTTACCCAAGTGCGGACGCTACGAAGCTCGCAGGGATCGAAACTGGAGCCGATGTAACGGACGCAACTAACGTAGCCTCCGCGGGCGCGTTGATGGCATCAAGCGCACAACTAACAGGCAACCTTGACACGCAAGCAAACACCATAACCACAACCACAACGAACGGAGATATTAAACTACTCCCGAACGGTACCGGTTTGGTCGATATACAAGGCGCAACGAATCCCGGTGCTATTCGGTTGAAATGCGAAGATGGTTCACACGGGGTCACGATACAAAGCCCGGCGCATTCAGCCGAAGCTAATTATACCTTGACCTTACCGGACAACGATGGCGATGCAAACCAAGTTTTGCAGACCGACGGCAGCGGCAATTTGTCGTGGGTAGCTCAGACAGGCGGCAGCGGGGGCGGCATGACGGAAACTCCGTTAATGACCGTCACAGGCCGCGCGACGTTTAGTTCTGCAGATGACAACGAAAGCGTTGTACTTGGTGGCTCGTATGGTATTGGTAATTATTTTCAACACACTGAAGAACTTGGCGACTACGATGCTTCCGCAGTTATTGATTCTACTACCTATAGTCAAACTCCTTACAAGCATATAAATACAGCCATCCACCTTCCTAGCGATAGCAAGAAAGTACGCGCTAAAATTTCGTACCGTATTGACGACCCTGAAACCTCTCAAACTTGGGGCTTCAGTATGTGGTCTGCAAATAACCCGAGTGGTACATCCTCCTTTGATATGACCTTGCGCGGACGCAGCACCGACACAACGCCGGCGAGCACTTCAAGCGTTTATGTATATAACAAGGAGTTCACCACCACTTCCGCAATTACAGATGATGCAATTTATTTTGTTATTGATCACAGAACTGGCAGCATTTCTTCAACGACATATGTTTACTTCACTCTCACTTTATTTCTAGTTGACTAATGGCACACGATATAGACAACGACCCAATTGAAGAATTGACAAATGATGCAACCCTAACGGATTGCGTGTTAAAAATAAATGAGATTGTACGGCTTATCAATCATATGTGGTTCCCGGTCGTAGAAGAAGACAACGAAAATCAAAGATGAAGAACCTTAACAAGGCGATTGTTCTATTTGCCGATGAGGTTCTCAAGTCAGCAAAACGCCGGATCGGAGGCCGCCGAATCGGTCGTAATAAGAATTACGGCGTAGCAACCGGAACGCTCAAGCGGTCGCTGTCGTATCGCGTCCGGGTACGCGGTAACCAAGTACGGGAGGTTACCTTCGGGGCGAGAGGCAAAGCCAACAAGTACGCCGCGTTCATCCATTGGGGAGTAAATGGTACGCAAAAGAACCAGAAAAGCCCCTTCTTTCGATTCCGCAAGCAACCCCCGTCCAAAGTATTCTTGCCGTGGATCCGTTCAAAAGGCATCCGCCTACGCGATGAGAAGGGACGGTTCAAGAAACAAACGCAAAGCAATATGAACTCCCTCGCCTTCTTGATCGCTCGCAGCGTCAAACGTAAGGGAATCGTTGGACTGCGGTTCTATGAGAAAGCCTTCGTAGCTGTCTCCGGTCGCATTAATAAAAAAATCGGCGAGGCAGTAGCGGAGGATATTAAAGATAAGTTCAAGTTGAATCTGGGAAATATTACAGTTAAGTAATGGCATCAATCGACAACGGCCCCGCAGGAGGTGAATGGTTACCAGCCGGGCAAAAGCTCCTCTTTACGATTATACCGGATATCACCGTGACGGACGACTACCGCTTTATAGTCCAGGTAGAGGAAAACGGTACAGTTATTTCCAAGGTCTATCTTACTCCTAACCCCGCAGATACCGCTTTCTTCGATTTGTCGGAGGCCATCTTGGGACGCTTGGAAGTAGACGCTTTTAAATTCGGGCAGACGGGAACAATTCACTCGCTTAATAACAAGATGTATTCCCGCTCTAACGGAAATATCAAGCGATACCGTTTGAAGGTAGGACACTTCGACGGAAGCACCGAAACACTCGCGGAGGATATTTCGTCGTATTACTACCTCTTCGACGGATACGAGCAACTTTCCCAAGGGCTGTTCCCGTCGTTCTCGGATTATTACGGTTCGGCTACCTCAAAAAAGGTATGGCTAACGGATCGCGTACCCGTAAGCAACGTAATAAACGTAAAGGCTGCAATTGAAGATCAGGGGGTTGCTGCCTTCATCAACTCGGACGATACCGGGTCGCTCATTACGCAACTCACGTTCAAGATTTACGACACGGCAGGCAGTCAGGAAGCGACTCTCGAATACGTGATTAATAGCACCAACGGCGGCTTGGTTCCCACTACTTCTTGGAGCGACTCCACAACCGACGGGAGCTTGTTGTATGCATACGTTTATCCGGCTTCGTTTGCAGCCCTTACAAGCGCGTTAAACGGCGTTACGGGAGGCTGGGGTTATTACGATGTAATTCCGTCCACTTCGAGCGGGCCAACGGGCAACACACTACGCATCACCAACGACTGCCGACACAATAAGAACGAAGCGGTTCAATTGGCGTGGGCAAATACGCGTGGCGGATGGGATTACTTGCGCTTTAACGGCAAGAAGCAAAAGACGCTCACAAGGGAAGAGAAGACCTATCGAAAGATTGTGGGCGACTACAGCGCATCGCAATTTCAGTTGGGAGGCAGCGAGCGACAGATAAAGGCGTATCAACTCGAAGCAAAGGAACGCTACCAGTTAAACGGTATTCTCACGATTGAGGAACTCACGTTGCTTCAATTCTGTATGAGGAGTAAAAACGTAATGGCCGATATTGACGGTTCTTGGGTTCCTTTAACAATTGTACAAAACTCGATGCAGGTAGAAGAGGAAACCGTTTCGAAAGTATTCGTTACTTCGTTCGAAGTTGAACTCGCACAAATCATCCGATGTTAAGGCTTACGATCGACGGAAACGAAATAGAGTTGTACGAGAATGAGCCGGTAAACCTCTCGTATCAGTTCAGCAACTTGCAAGACATCAACTCGAGCAGTTCGAACTTTTCGCAGACCTTCCGCGTACCGCTCACCAAGAAGAACCAAGATTACTTCGGCCCGGTAAACGAGTTCGGACTCATTCCGGATTGGGATCCCAAGACCAAAGTAGACGCGGAGCTTACATACAACACCATTCCGGTAATGCGGGGATTCGTCCAGGTGAAAGCGATATACGTTCAGAAGGGCAAGTACGCGGACGTAGAACTCGTATTCTTTGGAGAGACGGCAAACCTATCTCACGATATAGGGGACGGGATGCTTTCCGACCTCGACCTCTCCTCCTACAATCACACGCTTAACGCAACGCAAATTGTATTGAGTTGGGCAGGTGGCCTTTCAAGCGGTGCGATCCGTTACGGGCTTCCCGACAAGGGGCAGAATTGGACAAGTTCAAACCTTTGGACTACTTCCGAACCACTCGAACACGGCGACTTTACACCGTATTTCCGTGTGCCGAAACTATTAGAAACGATTCTAACGACCGCAGGTTACACGATGGAGAGCGACTTCTTCGACGGGGCTACGGGCTTTGAGGAGATTACGGATCTCTACTTGTTGATGAACAACGGCAACCGCACTCCAATAGGCACAACGCCAACCTTAGACGCGGAAATGTTTTGCGGGTATTCTTCGGATGTTACGGGTTTGAGTAGTACCACCTTTGCCAATTTGACGGGC